>Ga0308157_10003447_pt1 | contig 23007 bp, 23 predicted proteins | sample PhyBR1_FD_201035 | JGI IMG/M metagenome (GOLD analysis project Ga0308157, IMG submission 201035) | Phyllosphere microbial communities from UC Gill Tract Community Farm, Albany, California, United States - DLSLB.R1 | ecosystem: Host-associated > Plants > Phyllosphere > Unclassified | place: USA...
GAAAAATACGCTCGCGGGCTTGCTATCTCGCTGACTGACAGGCAAATTGATGACCAGCTTTTGAACCGTCTCCGTCAGTCGTTGGAACCCCATCGCTCGGGGACGATTCCAGTGCATCTCTACTATCAACGGATCGACGCACGGGCCAAGCTGCGTTTTGGCGCAACCTGGCGTGTGACGCCCACCGACCGCTTGTTGATAGATTTGCGGACTTTGGTAGGCAATGAGCAGGTGGAACTGGAATTTGACTAAAATAGGAATACTATGAGTCTGAATTTTCTTGATTTTGAACAGCCGATTGCAGAGCTGGAAGCGAAAATTGACTCGCTGACTGCAGTCAGCCGTCAAGACGAAAAATTAGATATTAATCTGGACGAAGAGGTTCAGCGCCTGCGTGAAAAGAGCGTTGAGCTGACGCGCAAGATTTTTTCCGATCTTGGGGCCTGGCAAGTTGCCCAATTGGCACGCCATCCGCGCCGTCCTTACACCCTGGATTATATCAAACACATCTTTACCGACTTCGAAGAGTTGGCCGGCGACCGCGCCTATGCCGATGACAAGGCGATCGTCGGTGGGATCGCGCGTCTGGACGGTCGGCCGGTGATGATCATCGGGCACCAGAAGGGCCGCGAAACCAAAGAGAAAATCCGCCGCAACTTCGGTATGCCGGCACCGGAAGGTTACCGTAAGGCGCTGCGCCTGATGGAGATGGCGTCACGCTTCAAGATGCCGATCATCACCTTCATTGACACTCCGGGCGCCTACCCGGGCGTGGGTGCAGAAGAGCGCGGCCAGTCGGAAGCGATTGCCCGCAACCTGCGTGAGATGTCGCGTCTGCAGGTGCCGGTGATCTGTACGGTTATTGGCGAAGGCGGCTCCGGTGGCGCGTTGGCGATCGGCGTTGGCGATAAAGTGAATATGCTGCAGTACAGTACCTACTCGGTGATCTCGCCGGAAGGCTGTGCCTCGATTCTGTGGAAAAGCGCTGACAAAGCGCCAATCGCCGCAGAAGCGATGGGCATCACCGCGCCGCGTCTGAAAGAACTGAAGCTGATTGATTCGGTGATCCCGGAACCGCTGGGCGCGGCTCATCGCGACGTGCCGGCGATAGCTGCATCGCTGAAGGCACAGTTGCTGGCCGATCTGACCGATCTCGACGGGTTGAACACCGAAGAGTTGCTCAATCGCCGCTATCAGCGCCTGATGAACTACGGCTACTGCTGATAAGCGCTTGCCACACCAAACCGCCTCCGGGCGGTTTTTTTACGTCTGTCTATTTTGCTTTATGCTTTATAAGGTTGTATTGGCCGTTTACTGACAGGAGCAGCACGATGAATATTATCGCGATCATGAGCCCGATGGGCGTTTACTACAAAGATGAACCGATACGCGAGCTGCATCAGGCGCTGTCTGTCATGGGGTTTCAACTGGTGTATCCGCAAGGCAGCGCAGATCTGCTGAAGCTGATTGAACACAATGCGCGCATCTGCGGCGTGATTTTCGACTGGGACGAGTACAGTCTGGAACTGTGCAGCGAAATCAACGAACTCAATGAATACTTGCCGTTGTATGCGTTCATCAACACCCATTCGACTTTCGACGTCAGCCTGCATGAAATGCGCATGGTGCTGTATTTCTTTGAGTACGGCCTGAATGCGGCGCAGGATATTGCCCAGCGTATCCGCCAGTACACCGACGAATACATCGACACTATCACGCCACCGCTGACCAAGGCGCTGTTCACCTACGTCAAGGAAGGCAAATACACCTTCTGTACCCCTGGCCATATGGCAGGCACCGCGTTTCAGAAAAGCCCGGTCGGCTGTCTGTTCTACGACTTTTTTGGCGCCAATACGCTGAAGGCCGACGTCTCGATTTCGGTGACCGAACTGGGTTCGCTGCTCGATCATACCGGCCCGCACCTGGAAGCCGAAGAGTATATCGCCCGCACCTTTAACGCCGAGCAGAGCTATCTGGTGACCAACGGCACCTCGACCGCCAACAAGATTATTGGCATGTACTCGGCACCGGCGGGTAGCACGGTATTGATCGACCGCAACTGCCACAAATCGCTGTGTCATCTGTTGATGATGAGCGATATCGTGCCAATTTACCTGCGCCCGCTGCGTAATGCCTACGGCATTCTCGGCGGCATCCCACGGCGGGAGTTCAGCCGCGAGAGTATCAGCAGTCGCATTGCGGAAACCGCTAATGCCAGTTGGCCGGTGCATGCGGTGATCACCAATTCCACCTATGACGGCCTGCTGTATAACACCGACTTTATCAAGCAGACGCTGGAGGTGCCGTCGATCCATTTTGACTCCGCCTGGGTGCCATACACCAATTTTCACCCCATCTATAGCGGCAAGAGCGGTATGAGCGGCGAGCGTATCGCCGGTAAGGTGATTTACGAAACCCAGTCGACGCACAAATTATTGGCGGCGTTCTCGCAAGCCTCGATGATACATATCAAGGGGGATTACGATGAAAGTACCTTCAATGAAGCCTATATGATGCATACCACCACCTCGCCGCATTACGGCATCGTGGCATCAATGGAAACCGCTGCGGCGATGCTGCGTGGCAATCCGGGGCGGCGGATGATCAACCGCTCGGTAGAGCGTGCCCTGCATTTCCGCCGTGAGGTACAGCGGTTGCGCGCGGAAAGTGACGGCTGGTTTTTTGACATCTGGCAACCGAAAGAGATCGATCAGGCCGAATGCTGGGCGTTGTCGCCGGACGAAAACTGGCATGGTTTCGGCAACACCGACCGCGATCACCTGTTCCTCGATCCGATCAAGGTGACCATTTTGACACCCGGCATGAATGAGTTGGGGGGATTGGCGGAAAGTGGTATTCCGGCGGCGCTGGTGGCCAAGTATCTCGACGAACGGGGTATCGTGGTAGAAAAAACCGGTCCTTATAACCTGCTGTTTCTGTTCAGCATCGGTATTGATAAAACCAAGGCGATGAGCCTGTTGCGCGGCTTGACCGATTTTAAACGCGCTTTCGATCTTAACCTGCGGGTGAAGAATATGCTGCCGGATCTGTACGCCGAAGATCCCGACTTCTATCGCAATATGCGTATCCAGGATCTGGCCGCCGGCATCCACCGGCTGATTTGCCAGCACGACTTGCCGCGCCTGATGCAACGCGCGTTCGACGTCTTGCCACAAATGTGCCTGACCCCGCACCAGATGTTCCAGCAGCAGGTGCGCGGCAACGTTGAAAGCTGTGAAATAGATCAACTGATAGGCAGAGTGGCGGCAAACATGATCCTGCCATACCCGCCAGGGGTGCCGTTGGTGATGCCGGGAGAAATGATCACCGAAGAAAGCCGGGCGGTGCTGGATTTTCTGCTGATGCTGTGTTCGATTGGCAAGCGTTATCCGGGGTTTGAAACCGACATTCATGGTACCAAAGTGACCGACGACGGGCGCTATCTGGTGAAGGTGCTGAAAGATCCGCTGTGATTCAGGCAAACTCGCGACAGATAAGCCGCTCGCTGGCGTGCGGTAACGGCTCATGCGTCAGGCCGCAAAAGCCGTGCCCTTCGCGCCGCTGATGGTAGCGGCAGCGGTGACATTCACCAAACAGCGCAGCGTCGCCTTGCTTTTGTAACTGGCGCAGTAACTGCGTCAGTAATGCCAACAGATCATCGCCGTCGTTGCCCATCGCCTGCTGCGCCTCGCGTAGATAGGCCGGAGGAAACAGCGCGTCCATCAATTCACGCGCTTTGTCGGTCAGCTGCAATCGTACGCTGCGGCGATCTTTAACGTCCGCCATCCGGGCGATCAGCCCGTTACTCTCTAATTTTTTTAACGATTGCGACACCGTACCCTTGGTGAGTCCAAGGTAATCCGCCACCGCCATCGGCGTGTTGGAATAGTGATTGCAGCGCGCCAGATAATACAGCGCACTCAGCTGCACCGGCGGCAAGACGGCCAGCTCCTCATGACTGCGCAGCCAGCTGCGCTGCAGGCTATTCAGGCGTTCCAGCAAATCAAACAGTGTCAGCATAATCCCCTCGTTATCGTCGCTAGATAGTATCGATTGAAAACTATATTGACAAGCAGTAGCGATGACCTTATCGTTAATTTGGTTTCGATTCGAAACTAAATGGGGTATCAACTTACCCACAAGGTCATAACAAGGAGAATTATCATGACTAAAGCCGTTTTCTATCATGCCGGTTGCCCGGTTTGCGTGAGTGCAGAACAACAGCTGTTGGCACTGCTGCGTGATGATGTCGTCGTGGATGTGGTGCATCTGGGCGAGCAGCCGGCCAGCATTGCCGATGCCGAACGGGCAGGGGTGAAGAGCGTGCCTGCGCTGGTGGTGGATGGTCAGGTGTTGCATATCAACTTTGGTGCGGCGCTGGCAGATCTGTCAGGCTGAACGCCAGGTTGACTACGGTATTGTTTCAAGCCCCGTTTGCTCAGCGGGGCTTTTTACTATTCGGCCTTTTGCCGATTGACCTCGGTCGGACTCATCGCCTAACGTAGCTCATCCAACCTTACATCAGGAGTTAGTATGTTGGCTTTACGTCAGGTGCATCACATTGCAATCATTGCTTCCAATTATGCCGTCAGTAAGCACTTTTACTGCCAGATACTGGGTTTTACCCTGCAAGGCGAGTTTTATCGCCAGGAGCGCGACTCCTGGAAGGCCGATCTGGCGCTGAATGGCCAATATACCCTCGAACTGTTTTCCTTTCCGTCACCGCCGCTGCGTGTCAGCCGTCCGGAGGCATGTGGCCTGCGCCATCTGGCGTTTAGCGTCGACGATATCGAGCAGTCGATTGCGCATTTACAGGCTGCTGGCGTGGCATGCGAAACGGTACGCGTTGACCCTTATACCGGGGCGCGCTTCACATTCTTCAGCGATCCTGACGGCTTGCCGCTAGAGTTATATGAACAATGAATGCTTAATCGACATGGCGCAGCCCAAGTCGCAGGAGGTTATGGTATTATCGCGCGCTTGCTTCGTGTCCCCTTTGAGTTATTTCCGCCATGCAACAGCCTGTATTTCGCGTCGGAGAGTGGCTGGTTACTCCAGCAAATAATCAAATCAGCCGTGATGGGCGTCAGAAGACGCTGGAGCCACGTTTAATCGATATGCTGTTCTACTTTGCTCAGCATCCGGACGTGGTGTTGAGTCGTGATGAGCTGATCGATAACGTCTGGAAACGCAATATCGTCACCAATCATGTGGTGACGCAGAGCATTTCCGAACTGCGCAAGTATTTGAAAGACGGCGATGGCAACGGCCGTGAATACATTGTCACCGTGCCCAAGCGTGGTTATAAGCTGGCTGCGCCGGTCATGTGGTGCGAAGAGGGCGAACTGTTACCGCCGGCAGCGCCGCAGGTGGCGGTGATTACCCATGAGCCGGAAGATGGCGGCGAAGATGATGCGCAAGACTATATTCCGCCGCGCCCGGCGGCAAAACCTGCCGAGCCGGCGCGTAACGGCAGGCGATTTTATCAACGCTCGCCATTTTGGGTATGGTTGAGCTTCCTGGCCGCACTCAGCGCCTGCGTGGCGTTTGTCGGTATTGCGACCTTGTCGCAGCGGGTACCGGTAGCAACCATGCCGATGCTGCTTAATCCGCGGGATATCGATATCCGCATTCAGGGCGGCAACAGCTGCAGCAACTGGATGCCGCAGCTTTCCTACGTGGTTGGCCTCAGTGAGCTGATTGCCGACTCCCTCAATACCTACTCCACCTTTTTGGTCCACGATCAAACCAACTATAACTACGGCGGGCCGAGCAGTTCAGGCAAGTCGCTGACCATCGAATTCGTCAACCAGCGCCACTACCGCGCCCAGCAATGTTTCCTGTCGGTAAAGCTGGTGGATAACGCCGATAGCGCCATCATGCTGGATAAACGTTACTTTATCACCACGGATAATCAGCTCAAGATCCAGGCCGATTTGCTAAACAGCATGTCGGTGGCGCTGAAGCAACCGTGGCCGCCGCAGTTGCTAAAGCGTCTGAACGATGTGCTGCCGCAGCAGGGGCCGGCCTTGCAGCAGTTTTATCAGGCGCACCAGCTGTTGATTCAGGGGGATGTTGAATCCCTGACGCGTGCCAGTGAACTGCTCAGCGCGCTGATGAAAAGCGCGCCTGATTTTATCTATAGCGGGGCAGAAAAAGCGCTGGTTGACGTATTAAGAAACTCATATCAACCGTTTGACAGTCAGCAATCGCAGCAGCTGCGTGATGAGATCTCGCGGCTGGAAAAGCTGCCGCAATTGCAAGACAGCCCTATCTTGCAGCAGATATATACCGTGGAAGCGCTGGGGCAGGGAAGAATCGACGACGCCTACCGAGCGATAAATAAGGCTATCGATATGCAAATGTCGTGGATTAATTATGTTCTGCTGGGCAAGGTGTATGAAATGCAGGGGCGAAATCATTTGGCGGCAGACTCTTACATCACCGCTTTTAATTTGCGCCCTGGGGAAAATACCCTGCATTGGATAAGAAATGGCGTATTCCAAACCTCAATTTCTGCGGTCGTACCTTATTTGTCTCATTACGATGCCGATAAATAACCTGGTCATTGCTTTCGACTAGCGCAGCGTTACCGAGGACGTTATATTTAATGTGACGTTGTGTTGTCGTTTTGTAATTCAATAAGCACTTGCCAGAGAGGGTGTTTTTCATTTGTTAATTATTTTAACCTAGTTAATTAGCTGTTTTTATTGGCTGTTTACCTTTTCTTGATATGAGCTTGGCATATTTATATGTTACTGCAAAACCTCAACTTATCATTTGTATGATCATGAGTGTAATATCACTTTATCTTTAGGATTTTATATTCTCGTCTGTTTAACATTCTGAGCATCAAGTCGGGTCGCTGATTGTTGGTTTATCGCCCTGGCTTATAAAAAATGACACTCAGGAGAACAGACATGGCTTCATCCAAGAAGATAGGGCTTATTGCCTGCACCGGCGTGGTCGCCGGGAATATGATGGGGAGCGGGATTGCGCTATTACCCGCGAACCTGGCAAGTATCGGCTCCATTGCCATTTGGGGCTGGGTGATATCTATTATTGGTGCGATGTCGTTGGCCTATGTTTACGCCAGACTTGCCACTAAAAATCCACAGCAGGGTGGCCCTATTGCCTACGCCGGGGAAATATCGCCGGCCTTTGGCTTCCAGACCGGCGTTCTGTATTACCATGCCAACTGGATTGGCAATCTGGCCATCGGCATTACCGCCGTTTCCTACCTTTCTACCTTCTTCCCCGCGCTGAATAATCCGGTACCGGCAGGCATTGCCTGTATTGCCATCGTCTGGGTGTTCACCTTTGTCAATCTGCTCGGCGGATCCTGGGTCAGCCGTTTGACCACCCTTGGCCTGGTGCTGGTGTTGATCCCGATTGTGGTGACCGCCATTGCCGGCTGGCACTGGTTTGACGTCGCTACCTATCAGGCGAACTGGAATACCTCCACCACCACTGACAGTCACGCAGTGGTTAAAAGTATTCTGTTGTGTCTGTGGGCCTTCATCGGTGTGGAATCTGCTGCGGTCAGCACCGGCATGGTAAAAAATCCGAAACGCACCGTACCGTTGGCCACCATGTTGGGGACCGGTCTGGCCGGCATTATCTATATCGCCGCCACCCAGGTATTGAGCGGCATGTACCCTGCCAGCCAAATGGCCGCCAGTGGCGCACCGTTTGCCATCAGTGCCTCCACCATTATGGGCGGTTGGGCCGCGCCAATGGTCTCAGCCTTCACCGCCTTCGCCTGTCTGACCTCGCTGGGCTCGTGGATGATGCTGGTAGGCCAGGCCGGGGTTCGTGCCGCCAATGACGGTAACTTCCCGAAAGTGTACGGCGAACTGGATAAAAACGGCATACCGAAGAAAGGCCTGCTGCTGGCCAGCTGCAAAATGACCGCGTTAATGGTGCTGATCACCCTGATGAGCTCCAACGGCGGCAAGGCATCCGACCTGTTTGGCGAACTGACCGGCATCGCGGTACTGCTGACCATGCTGCCTTACTTCTACTCGTGCGTAGACCTGATTCGCTTCGAAGGCGTCAATGTTCGCAACCTGTTGAGCCTGATCGCTTCCATCTGCGGCTGTGGCTTCTGCTTCATCGCCTTGATGGGTGCCAATTCGTTCGAACTGTCCGGCACCTTTATCGTCAGCCTGATCATCCTGATGTTCTACGCCCGGAAAATGAATACCCGTCAGGTTGCCAACGCGGCAGCTATCGAAGACAACGCAGCGGCCAAAGCGCACTGATCCACCGCCTCTGACCAACCGATATGACCTCAGCCTCTTTCTTTCCGACCTGTCTCGCGATGGGAAGGGGCTTGCTTTGCCAGGAGAAATGCTTATGAACGTTATCGCCATCATGAATCACATGGGTGTCTACTTTAAAGAAGAGCCGATCCGTGAACTGCATCAGGCGTTGGAAGGACTGGATTTCCGCATTGTTTATCCTAACGATCGCGAAGACCTGCTCAAACTGATCGAAAATAATGCCCGCCTGTGCGGGGTGATTTTCGACTGGGACAAATACAATCTGGAGCTGTGCGAAGAAATCAGCCAGCTCAATGAATACATGCCGCTTTACGCCTTTGCCAATACCTACTCGACGCTTGATGTCAGCCTGAACGATCTGCGCATGCAGGTACGTTTCTTTGAATACGCGCTGGGCGCGGCGCAGGATATTGCTGCCAAAATCAAGCAAAACACCGATGAATACATCGATACCATTCTGCCGCCGTTGACCAAGGCGCTGTTCAAATACGTGCGAGAAGGCAAATACACCTTCTGTACCCCAGGCCATATGGGGGGCACCGCGTTCCAGAAAAGCCCGGTCGGCAGCCTGTTTTATGATTTCTTTGGCGCCAATACCATGAAGTCCGACGTGTCTATTTCGGTATCGGAACTGGGGTCGCTGCTGGACCACTCCGGCCCGCACAAAGAAGCCGAGGAGTATATTTCCCGCGTATTCAACGCTGAACGCAGCTACATGGTGACCAACGGCACCTCCACCGCCAATAAAATCGTCGGCATGTACTCGGCGCCAGCGGGCAGCACGGTGCTGATTGACCGCAACTGCCACAAATCGCTGACGCACCTGATGATGATGAGCGACATCACGCCGATCTACTTCCGACCAACCCGTAACGCCTACGGCATTCTCGGCGGCATCCCGCAGAGCGAATTTAGCCGTGCCACCATCGCCAAACGGGTAAAAGAAACGCCGAACGCGACCTGGCCGGTGCATGCGGTGATCACCAACTCGACCTACGATGGTCTGCTGTACAACACCGATTTTATTAAAAACACGCTGGACGTTAAATCCATTCACTTTGATTCCGCCTGGGTGCCGTATACCAATTTCCACCCGATTTATAAAGGCAAGTGCGGCATGAGCGGCGGCCGTGTGGAAGGCAAGGTGATTTATGAAACCCAATCCACCCATAAATTGCTGGCGGCATTCTCACAAGCATCGATGATCCACGTGAAGGGCGACATCAACGAAGAAACCTTCAATGAAGCCTATATGATGCACACCACCACCTCGCCGCATTACGGCATCGTGGCGTCGACCGAAACCGCGGCGGCGATGATGAAGGGCAATGCCGGCAAGCGTCTGATCAACGGTTCGATTGAACGTGCCATCCGCTTCCGCAAGGAGATCAAACGACTGAACGTTGAGTCCGACGGTTGGTTCTTTGACGTTTGGCAGCCGGAGCATATCGATGAGCCGGAGTGCTGGCCGCTGCGTTCGGACAGCGCCTGGCACGGGTTCAAAAACATCGATAACGAGCATATGTATCTCGACCCGATCAAGGTGACCATTCTGACGCCAGGGATGAGCAAAGAAGGGACCATGCAATCGTTCGGTATCCCGGCCAGCATTGTGGCCAAGTATCTGGATGAGCGCGGCATTATCGTTGAAAAAACCGGTCCGTATAACCTGTTGTTCCTGTTCAGCATTGGTATCGACAAAACCAAGGCGCTCAGCCTGCTGCGTGCCATGACCGACTTCAAGCGCTCGTTCGATCTGAACCTGCGGGTGAAAAACATGCTGCCGTCGCTGTATCAGGAAGCGCCTGAGTTCTATGAAAACATGCGCATTCAGGATCTGGCTCGCAATATTCACCAGTTGGTCGAGCAGCATAACCTGCCGGATCTGATGTACCGCGCCTTTGAGGTATTGCCAACCATGGTGATGAACCCGTATCAGGCATTCCAGAAAGAGCTGCACGGCGAGGTTGAGGAAGTGTATCTGGAAGAGATGGTTGGCAAGGTCAATGCCAACATGATTCTGCCTTATCCTCCAGGCGTACCGTTGGTCATGCCAGGTGAAATGCTGACCGAAGAAAGCCGGCCGGTACTGGAGTTCCTGCAAATGCTGTGCGAAATCGGCGCGCATTATCCGGGCTTCGAAACCGATATCCACGGCGCTTACCGTCAGGCGGATGGCCGCTACACCGTGAAGGTGCTGAAAAACGATAAGTAAGGCCAGCGTACCCGACATGGTTGGCGATGCATCAAGGCGGCTGAAAACACTGACGATGAATAGACGCAAGTCAATGCAGCGCGGTAGTGCAGGCAATCTGAAGGCAGCGTAATGATGACGGGGACCGAGGGAAGCGTTCGCGCTTCCCTTTTGCCGTGCAGTTCATCGACTGATGGGAGAAAACCATGAAAACACCCTCACAGCCGCGCGCAATCTACTATGTCGTAGCGATACAAATTTGGGAATATTTCAGCTTTTACGGCATGCGTGCGTTACTTATTCTCTATCTAACCCACCAACTCGGCTATTCTGACAGCCACGCCATCAATCTCTACAGCGCCTATGCTTCTCTGGTTTACGTTACGCCGATTCTCGGCGGTTGGCTGGCCGACCGCCTGCTGGGCAATCGCATCGCGGTGATTGCCGGTGCGGCGCTGATGACGCTAGGCCACGTGGTACTTGGACTGAGCGCGGTTTCCAGCCAGTCGCTGTATCTGGCGCTGGCGATTATCGTCTGCGGTTATGGCCTGTTTAAATCCAATATCAGCTGCCTGCTGGGCGAACTGTATCAACCGCACGATCCGCGTCGCGAAGGGGGGTTTTCGCTGTTGTACGCCGCGGGCAACGTCGGTTCGATCCTGGCACCGATCGCCTGTGGACTGGCGGCGGAACATTACGGCTGGCACGTTGGCTTTGCCCTGGCGGGTATCGGCATGTTTGCCGGTCTGATGATTTTTCTGTGTGGCAGCCGCCATTTTCAGCATACCCGTGGCGTCAATGTTGCCTTGATGCGGAGCAAAAGCGGAGGGGTGCCGCATTGGGGCTGGCTACTGCTCGCATTGCCGTTGTCGCCGCTGCTGTTCACCTTTTTATTTATTCACGACCTGGCCGGTTATTTGCTGGTTCTGGTATGCCTGGCGGCGGTGGTGCTGGTGGCGCGTATTCTGTGGCGGGTGGATGCGACGCAGCGGCGTGCGCTGTGGCAGATCGTCATACTGATGCTGCTGGGCACGCTGTTCTGGGCATTTGCTCAGCAGGGCGGCAGTTCGATCAGCCTGTTTATCGATCATTTCGTCGATCGTCGCTGGTTATCGTGGCAAGTACCTACCGCGCTGTTCCAGTCGGTGAACGCCTTTGCGGTGATGCTCGGCGGCGTGGCGCTGGCCTGGTTGATGAGCGCGGAGGGCGAGGGCAATCGTACGTTGCGCATTTGGTGCAAATTTGCCTTTGGCCTGCTGTTGATCGGCGTTGGGTTTATGCTGATGGCGCTCAACGCGCGGCTGGGGCACATTAACGGGCAAGCGTCGATGGGGCTGATGATTGCCGGCCTGGCGATGATGGGGTTCGCCGAACTGTTTATCGATCCGGTGGCCATGGCGCAGATCACCCGCTTGAATATCCCCGGTGCCACCGGCGTGCTGACCGGTATTTACATGTTGGCGACCGGTTCGGTGGCCAATTATCTGGCGGGCATTATCGCTAATCAGATGGCGGAAGATCGCCTCGGCGGCGCGGCGATCCAGGCTTACGGCAGCATTTTCAGCCAGATTGGCTGGGGGGCGGCCGGCAGCGCATTGCTGGTGATTGCCGTGCTGGTCGGTTGGTGGATGGTCGCTCGCCGCCTTGGCCGGGTGGTTAATGCTTGATTGATCGGGGGCGGCAGAGTTACCGTGCAGCAATGTGGATGTGATAAAGCCGAACAATGAAGACCAATCAATTAGTGACGCAGCTCGCAGAACAGCTGGGCGAGCACCGCCAGTGGCTGGTGGCGTTCAGCGGCGGGCTGGATTCCAGCGTATTGCTGCACTTGCTGGTGCAACTTCGCCAACGGCGGCCGGAGCTGCAATTGCGCGCGGTGCATGTGCACCACGGCCTGAGCGCCCTGGCCGATGACTGGGTCGCGCATTGCCAGCGGCAGTGTGCCAACTGGCAGGTGCCGCTGGTGGTGCAGTATGTGCAGGTGGAGAGTCGCGACGGCGGGCTGGAGGCTGCGGCGCGTACGGCGCGCTACCAGGCACTGCAACGGACGCTGTCGAGCGGTGAGGCCCTGCTGACGGCACAGCATCTCGACGACCAGTGCGAAACCTTTCTGCTGGCGCTAAAGCGCGGCAGCGGGCCGGCGGGGCTGGCGGCAATGGCGACGCACGGCACGCTGGGCGACTCCCCGTTGCTGCGTCCGCTGCTCGGGGTGAGCCGCCGGCAGTTGGAACAGTATGCCGCTCGGCAGCAACTCGACTGGATCGAGGATGACAGTAATCAGGATGCACGTTTCGACCGCAATTTTCTGCGCTTGCAGGTGCTGCCGCTATTGACGCAGCGCTGGCCGCACTTTGCCACTGCCGCTGCGCGCAGCGCCAGCCTGTGCGCCGAGCAGGAGCTGTTGCTTGACGAACTGCTGGCGGAGCAGTTGCAGGCGTTGACTGACCAAGAGCAGTCGATTGCCATAGACGGGTTACAGGCCTGTTCTGCCCCGCGGCGTTTTGCATTGCTGCGCCGCTGGATAGCGCTCGCTGGTTTCACCATGCCGTCACGCGAGCAATTGCAACGGCTGTGGGACGAGGTGGCATTGGCGCGCGCCGACGCGGAACCGCAGCTGCAACTGGCCCATTACCAGGTTCGCCGTTACCGCCAGCGCCTGTATCTGCTGCCGCCGTTGGCAGACTTGTGCGCAGTGCATTTGCCCTGGTTCGACGCGGCGACGCTCGCTTTGCCAGATGGCCTGGGCAGCATCAGTCGTGGCGAAGGGGAGATTATGGTACGCGCACCGCAGCCGCAGCAGGCGGTGAGCGTGCGTTTTGGCGTTAGCGGCAGGTTGCGTATCGCGGGGCGCAGACATTCGCGTTCGGCTAAAAAACTGTGGCAGGAATTGGCGATTGCGCCTTGGCAGCGTGAACGTATTCCGTTGATCTATTATGATGACTGCCTGATTGCCGCATTAGGGGTTTTTATCACCGAAGCCGGACAACCGGTGGCTGATGTCCCTGTATGGCGGCTGCGCTGGAATAAAAAATAAGCATCCCAAAGGAATAATCATGAAATTTGTCAGTGTTCTGCTGGCGGCGCTTGCCGTGTTCAGCCTGCCGGCTCTGGCCGCCGGCGATGCCGCAGCCGGCAAGGAGAAATCAGCCAGTTGCCTCGCCTGCCATGGTGCGAGCGGTAAAGTGTCGGTGCCGATGTACCCTAATCTGGCCGGGCAAAATGCCATGTACCTGGAGCACGCGCTGCAGGCCTATAAAAGCGGCGGCCGTTCCGGCGGGCAGGCGGAGGTGATGCGGGCGTACGTCTCCGGACTGTCGGACGCTGATATCGCCGATCTGGCGGCCTATTACGCCAGCCTCAAACCCTGAGAGCCCGCGGTGCAGAAATGACGAGGGCAGCCATTGGCTGCCCTGTGGGATGGGGTTACCGTGTGGCTCAGTCCGACAGGCTGACGACCACGGTACCGATTTGCGGATGGCTGAAACTCTTGATATGGTCCAGGCGCAGGCTACGTGCGCTGCCGCTTTGATCGATAATCAGATACTCAACGCCCTTGGTAAACTTCAGCTCACTGGCCTTGCCTTCAAGCGTTTCTCCGTCGCGTAACTCCAGCGTCAGGATGTAGTTATGCTGACAGGCGAGTTCCAGGCTTTCATAGTCATCGCAATTGATGGATTGGTACTCATCATTCATCAACATAGTCGCTCACCAATAAGTTAGCGGCGGCAAAGGCCGCCTGTTCCCTAACGGAGGACGGGAGTGCGCTATTCGCAGCAACATCGTCCAATGCCTTTAATACACATGCTAGCGCATCGGGCACGTAGCCAAGATCCCCACTGCCTATCTCGGCGTAAAAACGGCGTACTAACTCGCTGTATTGTTGCACAGTTACCTCCCTTAAGAACCTCTGCGTCATTGACGGCCCTGATGCAATGAAACTCAGGCTCTCAGAGTGTTAACCTATCCTAGAGGACTATAGCACAGGTGTTATTAAGTTATCAGCACCGTACCATATCGACAACGCCGAGCTTTCTCAGCGGAAACAGGTGAAATCAAGTACACTGTGCCCTGAAAATAATGAGGTTACCCATGGCGTTGAAAGCAACTATTTATAAAGCCACGGTCAATATCGCCGATATGGATCGTCACTTCTATCACGATGCGATGCTGACCATTGCCCAGCATCCATCAGAGACAGAACAGCGGATGATGTTGCGCCTGCTGGCGTGGATCTGCCACGCTGACGAACGGCTGACGTTTACCAAAGGGCTTAGCGCCGACGACGAACCGGAAATCTGGCAGCGCAATGACCATAACGGTCTGGAAATGTGGATCGAAATGGGGCTGCCGGATGAGAAGCGTATTAAGAAAGCCTGCAATCAGTCGCCACGCGTGGTGGTCTATGCCTATGGCGAACGCGCGGCTCGCGTGTGGTGGCAGTCGATGCAAAGTAAGGTCGCTAACCACAAAAACCTGAGCATTCGGTTTTTGGATGATGAACAATTGGCCCGTCTGACGGCGCTGGCCAATCGCAATATGACGCTGCAAGCGACGTTGCAGGAAGGAACTATTTGGCTGTCTGATGCTCAGAATAGTCTGGAAATCCAGTTTGCCGAGTGGCAACAGGCGCAGGTGTAACCGTTGCTCGAACTGTCAAGAAATGTCGCCATAGCGGACCACGAGATTGAACTTACGGCCATTCGCGCGCAGGGCGCCGGTGGCCAGCATGTGAATAAAACCTCAACCGCCATCCATTTGCGCTTTGACATCCGGGCCTCCAGCCTGCCAGAGTATTATAAAGAAAGGTTATTGGCGCTTAATCATCATTTGATTACCGGCGACGGTGTGGTGATTATCAAGGCGCAGGAATACCGTAGTCAGGAATTAAATCGTGAAGCGGCACTGGCTCGGCTGGTGGCGCTGATTCGTCAGGCAATGGTGGTGGAAAAAACACGTAAAGCGACCAAACCCAGTAAAGGCGCGAAAAAACGCCGACTGGAAAACAAGGTGCGCAAAGGCGCGACAAAAGCGTTGCGTGGCAAGGTCCGCCCTTAAGGAATTTGGGTTATTTCCTTCATTATTGAAGGGAAGAGCGCAGTAGGAGAATAACTGTGAAGAAAATAACAATCGCGCTGTTTCTAGCCGCAGGCGCACTCTCTTTATTAGGCTGCAACAATCATTACCAGCCCAAGGAACAACCGCTGCAGCCAATGCAGCAAAGTTATCAGGGCATATTGCCTTGTGCCGACTGCTCTGGTCTGGAAACCTCATTATTCCTTGATGAAGACGGGACCTTTGTCCTGCAGGAAACCTACCTCGGCAGTAAGGATGGCGATCGCACGTTTGCCAGCTACGGTAGCTGGGCGCGTACCGCCGACAAGCTGGTGCTGACGGATAACAACGGCGAAAAACGTTATTTCCATCCGCAGGGCAAGGATCTGGCGCTGTTGGATCAAAGCGGCGCGCCGATCGTGTCGACGCTAAACTACCGCTTGCAACCGGTAGAGAAAAAACTGCCGAACACGCCAATGGCGCTGCGTGGCAGCTATAGCTATATGGCGGATGCGGCGGTATTTAAAGACTGCGCCACCGGCAAGACCTTCCCGGTAGCCAATAATCTGGCGCTGGAACAAGGCTATGCCAAGGCCGGTGCCGAAGGCGGCGAACCGGTATTCCTGATGCTGAATGGCCACTTTAGCGTACAGCCGTCGATGGAAGAGGGGCTGGTGGAGAAAGCGCTGGTGCCGGACGGGCAAATCAGGTTCGATAAAAACCAGAACTGCGCCAGCCGATAAGCGAAACGCGAAAAAAAACCCGCCAAGGCGGGTTTTTTGTTGGCCGTTGGTCGCGGGATGCCGACACGGTCCGGATTAACGCTGGATCTGCGCCAGCAGATACTCAACGATATCGCCGGTTTTTATCATCTGTTTTTCACCGACGCGACGATTTTTGTATTCGATCTCGTCGCTATCCAGATTGCGGTCACCGATCACGATCGAGTGCGGCACGCCGATCAGTTCCATATCCGCGAACATCACGCCCGGGCGCTCTTTACGATCGTCGAGGATGACATCGATACCGTGGCTGCGCAGTTCGGCGTACAGTTTTTCCGCCAGTTCCTGCACGCGGAATGACTTGTGCATGTTCATTGGCAGAATGGCGACGTGGAACGGCGCAATGGCGTCTGGCCAGATAATGCCGCGATCGTCGTGGTTTTGCTCGATGGCTGCCGCCACCACGCGAGTAACGCCAATGCCGTAACAGCCCATGTTCAACAGCTGGTTACGACCGTCTTCACCCTGCACGGTTGCTTTCATCGCTTCCGAGTATTTGGTGCCGAGCTGGAAGATATGGCCCACTTCGATGCCACGTTTGATAAGCAAGGTGCCCTGACCGTCCGGGCTGGCGTCGCCTTCAACCACGTTACGGATATCAGCCACCTGCGGCAGCGGCAGGTCGCGTTGCCAGTTGATGCCGAAGTAGTGTTTGCCGTCAACGTTGGCGCCGGCGCCAAAATCGCTCATGGCCGCTACGCTGCGGTCGATCACCACGGGAATCGGCATGTTGATTGGGCCTAGCGAACCTGGACCAGCACCGACGATGGCGCGAATTTCTTCTTCGCTGGCGAAGGTCAGCGGTGCGGCCACCTGTGGCAGTTTCTCGGCCTTGATTTCATTCAGTTCGTGATCGCCGCGCACCAGCAGGGCAACCAGTTTATGGCCGCTCTCTTCTGTGGCGTGCACCAGCAGCGTTTTGACGGTTTTTTCTACCGGCAGCTGGAATTGATCAACCAGATCGGCGATGGTTTTGGCATTTGGCGTATCAACGACGCGCAGTTCTTCGGTTGCTGCCGCACGCGGCTGTGCCGGCGCGACGGCTTCGGCCAGTTCGATGTTGGCGGCATAATCGGAACCGGTCGAGAAGACGATATCGTCCTCACCGCTGGCGGCCAACACCTGGAATTCATGGGACGCGCTGCCACCAATCGAGCCGGTATCCGCCTGTACCGGACGGAAGTCGAGGCCCATACGGCTGAAAATCTTGCTGTAGGCCTGATACATGGCATCGTAGGTGGCCTGCAGCGATTCCTGCGTGGTATGGAACGAATAAGAGTCCTTCATCAGGAATTCGCGTGAACGCATAACGCCAAAGCGTGGGCGAACTTCATCGCGGAACTTGGTCTGAATCTGGAAGAAGTTCAGCGGCAGCTGCTTGTAAGAGCTGATTTCATTGCGAATCAGATCGGTAATCACTTCTTCATGCGTAGGGCCGAGCACGAACGGACGCTCGCCGCGGTCGACAAAGCGCAGCAATTCCGGGCCGTATTGCTCCCATCGGCCGCTTTCCTGCCACAGATCCGCTGGTTGCACCACCGGCATGGAAACCTCGATCGCATTGGCGTTATTCATTTCTTCGCGAACGATGTTCTCAACTTTTTTCAAAACCCGCAGGCCGGTCGGCAGCCAGGTATAAAGACCGGAGGCCAGTTTGCGAATCATCCCGGCGCGCAGCATCAGCTGGTGGCTGATCACTTCGGCATCGGCAGGTGTCTCCTTCAGTGTGGAGAGCAGATATTGGCTAGTACGCATGGTGTTTTGGTTCCGTTAGAACTGCAAATTGCAACGGGCAGCCAGAGTGGCGGCCAAAATTGTCAAAAGTGATTTAGTTTAACAGCGTGTGCCGGTTGTCAAAAGAGAGAGCGAGGAAATTTAACGGCGCTCGAGTGAAAGCACTTCGCTCACCTCGTCAACGACCCGCCAGCGCACGTTGAAATCCAGCAGCCAGACCGCGTAATCACGATCGGTTTTCTCGCCTTTGCGGTAGGCGGGGCGCGGGTCTTGCGCCAGTACCTGGCTGATAAAACGACGCAGGTTGGGGTAGCGTGTCAGATTGTCATTCAGTTGCTGTTCCGCTTGCGGCGAAAAGCACACCGGCATATCGGCAGGCGGGGCATCCTGTGCAAAACCGGCTATCGCCTGCGGCTGGCTTTCGGCAAACGGCAGATAGGGCTTGATATCCACTACCGGCGTGCCGTCAACCAGATCCAGGCTGCCCAGTTCCAGCACCACTTCGCCGCCGTGAACGCGGATGCCGGTCAGCTCAACCAGCGACATGCCGAGCGGGTTGGGGCGAAAGGTCGAGCGGGTGGCAAACACGCCCATGCGGGTATTGCCGCCGAGGCGTGGTGGGCGCACGGTTGGCCGCCAGCCGCCGTCCATGGTTTGATGGAAGATAAACATCACCCATAGATGGCTGAACTCGCCAAGACCGCGAACCGCTTCTGCCTGATTGTAAGGCGGCAGCAGAACCAGCTCTCCGCCACCGTCTTCCACCAGTCCCGGCTGACGGGGTACGGCGAACTTTTCCTTGTACGGTGAACGGATAGTACCGATCTGATTAAAGACGAACTCGGTCATTTGGACGAGACGTTAAGCGCAGAACCCTGGCAAACGGCTTGTTGATAACAACCGGCTACACCGCTGACAATCTGGCAGTCGTGCAGTAATACGGCGTTGGCCTTCATGTAGGACGCACGGATCTGCATGCGTTTACGTGCGGTTGCCATGTTCGGCGGTGAATCCTGAACGGTGGTTTGGCAAGACTCGCCAGACACTTCTCCCAGATCGCGGAATGGCTTGCCGACCAGCTCTTCGGCGCTTTTATACAGCTTGACCGGCGCCGGGCGCGCTGCAGGTGTGGTTTTGCTTGGCGTGGTCGCCGTTGGTTTGCTGGTACTGTTTGTTGAGGTTGGCTCGGTACGCAGCATGGAGCAGCCACCTAGCGTAAGCGCTAACAAACAGAGAGGTAAAGCACGCATGGAAATTCCTCTGCCTTTTATAAAATAAAGTGGCGCTATTGAAGCAATCTATGGTGGAAATAACAAGACGGGCCGCAGCCCGTCTTGCAATTATAGGAATAAAATAGCGTGGTGGGAGCTGTTAGCCGAAGGTTATTCGGATGACAGCTCTGATTCTCTCGGCCGTTTGGCCATTGAATTACCAGCCTTTTACCGCACCGCCGTTGAAGATTTTATTGGCAGCATCGTTAACTTCATCAGACTGGTAAGCCTGAACGAATTTCTTCACGTTTTCTGCGTCTTTGTTATCTTCACGGGAAACCAGCAGGTTGACGTAAGGAGACTCTTTGCCTTCAACGAACAAACCGTCTTTTGCCGGAGTCAGGCCAATCTGGCTGGCGTAGGTGGTGTTGATAATCGCCAGCGCGATCTGCTGATCGTCCAGTGAACGTGGCAGCTGTGGCGCTTCCAGTTCGACCAGCTTGAGGTTTTTCGGGTTCTCGGTAACATCCAGCACGGTTGGCAGCAGGCCAACGCCGTCTTTCAGTTTGATCAAACCTTCCTGTTGCAGCAGCAGCAGTGAACGACCCAGGTTGGTTGGATCGTTAGGCAGGGCGATTTGCGAGCCCGGTTGCAGTTCGCTCAACGATTTGATTTTTTTGGAGTAACCGGCAATCGGATACACGAAGGTGCTGCCAACCGACACCAGCTTATAACCACGATCCTTGATTTGCTGATCCAGGTAAGGCTTGTGCTGGAAGGCATTGAGGTCGATATCGCCCTTGCTCAGCGCTTCGTTTGGCAGTACGTAATCGTTGAAGGTAACCAGCTCAACGTCAAGACCGTATTTTTCTTTGGCGACTTTTTGCGCGACTTCCGCTACCTGCTGTTCGGCGCCGACGATAACGCCCACTTTGATATGGTTTGGATCTTTTTCATCCTGACCGCAGCCTGTCAGAGCCAGAGTGCCGATCAGTGCGCCGATTGCCGCGATGGATTTAAGTTTTAACGACATATCCCTTCCTCTTTAGACTCGCATAAGTAATGCGCCGTTGAGCGCGTTGCTGTGAAACTTATTTATGGGTAACGGTTTTAACAATCCGATCGCCACAGAACTGGATCAGGTAAACCAGCACTACCAGTAATATTAATACCGTATTCATAACTGTAGCGTTATAACCAATGTATCCATACTGATAACCAATTTGCCCCAGGCCGCCGGCGCCGACCGCACCGCCCATCGCCGAATAGCCGACCAGGGTAATCAGGGTGATGGTGGCGGCGTTGACCAGACCCGGCAAGGCTTCGGGCAGCAGCACTTTCTTGATGATCTGCATCGGGGTTGCCCCCATGGCGCGTGCCGCCTCAACCAGACCGGACGGGATTTCCAGCAGCGCGTTTTCAACCATGCGGGCGATAAACGGTGCAGCGCCAACGGTGAGTGGAACGATCGCCGCCTGCAGGCCAATCGAGGTACCCACGATCATGCGGGTAAAGGGAATCATCCACACCAGTAAAATGATGAAGGGTATCGAACGGAAAATATTCACCAGGCCCGACAACACCTTATACAGCGCCGGGTTGGCGATGATTTGTCCCGGGCGGGTAACGTACAGCAGCACGCCAACTGGCAAGCCGATGACAAAACCGAAGAAACCCGAGACAAAGGTCATCATGACGGTTTCCCATACGCCACGCGCCATTAACCACATCATTGCCTCAGACATAACCCAGAACCTCTACTTTTACCTGATTTGCTTGCAGGAACTTAATTGTCGCCAGTGCGTCTTCATCGCTGCCGTGCAGCTCGGCCAGCATTACGCCGAACTTCACTCCGCCGGCGTAATCCATTTGCGCACTGATAATGTTGTTGTTGACGTTGAAGCGGCGAGCGGCTTCCGATAGCAGTGGCGCATCGACCGATTGGCCGGTGAACTCCAGGCGCAGCAGCGGTTGGCGATCGCCGGTGCGGTCTGGGCTCAGACGCAATGCGTAGTCGTCAGGAATATCCAGATGCAGCGTGGATTGAATAAATTGCTGCGCCAGCGGCGTCTTGGGATGCGAGAACACTTCACTGACGCTGTCTTTTTCAATCAGTTGGCCCTGGCTGATTACGGCAACCTGATCGCAAATGCGCTTTACCACGTCCATTTCGTGGGTGATCAACAGAATGGTCAAGCCGAGGCGGCGGTTGATATCTTTCAACAGCTCCAGAATGGAGCGGGTGGTCGCCGGGTCCAGTGCGCTGGTGGCTTCGTCACACAACAACACCTTGGGGTTGCTGGCCAGCGCACGGGCGATAGCCACGCGCTGTTTTTGCCCGCCGGACAGGTTGGCGGGGTAGGCGTCATGCTTGTCTGACAGGCCGACCAGCTCCAGCAATTCGCTGACGCGCTTTTTGATGTCCGCGCGCGGGGTGCTGTCCAGCTCCAGCGGCAGCGCAACGTTGCCAAACACCGTGCGGGATGACAACAGATTAAAGTGCTGGAAGATCATGCCAATCTGGCGACGCGCGCGCGTCAGTTCGCTTTCCGACAGCGAGGTCAGATCCTGTCCGTCAACCAGTACCTGGCCGGAGGTAGGGCGCTCAAGCATGTTGGCGCAGCGAATCAGCGTGCTTTTACCGGCGCCGGAGGAGCCGATAACGCCGTAGATCTGTCCGGCAGGGACGTGGAGAGTCACGTCTGACAGCGCAGTGATGGAGCGCGAACCCTGCTGAAACACTTTGGTGATGTTAGAAAGTTTAATCATATTCTTCTTATTTTAGCGTGGTTGCCCGTGGCTAGATAAAAGTAAACCCTGGCGTGGAACCAAGGTATGCTCAGATGTTAAGGCGTCTAGACGTCTAAGTCAACGGGCAAGGTTGTTCTCTAACGTTCTCAGCATAGGGCAAACATGCGATACTGTGCGCGTTTTCAGGTCCTCAGGAGTAAACCGGTGACACAACGCGTTCCAGCTATTTTCTTAGATCGTGATGGCACGATAAATGTCGATCATGGCTACGTCCATGAAATCGATAATTTCCAATTTATTGACGGTGTGATTGATGCATGCCGTGAGCTAAAAAAAATGGGTTTTGCCCTGGTATTGGTGACCAACCAGTCCGGCATTGCGCGCGGCATGTTCAGCGAAGAACAGTTTATGCAGTTGACCGAATGGATGGACTGGTCGCTGGCCGACCGTGAGGTCGATCTCGATGGTATTTACTTCTGCCCACATTTACCTGACGCCACGGTAGACGCCTACCGTCAAACCTGTGACTGTCGTAAACCGCAGCCGGGCATGCTGTTACAAGCACAGCAAGAATTGGACATTGATATGGCTGCTTCTTATATGGTTGGCGATAAAGTAGAAGATATGTTGGCGGCGGCGGCGGCGGGCGTTGGCACCAAAGTCCTGGTGCGTACCGGCAAACCGGTAACCGAAGACGGTGAAAAACAGGCGGATTGGGTGCTGGATAGCCTGGCAGACCTGCCCGAGGCGATTAAAAAGCGGATTTAATCGGCGTTATGACTGAATAGTGAGCGGTCGGAAGAAAAGTGAATATTAATCCTTGTCATTCTGAACCGGCTCCCTATAATGCGCCTCCATCGACCGGGCACAGCGGCAAGTGATTCACTTCACAAGCTAGCCAGGGCGAAAGAGAAAAAATCCTGAAAAAACGGGTTGACTCTGAAAGAGGAAAGCGTAATATACGCCACCTCGAGTTAACAAGCTTCGGCGCGTAACTC
>Ga0308157_10003450_pt1 | contig 23000 bp, 18 predicted proteins | sample PhyBR1_FD_201035 | JGI IMG/M metagenome (GOLD analysis project Ga0308157, IMG submission 201035) | Phyllosphere microbial communities from UC Gill Tract Community Farm, Albany, California, United States - DLSLB.R1 | ecosystem: Host-associated > Plants > Phyllosphere > Unclassified | place: USA...
TAAAGAAATCTATGCTGATGGTTTAACTGTTTATACAACACGTGCCGACACGCTAATGGGTGTGACATATGTTGCTGTTGCAGCAGAACACCCTCTCGCGCTTAAAGCTGCTGAAAACAACCCAGAATTGGCTGCATTCATTGAAGAGTGCCGCATGGGTTCAGTTGCAGAAGCGGACTTGGCAACAGCCGAGAAAAAAGGCATGGCAACAGGCTTGTTTGTAAAACATCCTGTAACTGGTGAAGAGCTTCCTGTCTGGATCGCAAACTACGTATTAATGTCTTATGGTTCTGGCGCAGTAATGGCTGTACCAGCACATGACGAACGTGACTTTGAATTTGCAAACAAATTCAATTTGCCAATCAAACAAGTGATTGATGCTAAAGGCACTGACGATGCAGACTACTCTGCAACCCAGTGGCAAGAATGGTACGGTTCTAAAGAAGGTAAACTTGTTAACTCTGGCGAGTTTGACGGCTTAGAGTTCCAAGCTGCTTTTGATGCATTCCTTGCAAAATTAGAACCACAAGATTTAGCAAACTCTAAAGTTCAATTCCGTTTACGTGACTGGGGTGTTTCTCGCCAACGTTACTGGGGTTGTCCAATTCCAATGATTAACTGTGATACTTGTGGTCAAGTCACAGTTCCAGAAGATCAACTTCCGGTGGTATTACCGACTGACGTTGTTCCAGATGGTTCAGGTAACCCGCTTAATAAAATGCCTGAGTTTTTCGAGACCAAATGTCCTTGCTGTGGTGGCGATGCACGCCGTGAAACAGATACATTGGATACCTTCGTAGAGTCATCTTGGTACTACGCACGCTATGCTTCTCCAGATTTTACTGGCGGCATGGTTAAACCTGAAGCAGCTCAAAACTGGCTTCCAGTCAACCAATATATTGGTGGTGTTGAACACGCGATTCTTCACTTACTTTATGCGCGTTTCTTCCACAAATTAATGCGTGATGAAGGTGTGGTACAAGGTAATGAACCATTTACCAACTTGTTAACTCAAGGCATGGTACTTGCAGATACATTCTATCGCGAAGCGGAAAATGGTAAGAAAACTTGGTTCAACCCTGCTGACATCGAATTAGAACGTGATGAGAAAGGCCGCATCATTTCTGCAAAATATTCAGGTGACGGTCAAGAAGTGATTATTGGCGGACAAGAAAAAATGTCCAAGTCGAAAAATAACGGTATCGACCCGCAAGCGATTATTGACCAGTACGGCGCAGATACAGCTCGTGTATTCATGATGTTTGCCGCACCACCAGATCAATCTTTAGAATGGTCTGATGCAGGTGTTGAAGGTGCAAACCGTTTCTTGAAACGGGTATGGCGTTTAGCCATTGGCTTCCTTGAAAAAGGTAACAATGCATCAAACATCGACAAAACTGCATTGTCTGCTGCCGCGCAAGACTTGCGTCGTAAAACACATGAAACCATCCAGAAAGTTAGTGATGATATTGAACGTCGTCATGCATTTAACACAGCCATTGCGGCAATGATGGAACTGTTGAATGCCAATAACAGGTTTGAGGCAAAAGATGATAATGATGTGGCAGTTGCACGTGAGTCCATCATGGCACTGCTTACATTGCTTGCTCCTTTTGCGCCACACTTAAGTCAGACATTACTGGCCAAGTTTGGAAGTGATTTAATCACTGCACTGTTCCCTGTTGTGGATGAGTCTGCATTGACTCGTAATACGCAAACTATTGTGGTACAAGTAAACGGTAAACTTCGTGGCAAACTTGAAGTTGCTGTCGATATTTCTAAAGAGGATCTGTTGGCTCAGGCCAAAGCCTTACCAGATATCCAGCAGTTCCTGACAGGACCAACCAAAAAAGAAATTGTTGTGCCAAACAAACTGGTTAACTTGGTCGTTTAATTAAATATATAGCAAAGGGGAAATGGCATGCACCTGGCCCAACGTTTAGCAGCAATTGTTTTAACTTTAGGCTTAAGTGCAGGCCTGGTTGGCTGTGGGTTTCATCTCAAAGGAACAGAACCTACAGCAATGCCTCTGGCCTATCAAAAATTAAGTCTTGTCTTGCCTGCAAATGCTGAAGAGCTACAGAGTCAGTTAAGTATTTATCTGACTGCCGCAGGCATTCAGCTGACCAATTCACCAAATGCTTATGTACTTCGGGTAGTAGAATATACACCAAGACGCCAACTGCTTAATGGTAAGCTCACCGAGGTTTTACTGCGTCTGACTGTCACCATCCAGATTGAAGATCATCAGGGTAATCCGGTCACCGAACCACGTACCCTTACTGCATCACGCAGCTACCAGTATGATGTGGAAACTGTAAATACAGATAACCAGGAAGAAGGCTATTTACAGCGGCTGCTAATTGATGATATTGCCCAGCAAATCAGTCGCCAGATCAGCTCTAACCGCTTGCCGCGTATACAGAATGTATCCTGACAGCCTGTAAATACAGTTTATGAAAATTGATTACCTCCAAGCTTTAAAACGTGTCGCGGATGCTCGCGGTACGTGGATCCTGCACGGGCAGGAACCATTACTGGAACAGAACCTGCTTGATGCATTTCGCCAGTCATGGCAGGTACAGGAAACTGAACGGCAGCGTTATGATATTTCCAGTGTTTCTGACTGGAAGCATGTCTTTAACGCGCTTAATAGCCTGTCATTATTTTCACAGCATCTTGCCGTTGAAGTACACGGCAATATCAAACCAGATGCTGGCGCCCTCAAGCAGCTGAAAAACTATATCCAGCATAATGAGTCTAACCTACTGTTAGTGGTGATGCCAAAGCAGGACAGTAGCAGTCTCAAATCTGCCTTTTTTCAAGTAGTTGAGGCAAATGGTGTAGTGGTGCCGCTAGTGGCGAATTATCCTAAGGAACGCCAGCAGATTTTAAGCATTGAGGCAGAAAAGCTAGGTATCCAGCTGGATCAGGAAGCCTGGCAGTGGCTCATGCAGCACCATGAACATAATCTGCTTGCTGCAAAAAACAGCCTGATGCGTGTTAGTGATACGTTTCCCGAACAGCGGTTAATTCTCACTGAACATTTATATGCCTGTTTACAGGACCAGTCACGTTATAGCACCTATGATCTGAGCGATGCTTTGTTAGCTGGTAATCTGGCACAGTCAATCCGTATTTTCCAGTATCTGCTGGCCTCAGGTGAACCCATGAGTCTAATACTCTGGACTATTAGCCGTGAAATGCGGCTATTGATGCAGTTATTTGAGCAACCACAGAATGCACTGCAACTGGGCATTTGGAAGACTAAAATCTCCAGTTACCAGCAGGCTTTGCGCCGTCTTAATCCGAGACAGTTTTTAACCTGGCCGGGTTTGCTATTGCACATTGATGCTGCAATTAAGGGCATGAGTGAAGAAAATGCCGAGCATCTCTGTCAGCAGGCAATTGCCGAACTATGCGGTGTTAGCCTATTTGAATACTCAGCCTAGTTAAAACAGTTGAGTAAATGTAACTCATTATCAGATATTTAAAAAAATTCAATATTTATCCTCATTTTATTCTTATACTTAAACAAATTTTTTCCCTTAACCTGAATCATCATGCGAAAAATAAAGCCAACCAAAGCGATTATCATCGCAGTCAGTATTGCCATAATTGCAGCCCTTGCCTGGTATTTTCTGAAGCCGGAACCTGAACAGCCGCAATATATTACCGCTGAGGTCACACGCGGCAATATTGAAGATTCGGTACTGGCAACAGGTATCTTGGAAGCGACTCAAATGGTTAATGTCGGGGCCCAGGTTTCTGGTCAGGTCAAAAAAATGAATGTGAAACTGGGAGATCAGGTAAAGCAAGGCCAGCTGATTGCACAGATTGATTCGATTCGTCAAGAAAATGAAGTTAAGACTGCTGAGGCGAATATCAAAAACCAGCAGGCGCAGCTGGCGGTCAGACAGGCCAATCTGGCTAAAGTTGAAGCTGAGTACCAGCGCCAGCGGAACATGTACGCACAGGATGCTACCTCACGTGCTGAATATGAATCTGCTCTCGCCAGTTATCGTACTGCTCAGGCAGAAATTGCAGCAATTAATGCCCAGATTGAACAGTCGCGTTTAACTTTAGCTACCGCGCGTGAAGATTTAGGCTATACCCGCATTGTAGCACCAATGGATGGTACTGTCGTTGCGATCGTGACTGAAGAAGGTCAGACCGTAAACGCAAACCAGAGTGCACCTACCATTGTTAAGCTGGCAAAACTCGACAATATGACTATCAAGGCTGAAATTTCTGAAGCTGATGTAATGAAAGTAGAGCCTGGCCAAAAAGTCTATTTTACGACACTAGGTGATAGTGAAACTAAACACTATGCCAGCCTGCGTCAGGTTGAGCCTGCGCCAACCTCAATCAATTCAGAAACTACCAATAATACTTCAAGCTCATCCAGTACTGCAGTGTACTATAACGCACTATTTGATGTGCCCAATGAAGATGGCAAGCTGCGTATTGATATGACTGCACAGGTCTACATTATTCTGGCAGAAGCCAATAACGTGTTAACTGTACCGGCTTCTGCCCTTACAACTGCCAACCGTCCACAACGTACACGTGGTGAAGGCAGTAGCGCAGCAGGCGGTGATAAACGCCCAGATAGAAATACTGATAATAAATCTGCAAACCCGAACCGCCCGCAACGTCTTAACCTGACTGCCGAGCAGCGTCAACTGGTGGCACAAGGTAAAGCCAAACTCTCGAGTGTCAGGGTATTACAAGCTGATGGTAGTAGCCGTCCACAACAGGTACTGGTGGGTCTGAATAACCGAGTCACTGCAGAAATTATTGCAGGGCTCAAACAGGGTGATCAGGTCATCATTGCAGATGGTTCCGATAACTCGAATGAAAATGCCAAACGCAGTAACCGTGGCGGCCCAATGAGAATGTAAGCATGAGTCAGAATCAGCAGCAACCTTTACTGGAGGTCAGCCAGCTCACTCGTGAATTTCCGGCGGGTGAAGGCACTGTCCAGATTCTTAAAGGCATTGATCTAAAAATTTATCCAGGTGAACTGGTGGCTATTATTGGTCAGTCCGGTTCCGGCAAGTCGACCTTGATGAATATTCTGGGATGTCTGGACAAGCCCACCCAGGGTAGTTACAAGGTCAATGGTAAAGAAACCCGCAAACTGGAACCAGATGAGCTGGCTCAGTTGCGCCGTGAGTATTTTGGCTTTATTTTTCAGCGCTACCATCTGCTGGGTGATTTGAGTGCAGCAGGGAATGTAGAAGTTCCAGCAATTTATGCAGGTGCAGACAGCACTGAACGGCATGAACGTGCACAGAAGTTACTGACAGATCTAGGCTTAGGAGATAAGACCCAAAACCGTCCAAGCCAGTTATCTGGCGGACAGCAGCAGCGTGTTTCAATTGCCCGTGCACTTATGAATGGCGGTGATGTCATCTTGGCTGACGAACCAACTGGCGCGCTGGATAAGCATAGTGGTGTAGAAGTAATGCGCATTTTGCGTGAACTGAATGCCAAAGGCCATACGATTATTCTGGTAACACACGATATTAATGTTGCCAAAAATGCCACACGAATTATCGAAATCAGTGATGGACAGATTATTGATGACCGGCAAAACATACCGGAATATCAGGAAAATGAAGCAGCGCTAGAGCCAGTACAAACCTTAGTAAAAGAACCGCAAGCGAAAATTTCATCTTGGCGCTCGGCCTTGGATCGTTTAGGTGAAGCATTCCGTATGGCCTTACTGGCCATGAATGCGCATCGGATGCGGACCTTTCTGACTATGCTGGGTATTATTATCGGGATTGCTTCGGTAGTGTCAGTGGTAGCACTCGGTAATGGTTCACAAAAACAGATCTTGGAAAATATCAGCAGTCTGGGTACCAACACTATTACCATCTATCAGGGTCGTGGATTTGGCGATAATTCGCGCTCTTCTCAGGTAAAAACCCTGATTCCGGCTGATGCCGATGCATTAGCAGATCAGCCTTATGTCCAGGGTGTTTCTCCGACAGTCAATAACAGTGTCACTGGCCGTTTTAAGGATACTGAGGCTTCGATTACTGTAAATGGAGTCAGTGATCAGTTCTTTGATGTGCGCGGTTTAAATTTCACTGCAGGGCAGGCATTTGACAAATTTGGTATTAATGAACGCTCGCAGGATGTGGTCATTGATAGTAATACTCAAAAGACCCTGTTTGCAGATGGTTCCGATCCGATTGGACAGGTCATTTTGCTCGGAAGCGTACCAAGTCGAGTGATTGGTGTAGTCGAAGCCAATGCCGGTATGTTTGGTTCCGACAGTTTGAATGTATATTTGCCCTACTCTACTGTAATGAGCCGGATGCTGGGTCAGTCCAATGTACGCAGTATTATTGTACGGGTAAAAGATGAATATTCCAGTTCGGCCGCTGAAAATGCCATTCTATCTTTACTGGAACAGCGTCATGGTGCTCAGGACGTTTATAGTCAGAACTCGGATAGCATCCGCGAAACCATTGAGAATACAACCAAAACCATGACCCTGCTGGTGTCTGCAATTGCAGTAATCTCTCTGGTCGTGGGCGGTATAGGAGTTATGAATATTATGCTGGTTTCAGTCACCGAACGTACCCAGGAAATCGGGGTACGGATGGCGGTAGGAGCACGCCAGAGTGATATTCTGCAACAGTTCCTGATTGAAGCCATACTGGTCTGTATTCTGGGCGGGATTCTGGGCGTTTTGCTTTCCCTCGGTTTAGGCCAGCTGGTTACCAAGCTCTCTAACGGGTCTTTCCAGATGGCTTACTCCACCACCTCCATGATTGCAGCCTTTGTCTGCTCCAGCATGATTGGTATTGTATTTGGATTTTTACCGGCACGTAATGCTGCACAGCTTGATCCTGTTGCCGCCCTTTCAAGAGAATAAGGAGAATTTCATGTCTTTGCAGTTGACTAAACTTGCTGCCGCACTTTTTCTGACAAGTTCTCTGGTCGGCTGTGCGGCAATGGTAAAAACACCATATGAGCAGCCAAATATACAAATTCCGGGCAGCTTTCAGAACAGCCCGGTAAATGGCAAGCAAATTCATGCCGATGTTTATGCAGATCAATGGTGGACACTGTTTGGAGACCAGCAGTTAAACACTCTGGTAAATCAGGTTTTAGCCAGCAACACAGATTTAGCTGTCGCGGGACTAACTCTACGTCAGGCGCGTTTACGTGCCGAGCTGGCACGTAATGCCGAGTTACCCCGGGTAAATGCGGGTGTCTCGACAGGACATCGGATTGATCTGAATTCAGGTGATGACCAGTCGCAGGGGGTATCCCTCAGCAGTGGAGTGAGTTATGAAGTGGATCTGTTTGGTCGCTTAGACCGGCAGACTGAAGCTGCACGCTGGGAGGCTGCAGCAACGGCTGAAGATTTACAAGCTACTGCCCAAAGCCTGATTGGTAATACAGCAAATCTTTACTGGCAGTTAGGCTATCTGAATGAGCGCCTGGTTGTACAGAACCAGAACCTGCAAAGTTCACAAAAGCTTTTAGATCTGGTCTGGGTACAATACCGTGCAGGTGCTGTGTCTGGACTGGAAGTAGCCCAGGCAGAACAGGCCGTACAAAGTCAGCGGGCCAGTTTGAGCCAGTTACAACAACAGCTGGTGGAGACACGCACTGCACTCGCTATACTTCTACAGATTCCGGTACAGCAGTTAAATATTCAGGAACCGCAGCGCTTACCTGTCATTCGCCTGCCTGTTATTGGCGCGGGTCTACCTGCAGAAATTTTAGCGCGTCGCCCAGATTTACGTGCTGCCGAGTTACGTTTACGTCAGGCCTTGGCAACCAAAGATGCAACTCGAGCCAGCTATTATCCTTCAATCAGCCTGACTGGAAATCTGGGTTCAACCAGTACTTCCCTGACCCAGCTTTTACAAAATCCTGCGCTAACGCTGGGAGCGAATTTAAGCCTGCCTTTTTTGCAGTGGAATGATATGAAGCGTGATTTAGCTATCAGTGAACTGGATTATGAAAAAAGTATCCTGAACTATCGACAGACTCTTTATCAAGCTTTCGCTGATGTAGAAAATGCACTCTCAGCCCGGACTGAACTGGATAAACAGGTTCGCTATCAGGAACAGAATCTGGCTTTGGCGGAACGGACTGAACGTTTATATGAGGTACGTTATCGCAATGGTGCTGTGGCTTTAAGCAACTATCTGGATGCTCAAGAAACTACTCGTAATGCTCGTATTGCCTTGGTTCAGGCTAAACAGAACCAATATAATGCTTATGTTACCTTAATGCAGGCTTTAGGTGGCAGTCCCATTCAGCAGCTCCCTTAAGCATGGAAAAACTTTAAAAAAAGCTCATTGTTGGGCTTTTTTACTGATTAATACCTGTTCTTTTAAATTTTGTTAATAATCAGTGTTTAATTTCTCAAGTATTTATATATTATTCAGTATTTAAACTTAGCCATAAATTTTTATTTCATCAGCCCATTCGACTCTAGTAAAACTTACTTTTATAAATGCCCTTAAGAACTTAAGACTAGACCTTTTTAGATTTAATGAAAATAGGACTATAAAAATAAAAACGGCCTGTAATGGCCGTTTTTAAGTAAATATCTTTTATTCAGTTTCTAGTAAAGCCTGGCTCATGCCAACTGTATTAAAACCGGAATCAACATACAGGATTTCGCCAGTGATACCAGATGCCCATGGAGAACACAGGAATAAAGCCGCATTTCCGACTTCTTCAATAGTGACATTACGGCGTAATGGCGCAACTCGTTCATTGGCATCCAGCATTTTACGGAAAGATTTAATTCCGGAAGCTGCCAGTGTACGGATTGGACCGGCAGAAATGGCATTGACACGAATACCTTCAGGACCCATGCTTGATGCCAGATAACGAACACCAGCCTCTAATGAAGCTTTAGCCATACCCATGACATTATAATTAGGCATCACGCGCTCTGAACCCTGGTAGGTTAGCGTGAGTACACAACCCTGACGCGCCTGCAGTAAAGGCTTGGCAGCACGTGCCATGGCAATCAGGCTGTAAGCACTAATGTCATGTGCAATACCGAAACCTTCACGGTCTGTAACCTCGGTAAAATCGCCATCGAGTGTATGTGCCGGAGCAAAGCCAATTGAATGCACTAAACCATCCAGACCATCCCAGTGCTTTGCCAGCTCGGTAAAGGCTGTTTCGATTTCAGCATCATTCGCCACATCACAAGGAAATACCAGTTGAGAACCGAACTGTTCAGCAAAATCATCCACACGTTTTTTTAATTTTTCATTCGGATAGGTAAAAGCCAGCTCAGCTCCTTCACGATGCAGTGCCTGTGCAATACCAAATGCAATCGATAACTTACTCGCAATACCCGCAATTAAAAAGCGTTTACCTGCCAATAATCCTTGTGCCATGGGATTCTCACTTTAAATAATTTGTCTGCATAATGCCAAGTCTTGACTAATTGTGAAATTGCATAAAGCACCTTTTTTCGTATTTTTTCTTTTTATAAAAAATTGCCTCAATACATGAGGCAATTTTTGCAAATTTTATAGAGAAGATCAGTCATTCGATAACAGACCGATCAAACGCAGGAATGATATATACATCCAGACTAGAGTAGCCAGCAAGGCAATACCACACAGCCATTCCATGGATTTTGGTGCACCTTGGGCTGCGGCTGTCTCAATCAGGTCAAAATCCAGAATCAGGTTTAATGAAGCAATGACTGCAACAAATACGGCGAAACCAATACCTAGCCAGTTACTCTCAAACAGGTAAGGAATGGCCGAGCCAAAGGCAAACTGCATGATGAGCTGAATGACGAAGACAATACACAGCGCCAAGGTTGCAGACATCACCACTGCTTTAAATTTTTCAGTCGCACGGATAATCTGCATACGGTACAGGGCAAACATGACCAGTGTAGTCACAAAGGTAGCCAGTAAGGCCTGAAGTGGTGCGCCTGGGTATTTCAGTTGAAATACAAAAGAAATACCACCCAAGAAAGCACCTTCAAATAAAGCATAAGGAACGGCCAGTGTGGGAGCAGTATTAGGCTTAAACGTTGTCACCAATGCCAGAATCAGCCCCCCGAACATACCGACCAAGGCTGCTGAATAGGCCAGGTTGGCATTGGCAGTCATAGCGCAGTAAAAGAACAGCGTAATACCGACTACAGCAGATACAACAGTCAGCATCACTGATTTTTGAATTGCGCCACGGATGGTCATAGGCCGGTTGAAATCACTATAGGTTTCAACCCGGGTTAATACAGGGTTATTACTTTGCATAATTGAACTCAACATTTATTGTAATTTAGGGATAATCAAATTTTAAACCGAATTTCTTTTGTGCTGATGAAGAGCTTGCTTATTTTTGTTAATTTAAGCTATTTCATTATAAATAGATTTATCTTTTATTAAAGTTATCAAAATAAGCACTTGAATTACTTATCTCTATTTAATACTCATAAAAACTACTGGTCTCTGAATTTATACACAGTTATTGAACTGGAACCAGCTGATAATAACCAGAGGATAGCACCCAGCGGTAACCTCTTGGTGGAGCAGGTAATTTCGGCTCATTTCCCTCATCAATAATATATTGGCTTCCCTGATACTGAGTTGGAAATTGACTATTCAAGATTACCTGTCGCTGATTACTGTATTCATAGTGTCTAGGTAGCTCGTAACGGTAATCAACATAAGGCCCTCTCTGCTGTGGATAAGAATATTGAGGATGAGGCCGATGCGGACCTGTGCCCCATTGTGGAGGTCTTTGATGAGGCGGACGGTACTGTGGCGGAGGCAATGGCTTCGCAGGGCGCTCTACACCTCGATAATTTCCCCAGCGGTTACTGCTGTCAGCAAAAACAGATAATGCCATTCCCAAACACAGGCTGCCAAGGACAGCTAGACGCAATAAGTTATGCATGGCAGTACTCCAGATCCATATATTTCTATCTTAGCCCTAAAATATGAATAAAAAATAAACATTTTTTAAATATCTTATGCTCCAAACTGAAAGAACTAGCTGAAATCGGGTAAAAGCAAAAATATGCTAAGATGCGTTTTTGTTTTGCTATGGGAAACAGGTCTGTGTCTGACTTAAGCTTTGAACGGCTCTATCAATTTTTCAGTAGGGTTCCATGTGTACAGGAACAGCGAATTGCAGCACATGGAAATGATGGTGAACATGCCTGGTGGTTCAAATTTTACATCGATATTGAACACCCGCTAGCTTGGCAAACCGTACAGGAACTGGGCCATGTTTTGAATTATCTATCGACCAATGAACGCCTGCCCACACAGTTTTTACCCGTTTCACCTCCACCTTACATGAATGGAGCAGCCAAGGACTTTCTCGCTTGGGTAATTCAATGTAATCATGTAGATTTTCCGCCTGATGTGGTTTGTGACTGGCTAGAAGCCCGCTTGCCGAATCCGGTGGATGATGAAAGTCAGTGGCATATTAAAACTGACCTGAGTGAACTGGAGAATTTGACACCTGCCGAACTTGATCAGTTGATCCCCCCCACTCACTGATTATTTTATCGGGCACGAGATTATATAAACCTCCTGCCCTTCTTAGAATATTCTAAAAAGTGGATATACCACTCCACTCCATAAAACGATATGTCCAGTATTTTAATTTTGAGTGATCAGCATATTGAGAATAAGGTACGCTCATAGACCGTCCATTCAGGTTAGACCAAGCTGTATCAAAATAGCGTTGAGCATCAACAAAAACCTGTGCTTGCGGCTGACCAACTACTCTTAAATCTGTTTCCAGATTATAATTTTTCAAATTTCTTGCAGTAAAGTTGGCAGAGCCGGCAATTATTTCACTTTGATTCTCACCACGTTTCAACAGTATTTTGCTATGGCATTGCTCGCCTTGGGTATTACACCAGCGTAAAGGAATCCCCACCTGATGCAGCTCCATTGCTACTTGACGGTTAGGTATACCATTTTTCTGGCGGCCAAAAGCATCTTTATTCGGATCAAGTAGTATCCGCAATTTTACCCCCCGCCCATGGGCAGCAATTAATGCCTTAATAATATGCCGTTCCGAAAGGTAGAACATGGCCAGATCAATCTGTTCATTAGCCTTGGCAGAATTGATTAAATCCAGAGCTTTCCGGTAAATTGCTTCTTCTGTAAGAACCTGAACCTGAGGATAATTTGAATCCTCTTCAAACTCACCGACTACTACAACTGGCGCTTCTCCTTGAGACATTCTGGCTACAGCCTGCTCAGTTTTCAGCACATCCATAGCGGTATTGCCTGTTACGACCAGTCCAATGTTGGAGTGACGTGAACTGCCATCATGCGGATTGGCTGAAGTAACCAGTGCTTTCCAGCCAGCTTCAGTGTCAACCACCAGTGTTTTACGATGATTAGCTTTAAAATTAATGAGATGCAAATAGCTGCGTAAAGTTACCTTTTCCTGCCCGAACGGGTTGGGAAGCCAGCCTTTCTCTGGATTATTCCCTAATCCCTGACAACAGATATACCAGAAACCTGACCATAATGGATTAGAAGCCCGCAATGGTGTTAAGTCGGTTTCTATAACCTCAATACCACTTTTACGCAATTGTCGGTAATGTTCAGGCGCAATTCCCCCATAGACTGAATTTATCGGGTCAGTAATCACGGTAATATCAATACCCGGAATTTGTCGGCGCTTACTGATCAGCGCATTGGTGAGTTCTTGGGTGAGAGGACGGTGCGTAGTCTTGGCGGCACCAATTTCGGGATTATATAAAAACATATCCAGCACAATGGTCGTGCGGGCTTCCTGAATCAGTTTCAGCATTTCATTGAATATCTGCTGGTCCGCCTGCTGCCGTCCCTGAATATCGATATAGGTTTCATCGGCAAGAAACTTGATATTGGCATGGCGCAACCGGCCTTCGAAGTCCAGTCCTTCTGGTAAAGGTTTATAAGTATGATAAATGGCTGAAGCGAAGTACCCTACAGCCATCAAGGCTATAATCGTAGCGATATAACGGCGGCCTGACCAGTTCAGTTTATGATGAATTCGATGAAAGATACGCATATGATAAAACCTAACCCAATCGGTTCAGGCTAGGTTTTATCAGCTGATTTTTCAAGAGCTTTTTCGTGAGCCATTTTTATTTAAATAGCTCAGGCCCTTTATTTAAAAGTTAAAATCCAGCCCGACAGTAAAGTTACGGCCAACCTGTGGAATATTTGAAAGGAAAGAAGCGTGGTTATAAACCGTTTCATCCAGCAGATTATTGGCTTTCACATAGATGCGGTAATCGGTTTTATCTGTCGCTCGTGCCGAATAGGCCAAGCCCAGATTGACCATGTTATAGCCTTCTGTTTCAGTTTCATACGCCGCAATTTTGTCTTGGGTAAAGACATGGTAATACTCAGCCATACCAGAGAAACCATCACCAAAGTCCGCATCAATCTTGCTACCTAGACGTCCGCCCGGAATCCGTGGTGCATTACCTTCTGTTTCGATCTTGCCACGAACATAATCACCAAATAGACTGGCTTTATAGCGTGGCGACAGCTGATAGGACACTTCACCTTCAGCACCATAAAAACGTGCTTTATCTTGTGTATATTCAACCAGGCGGAAGTTTTCGAAGCGGTCCAGTGTCTGAGCATAAATATAGTCATCAAACCAGTTATGGTAAGCATGAACATGATAATTCAGCTTGTCGCCCTCATAATGAAAACCCAGTTCGATATTATTTGATTTTTCTGTGTCCAGATTCTCATTACCGATTTCATAGGTATTGGTGGCCAAATGCTTGCCTTTGGCATAAAGTTCCTGAGCCAGAGGTAAACGCTCCTGATGCGAGGCAACCAGTGACAGTTTATAATCAGGCAAGAATTCCCAGTTAGCAGCGCCTGAATAAGAAAAGGCATGATCATCATAATTTTTTTGTGGTGAATCAATCTCAATCTTTTGCTGATCAAAACGCGCTGCCAGCTCAAAATGTACATCATTCCACTGGGTATGTTCTAAAGCAAATAGGCTCCACTTATCTGTTGTGGTTGGCCCGGCAAATAAAGATTCTTCACCAGTAATATTCAGCTTCTGACGACCAAATTGCGTACCGATGACGCCTTCCCATGCTGCGACCGGCTGATGCACCAGTTCCAGACGCGCATCATAACCCGTACTTTTAAATGTGGTAGCTGCTTCACCCTCTTCAATTTCATCATGTTTGTAGTCGGTATAGCTGGCTTGAGCACGTAATTTTTTAAATCCGGCAAAAGGATCATCCAGCTCGGTTCTAAAATCATAGCGTTCAGACTTCAAATCAACCCAAGGACCGGCATGATCATGATCCTCTTCATGACTGTGCTCGTGTTGATGCCCCTCTTCATCATGATGATGTTCATCACCACAATCTAGATGAGGCCTACCGGATAAATGGGCTTCACAGCTTTCATATTCATGACTATGTCCAGGTAAACCATACTGGTCCTGGCGGTTCGTATAGGAAAGGCCGGTAAACCCGCGATCATGAATCCAGGAAAGTCCGACGCTGGCTGTATCGGATTGTGCGAAGGTATTATCAACCCTGCGCTCTTTTACCAGATGGCTGTGGTCGCCGTGGCTATGCTCATGATAATAGTCTGGCGCAATATAATTGTTGGCATCACGTTTTAGCCCTTCAACCCGAAGTGCCACCTGTTCTCCCAAAGCTAATGTCACACCTGCTGTTCCAAGCTTCTCATCATTACCACTGTTATAACGCAGCCCTGCACTACCTTCATAACCATTATCAGGTATGCGTGTCGGAATTTTACTATCTGTAACATTAACCAGCCCTCCCACTGTACCGGCACCATACAGCAAGGTAGATGGCCCACGCACGATCTCTACCTGCTTGGCAAGCGCAGGGTCAACCATAACAGTATGATCAGGCGACAAGGTGGAAACATCCATGGTTTCTGAGGCATTTTGCAGTACCTTCACTCGTGCCCCCTCCTGCCCGCGAATTACAGGGCGGCTAGCACCGGGTCCGAACTGGTTGGAATATACCCCCACCTGATCACTTAAAGCTTCACCAATTGTTGTACCGCCTTGGACCAGTTGCTCTTTTTCAATAATATTATCTGCCGCCGCGTAATCTACAGCGCTTTGTACCAGCGGATGAGCTGTTACCTGTATTGTTTCCAGCTGCTGAACAGAGCTATTTTCTTCAGCAAAAATTACCGGAGAAACCACCGCCATAATCGATAAAGTTAGAAAGTTCTTAGAAAACTGCATCTTGTTGACTCAAGTGTACTTTTAATAAAATGTTATATTATAACATTTCACTATTTTTGCAATAAAAAACATTCTAATAAAAAGTTTTAAGTAAACTGTGGTTCATTATTTTTAGTCTTTATCAGTTTTCATGCCTTTTACGCTCTCTCATGCAGTTTTGGCGCCACCACTAGCAAAACTTAGTGGTAACCGCCTGCCTCTGGCTGCATTAGCCATTGGCTGCATGGTGCCTGACCTGATCCGTTTATTTGTTGCAGATGCTGCAGGTTATACTCACCAGTGGGCCTCAATACTGCATCCTAATTTATGGATTGGCCTAGCTTTCACACTGGTTTGGTATCTGATTTACCGGCCTGCGTTATACCGTTTTTTAGGTATCCATAAACCTCTAAATATTCATACCCCTCTGCAAGCTCTTATTTTTTTAATAAGCTGTAGTATTGCCATTTTACTGGGCACAGCAACGCATATCCTTTGGGACGGGCTAACTCATGCTGACTACAGAACTTTTGCCTTCTATAATTTTTTAAGCCAAAACATTGTTTTATTAGGCAGTAGTTATCCTCTACATATGGTGCTACAGATTGGTACTTCAATATTGGCATTACCTGTTCTGTTTTGGTTTTCCTGGCGTTATTACCTGCTTTATCGGCAGCACTTGAAAGTGTCTTCTAAAATTAAAACTTATTTTTGGATATTATTTGGTTTGGCATTCCTAGCTGGTGCATGGTCTGTTTATGACTACCTGAGCTATTTCAAGCCAGAGTTAATCTCATCTGAGCTTTATTTTTTTACCGGTAAATCTATTAACGAGTTCAGTCAGGCCTCACTGGCTATTTTCAGCTTAGGATGTATCCTGTTTTTAATTTTAGATCGGAAACATCTTATGGATTAGTCATATTTTTTCTCTTAAATATTACTAATCTGACCAGAACCGATCCAAGATATTTCTCTTGCAAACTATAAGCACAATTTATCAGGGTTTTTTGATCTAGTTCTTGTGACAGAATCTTCTAAGAGGCATAATCTCCCATTACCTTAAGGCGGTACGCTGTTTACGTATACGCTTTCACTAACCCATATAGTTGGATTTTAGACGCTATGATGCGAACTCATTACTGCGGTTCTTTAACCGAAGCTCAAATTGACCAAACCGTAACTCTGTGTGGCTGGGTACACCGTCGCCGTGACCACGGTGGTGTGATCTTCCTTGATATGCGAGACCGCGACGGTCTAGTTCAAGTGGTTATTGACCCAGATACACCTGAAGCGTTTGCAACAGCGGACAAAGCTCGTTCTGAATATGTATTGAAAATTACTGGTCGTGTACGTCGCCGCTATGCGGGTACAGAAAATGCCAATATGATCAGTGGCCAGATTGAAGTATTAGGTAAAGAAATTGAAGTTTTGGCTCAGTCTGAAACACCTCCATTCCCGTTGAATGATGAAAATACGAATATCTCTGAAGAAATTCGTTTGAAATACCGCTTTTTAGACATTCGCCGTCCGGAGATGCTGGACCGTTTACGTTTCCGTTCTAAAGTTACCAATCTGATCCGTAATTATCTTGATGAGAATGGCTTTCTTGATGTTGAAACTCCAATTTTAACTCGTGCAACGCCTGAAGGTGCACGTGATTACCTGGTACCAAGCCGTGTTTCAAATGGCAGCTTCTATGCCTTGCCACAATCTCCACAGCTATTCAAACAGTTATTGATGGTGGGCGGTATTGACCGTTACTACCAAATCGCAAAATGTTTCCGTGATGAAGACTTGCGTGCAGACCGCCAGCCTGAATTTACTCAAATCGATATTGAAACATCGTTCATGAGTGACGATGACATCATGGATTTGATGGAAGGTATGACTGTTAAGATGTTCGACGAACTTCTGGGCATCAAATTCGACAAATTCCAACGTATGCCGTATAGCGAGGCAATGCGTGACTACGCGTCTGATAAACCAGACTTGCGTATTCCCTTGAAACTCGTTGACGTTGCAGATTTAATGCAAGACGTTGAGTTCAAGGTATTCGCAGGTCCTGCAAAAGATCCGAAAGGCCGTATTGTCGCACTTCGCGTCCCAGGCGCAGGCTCACTTCCACGTAGCGCAATTGATGAATATACCAAGTTTGTTGGCATCTACGGTGCAAAAGGCTTGGCTTACATCAAAGTCAATGAACTTGAAAAAGGTATTGAAGGCCTTCAATCTCCAATCGTGAAATTCATTGAGCCAATCGTGCTGGATCTGTTGAAACGTGTTGGTGCTGAAAATGGTGACATCGTATTCTTCGGTGCGGATAAAGCGAAAGTCGTCAATGATGCAATGGGTGCACTTCGTGTGAAAATTGGTCATGACTTGAATCTTGCGACATGTGAGTGGGCTCCGCTTTGGGTGGTTGATTTCCCAATGTTCGAAGAAACAGATGATGGCAAATGGACTTCTGTTCACCACCCATTCACGCTGCCGAAATCAAGCGTTGAGGAAGTGAAGAACAATCCAGGTGAAGCATTATCTGTTGCTTATGATATGGTATTGAACGGTACTGAAATCGGTGGCGGTTCACTTCGTATTTATACTTTAGAAATGCAAAAAGCAATCTTCGAAGCACTTGGTATTAATGAAGAAGAAGCAGAAGAGAAATTCAGCTTCCTGCTCAATGCCCTTCGTTATGGAGCTCCTCCACATGGCGGTTTGGCATTTGGTCTGGATCGTCTGGTCATGCTGATGACTGGTGCATCTTCAATTCGTGATGTGATTGCGTTCCCTAAAACTAAAACTGCCGAGTGTCCACTGACTCAGGCACCTGCGCCGGTTGAGGCAAATCAACTACGTGATTTAGGTATCCGTTTACGTGAAAAACCAAAAGCTGAATCTCAAGAATAATATCTTGAAGATTTAAATAAGCCCCGCGACTTGCGGGGCTTTTTCTTGGATTGTGAACATACCTGAGCAATGGCATAATAAAGGCCATTCAAATTTGAGGTTATTGCTCATGGCTATGCGTCCTGAAGTCCGTCGTCGTGCAATTGTGATTATTGTATTTTCATTTGTGCAGTGGCTTTTCATGCGTTATATCTTGGCCAATGACTTATGGTCTCTTGATACTAATCAGCGAATTCTTTATTTCTGTGTCAGCAGTTTAGGTGGCGCTCTTCTAATCTTTGTTTCACTGATTTATATGGTATTGAAAGGAAATTCGGATAAATAACTTTATTTATCTATTGGGGTCGTTATGGGCTTACGAAAATCTACAAGAAAATTATTCCGCTTTTTATTATTCAATTTAAGATTTTATAAAAATGTAAGATATAAAAATTTAGATTCAGAAAATTTTGCAGATCCTATCATTTTAAATCCTATAGATAATCATCAAGTTGATATTCCTAAAATAATATGGATGTACTGGGATTCAGAAGTACCCAAGCTGGTTAATAATTGTTTCAGACAAGTACAGCAGTTAAATCCTGAGTATCAGATTTATATATTAAATTCAGATCTTATCTCTGATTTCTGCGATCTGGACTTTTCTATATATGAAAACTTAACCCCACAGCAACGATCTGACCTATTAAGATTTTATCTTCTTTATCATTACGGCGGTATTTGGCTGGATGCCAGTGTGATTACCTATACAAATCTTGATTGGATAATCGATTACTGTATAGAGAATAAGACCTCTACTTTTGCTTATTATAGAGCAGCAAACGTTACTGTAAAAGAGTATCCTGTTATAGAAAACTGGCTTCTAGCATCAGAGAAGGGCAATATTTTTTTTAAACACTGGCTAGATGAGTTATCTTATGCCTTACAGTTGGGAGTTAGAAACTATATTGCAGAGATAAAAAATACAAGAAAAAACTATTCAGATTATTTCCAAAATATAGGTTTATTAGAATATCTAGTTGCTTATGTAGCTTGTCAAAAAGTGTTACGTGAGACACCAGTTAGTATTTCTCTTATTAACTGTGATAAGAATGCATTTCTATACCAAAATATAGATTTAAAATGTAATATCTATTTTATTGAATCTTTAGTTTTAAAATACAGACCAGAACGAATGCCTCATTTAATTAAATTAATTGGTTCAGATCGAAATCTCTTAACACCCTATGTGCTTAAAAATAAATTTAAAAATAATTCTTTCTTAGATTTCTGAAATTAAGAGGTAGTTAAACTGACTACCTCCTTTCTATTTTTAAAATTTATTTATTAAGAGGATATTTTTTATAGAATAGTTTAGACAAATTATAGTTCATAGATTCACCGTAGCGGCTTTTAGGTAAATCAGATGATTTTGCCCGCTCCCCTTCAATTGTACTTAATTGAGTATTTTGCTCTCCAACATTAATTACAGGATGATCAATTAAATATGTCATTAAGATATTAGATTGATTATTAAAATCGTATAAATAACTCCAATCATCTGCTTTTCTAATTGGCTGATGGTAATTAATAAGATTTTCTGCCATTTCACGATCAACTATATACGCGACTGCATAATTTACCCGATTATAAAAATGAGGATGGACTTTCAATACTTCTCTTTCTAAAAACTTATCACTTCTCAATATTCCTCTAACTTTTAAGCTTTCTTTCATTTGTATTCCCCCTAAACTAAATAACGTATTTTTAGGCAGATTTAATTTTTTAAGTTCTGTTTCTAACTTTTTTAAATCTAGATCATTTGGCAAAATGGCATCATCTTCAAGAATTAATGTGAACTGTTGATCTGTTTCCAGGAATTTTTTTAGAGCCAGAAGATGAGATAAGGTACAACCTAATTCTGCTGGGGTTAAAGGTTTAGCCCGTCCTTTTACTGCTTTTTCAAAATACTCTTTTGCTGATAGCTCTCCCCCTTTAACTCCTACTCTAGTTATAGGTAATTGCCCTTGCTCAAAAAAGTTTTGGGCAAGAAACTTATTCAAACGAGGTGATTTCTCATTTTCAATACTGACAATATAAATATTCATTAATAAAACCCCTTTAACAGCAAATCAGATATCTAATGTAAAATAGAGCTAATATAGCTTTATTATTTTCTTGTATTGTCATGATTCGTTCAATTCAAAAAAAATGGTACAAGTACCAACAAGCAAAAAAAGCGAAAACTTTTGACTCCCATTGGTATATGCGTTTTGGCTGGTTAGAGCAACCTTTTACTAAACTTGAGCAATTAGATTCACTCTTTGAGATCCATTCCCCTAGAATGTTTACATTTGCAGATAGCTTTTATGCTTATGAAAATGGGCGTCATTTCATTTTTTTTGAAGAAGTCGATGACCAGCATCCGGTAGGCTTTCTTTTGGTTTTAGAAGTCTTTAAGGATGGCACTTACACACCACCTGAAACTATTTTAAAACTCGATTACCACCTCTCATATCCTTGCGTATTTAAAATAGATCACACTTGGTACATGATCCCAGAGTCTTCTGCCAATAAAACTATTGAGCTTTGGAAATGTACTGAGTTTCCACTAAAATGGGAAAAACATTCTAATCTGATTGAGAATATTGAAGCAGTTGATAGCACCCCTTTTTACCATGAAGGCTTATGGTATCTTTTTACCTCAACGCGTCGTGATTGTAAGAAGTTTGGTGACCGTTTAGATTTGTTCTTTACCGAAGATATTTTAAATCCTAACTGGCAAGAGCACCCAATGAACCCAGTTTGTCGAGGCAGTCAGCAGTTTCGTATGGCAGGCAAACCTTTTATTTATAAAGGGCAACTGGTTCGACCAAGCCAAGATTCTTTAAAACGTTATGGCGGCAATATCGAATTAAAGGCCATTATTCAACTTAGCCCGACAGCTTATGAAGAAAAATTACTAGAAGTGGTTTTACCCGAATGGAATCAGGCAGATGATGGTTGCCATACCATTAATGTCGAAGATAACTTCGTGGTACTGGATGCCATCCGCCTGACGCCAAAAAATAATTAAGTTTTTAGCAGAGCTTTATAAATATTAAGCGTCTGCTCTGCCATGGCTAGTACAGTCAATTCAGCCTTGGCTTTTGCATACAAAGGGCTAAAGTCGTTTTGAGCCTCAGGTTGAAGTGCACATTGAATCGCTTTTGCTAAACCTTGTGCATCTCCAATTTCGGCCAGATATTGCTCGGGCAACCATTCGATCACACCGTTCACTTTAGTTGAAGCCATTGCTTTATCGGCCTGCAATGCTTCGACCATAACAAGTGGAAAACCTTCACGATCTGATGATAAAACCACGATATCAGCCAGTTGCACCAGATCACGCGCATCGGTTCTAAATCCAAGAAAAGCGGCCCGATTTTGCATCTTCAATTCGCTGACTTGCTTTACCAAACTTGCTCGAAGTGAACCATCACCAACAATCCATAAATTAGCATCAATCTGTTGCATCGACTCAATCAATAAGCTGATATTTTTTACTGGTTCTAGACGTCCAATACACATAACAACTTTTTTGCTTGTGTCTAGCTCAGCAAAATCTTTTTGAATCGATTGAAGTAGCTTTTCTTTATTTTCAGTTGTAAGAGTAGGTTGAGGATATACCCCGTTATAAACCACGTATGCTTTAGACTCTGGAATACCTTGCGTGAGTGCTTGACTTACTGCAATAACTGCATCACCTGCTAAATAGGCAGATTTATTCTTTTTAGTGCCGTGTACCGTCGTTACAAATTTCGGGCCAGATAAAAATGGCTTAATGCGGGCAATCAGCTCAGCCGCTTTTCCTGCTTGTGCATGAACAATAGCGGGTTGGATCTGCTGAATAAGATTTTTAAGTTGCCAAAGTAAAAAAATATTCCAACGACTACGGGCAAAATCGACAGCATGAAAATGTACTTGTTGGCTAAACTTGTCTACATAGCAAGGATGTGCAATCACATGTACTTCATGGTTTAAAGCAAGCTCATTAACAAGGTTAAAAGTGTGCTGCTCTAATCCACCCACTCCACCGCTAGTTGCCAATACCTGAACAATTTTCATAGCTTGCCTACTTATTTTTATCTTTATTCATGGTCTGTTCAAATAGTTTGGCTTCTTTTAGAAATGCATAAAATGCATTAATCATACTATTTACGAAACCACGCCAACCATTTAAGAAGCTACGGCGAATAAAATAAGACTTCATAAAAGTCACTGGCATCACCAAAACCAATTTAGCAACGCTTGGAGACTTTCCTTTTTGGTATTTCTCTAATGCTTTTAAGTTGGAATATTGGTTATTTTTTTCGACCTTAACGAAAATACTCGACTCACCATAATGATAAATGTCGTGTTGGGCACGCTGAGATTCACCATCTACAACTACATTTTCATGAACTTTATTAGCAAGGTCATAATGCCCCTTGGACTTGCGGAAAAAACGCACCTTTGCATGTTTTTTAGTATGTTTACTGTTGGGAACACCTAAAAACACATCATTAATCGGTGTGATTAATGCATCAAGCTTGTTTTGTTGAATGGTCTCAATAATCTCTTGTTTTAACTCGTTGGATAAGACTTCATCCCCATCTAAGTTGAGCACCCAATCATTTCTGCATTTAGCTAAAGCCAAACTTTTTTGCCCAGCATAACCTTGCCAGTCTTGATGAGAAATTTCTGTATTTTCAAAGCGCTTTGCAATTTCATAAGTATTATCAGTACTGCCCGAGTCTAAAATAATGACTTCGTCAAACTCACTGACACTTTGCAAAGTTCGCTCTAACCAAGCACCGCAGTTTAAAGTGACAATATAGACACTACATGGAATTTTATTCATAACT
>Ga0308157_10003452_pt1 | contig 22995 bp, 26 predicted proteins | sample PhyBR1_FD_201035 | JGI IMG/M metagenome (GOLD analysis project Ga0308157, IMG submission 201035) | Phyllosphere microbial communities from UC Gill Tract Community Farm, Albany, California, United States - DLSLB.R1 | ecosystem: Host-associated > Plants > Phyllosphere > Unclassified | place: USA...
ATAATCTATCCCTCCAGAAGCATACCCTTTGGCTATAAATTTCTTATCCGTATTTACAGCCGATAAAAATATAATAGGCACCTCCTTGGTTTTGCTATAACCTGATAACGTTTCTGCTACTTCAAAACCATCGATTCCTGGCATTTGTACATCCAAAATGATCAAAGCATAATCATTTTTCAGCACCTTTTTTAGCGCATCTTCGCCGGAAGGAGCGGAATCTACTTCGAACCCCTTTGATCTTAGCAGTTTTTCTAATGAATAGATATTTTCTATTTGATCGTCAACGATTAAAATCATGCATTCCTTTTTTATAAGATCTACATTATATTTTTCAAAATAAAATAGACAAAAATTATAGCTGCTATTACTTTAATAGCATATTCACCGAATAGGATTCTACGCCATTTCAATAGTCGTTGGTTCGGCTCTTTCACACATCGGTAACCAAAGCCAATGGTCAAGTAAGGGATAAAAGGAAACAGCAACGCATTATAACGAAATGCTTCCCGAAAATCTCCATGTAATATCGCATGAACGGCACGCTGGGATCCGCATCCAGGGCAATCCAAGCCCGTCAAAGCTTTAAACGGACATCGTGGGAACCAACTATGTGCAGCAGGATCATACGTATAATAAATGTAGGTTGCTGCTCCCAATAGGAGTATACTAGCTCCTAAAAGAGCCCAACGAGACCTCTCCGACATGGTGTTAAAAGTCTCCTGACATAACGGCTCCAAACATAGCGAAACCAAAAATAATGAAATAAAGCACCCATAGACCAACACAGACACCCACATTGATCCACATCCATTTTTTTGCATTCGCGGAATCCAGTTCAGCCCCCATTACATCGCCTGCATAGAATTTCTTTTCTACTCGGGAAGCGTAAATAATCGACGGAATCCCTAACGGCCAACAACAAAAGATTGTCGTCAGAATCGTTTCCAGCAAATAACTTTTTGGAGGTTGTTCCATGCGTTGGCTGTAAGGCGACGAAGTTGGTGTATTCGGAAATTGAGGTGGAATTTGTGATGATTCCTTGAAATAAGGCTGCGAGTCGTTCGGCAAAATATCGCTTAACTCAGGTACATTTTTAGCATGCACCCAGTTAGGCATACCTTCCGCCCATACATATGTATCGCCAGTGATACCCTTAGATTTCAGCTCCTCTACAGAGAAAGGTCCGAATGTATTTGATCCATCTGTGTAATGATATTTTTGCATCTGATATGAATATAATGGATTAAATATAAAAAAGAAAAAAGGCTTCAGAAAATATCCGAAGCCTTTTTGTTTCCATTCTATAGGATAAAATGATCCCGATCTTACATCATGCCTGGCATTCCGCCACCCATTGGGGGAGCACCAGCGCCTGCCGCACCGCCTTCTTCTGGCTCATCGGCTAGTACACATTCTGTAGTCAATAGCATCGATGCAACGGAAGCTGCGTTTTCCAAAGCTACACGCGAAACTTTAGTCGGGTCGATAACACCAGCACCGATCAAGTTCTCGTATACATCTGTCCGTGCATTATAACCAAAGTCAGCGGAACCTTCTTTAACTTTTTGAACAACTACCGCTCCTTCAATACCCGCATTATCACAGATTTGACGAAGAGGCTCTTCAATAGCGCGTTTGATAATATCAATACCGATCGTTTCATCTTCGTTAGCACCCTTAATGTCTGCTAATGCCGCTGTAGCTCGGATAAAAGCAACGCCACCACCAGCAACGATACCTTCTTCTACTGCTGCGCGAGTAGCATGCAATGCATCGTCTACACGATCTTTTTTCTCCTTCATTTCTACTTCGGTAGTTGCTCCTACATAAAGTACCGCTACGCCGCCTGACAATTTTGCTAAACGCTCTTGCAATTTCTCACGGTCGTAATCTGAAGTAGTCGTTTCGATTTGTGAACGGATCTGCGTAACACGTGCTTTGATATCATCTGCACTTCCAGAACCATTGATCACCGTTGTGTTATCTTTATCTATAACAACCTTCTCCGCTTGACCTAGGTAAGAAAGCTCCGCATTCTCCAATTTATAGCCTCTTTCTTCAGAGATAACTGTACCACCAGTCAAGATGGCGATATCTTCTAACATCGCTTTACGACGATCGCCGAAACCTGGTGCTTTAACCGCAGCCACTTTCAGCGAACCACGAATTTTGTTCACAACTAAGGTCGCTAATGCCTCGCCATCTAAATCTTCTGCAATAATCAACAGGGGTTTACCGGTTTGTACTTGTTTTTCCAAGATCGGCAATAATTCTTTCATATTGCTGATTTTCTTATCGTAGATTAAGATATATGGACTTTCCAGTTCCGCCTCCATTTTATCAGAGTTGGTCACGAAATATGGCGACAAATAACCGCGGTCGAATTGCATACCTTCTACTGTTTTCACTTCAGTTTCTGTACCTTTCGCTTCTTCTACCGTGATGACACCATCATTTCCCACTTTCTCCATCGCTTCAGCAATCAGCGAACCGATTACCTCATCATTGTTTGCAGAGATTGTAGCAACTTGCTTGATTTTATTATTGTCTGCTCCCACCACTTGAGACTGTGATTGCAAGTTAGCAACAACAGCTGCAACGGCTTTGTCGATACCGCGTTTCAAATCCATTGGATTAGCACCCGCTGCCACTGATTTCAAACCCGGAGCAACAATAGCCTGTGCTAGTACCGTCGCAGTGGTTGTGCCATCACCAGCTTGATCAGCTGTTTTTGAAGCAACCTCTTTGACCATTTGAGCACCCATATTCTCCAAAGCATCTTTCAATTCGATTTCCTTAGCGACAGTTACACCGTCCTTTGTGATTGCAGGAGAACCAAATTTCTTTTCGATAATTACATTACGCCCTTTAGGACCCAACGTAACTTTTACTGCATTTGCCAAGGTATCTACACCTTTTTTCAGCGCGTCACGCGCCTCTACGTTATATCTTACTTGTTTTGCCATTTTTTTAAATTAGTATTTAGTAGTTATAAAGTATTTAGATCTTTCTAACTCCTTGTTGAGATTGATTTTACCTTTGACTTACAAAACTGCGTAAATGTCAGATTCACGCATAATTAAATACTCCTTACCTTCGTAAGTGATTTCTGTACCCGCATATTTGCCATATAAAACGTTATCGCCCACTTTAACAGTTAACGGTTCTTCTGGCTTACCCGCTCCCACCGCAACGATCGTACCTTGAGAAGGCTTCTCTTTTGCTGTGTCTGGAATGTAGATTCCTGATGCTGTTTTTTCTTCTGCGGGAGCTGCCTCTACGACAACTCTGTCTCCGATAGGTTTAATACTTAATGCCATAGTAATCTAGTTTATTTTTTATTTGATATTTGATTTTAAATTCTCTCTTCTTCTCCATCACCAACTATGCCAAATGAAGAAACAAGGAAATTCTTGCCATTTTTTCCCTTACCCGTGTCATCCTGTCATATTAAACGAGACAGTATTTCAACAACTTTCTATTCGAACGCACGAATCCCCATAGTCATGAAAATGCCATGGAGGTTCTTGACGACCTTTTAAACAGACACTTTCAGAAAAAAAGACCTTGCAGATAATCTGCAAGGTCTTCCAATACCTATAAAATGGATATCTTAGTTTGCGCTATCGACAGGTGCAGTCGGCACAACCCCTTCCGTCAGCGGTGCTGTTTCCTGTTGGGTCGGATTTGGGTTAAGGTTCAATGGAGAAGTCTGCGCTGGAGCGTCAATCTGATCGCCCAAACCACCCGCTCTTCCGCCTGCTGACGGGCCCAGAATGTTCATCGCTAAACAGAATACCATCAACGCGATTGCCAAGCCCCAAGTTCCTTTTTCCAAGAAATCACCTGTACGTTGTACGCCCATCAAGTTAGAGCTACCCGCAAACCCGGATGCCAAACCTCCCCCTTTAGGGTTTTGAATTAATACAATAAATCCTAATAAAGCGCTCGCCAATATGATCAGGATAATTAAAAATGTTTGCATTATCTTATTTCGTTAATATAGTTTTTCTTCCAATTCCTTAATTCGGGTCGCAAAATACGATTTTTTTTCGGGAAACCTCAAAATTAATTTTTTAAAGACCTCTATCGCCTTTACATACATCGCTTGGTCAGCATAGATACTGGCAAGTGTTTCTGTCACTAAATCAAACTGTTCTTCTGAACTTTTTCTAGCTTTATTTTCTACATTTAGATGCTCCGGTTGGGGAGGCTGTATTTGCGGTTCGTCTCGAATGAACCGTTCTATTACTTCGGCCACTTTGCTTGTTTCATTCGAGGCGGTTTCACGCCCCTTAACTTCTTCACTCAGCTTATCTTCCGGGTTTTGCAAATGAATAATGTGTTCCCGGATCTGTTGGTCTAGGATAACGCGATCTAATTCCGCCGGATCGAACGACGATTTATTTGTTACCGGAAGTTGCGGACTCGCAAATGGTTGATAAGTATCCGCATGTTCTAGTCGGGTCTTATGCAGCCACCAACGGAAGCTATAGGGCATTAACTCGTCATTATAGAGACTGATATTTTCTTCGTTTATCTCTCCCTCACTACCCTCTTCTGTTTGATCAAGATCTTCCGGCTGCTCAAAATGTATGTCCTTAGCATGCACTGCAAAATAATCTCCGCCCCCTATTCCTTCTTGCACTAAGGTTTCTAAGACGTCATTATCTTCCTCATCTTCATTAGACTGCGTCTGTGATTCATCCTTCTCCTCGTCTGGCCATCGGCTCTTTTCTTTTAAACTTTCTTGTATGGAGGGTGTTTCCCGTCCTTCGGATGATGTCGCTATATCCTCATAGGGCACATAATCGTCATCCTCCACATCTACCATGGGCACCTCTTCCACCTGCAATTGAACATATTCCACCAACCAATTGGCATTATTTGACAAAAGAATCGCCTTATTTCCTAAAGGACTGTTTTGTTCCCCCTTCAAAAATTTACATCTTTCAAAGGCAAAATGTAGCGGTTGTGAATAGGGATATCGAGCAAGCAATTGTTCAAAATCTGTCAGGGTCATATCCTTTGGATTGACCAAAGCTTGGTGATATAAATGTATGAATGAGGCCCCTTGATTTCCCATAAATTTTACCAGTTAGCGAATGCTCGATTGTAAATATCTTCCGTCAGTAAATTAATAATTTCCTTTGTCAAGTTTTCTTCTTGGCTCTGTATTAAACCGGAAAACTCTCTAAATTGCGAAAAGGATTGTTCAAAATTACTTTCGCCCGTTTCATCCAAGCGGTTCGTATATTTAACCTTGACCGTAATTGTCAAACGGTTCAGGGCCGCACGGTCCGTATTCGCTTCTACAGCAGCAGGAGCAATGTCATATCCTGTTATAACCCCTTCAAACATCGCATCTGCTTCCCCGTTTACTTGACTTAACCTAGATTGGTTTCGGATACGCTCCTTCAATCCTTCGGTAAAGTTCTGACCGAGGGTTTGGTAAACCATCGGGGCAATATTTTCAAAATAAGCTACGTGCACGGTTTTCATATTTTCCGGAATGGATCCTCCCGTAAAGCCATATTTTACCCCACAGCCATTAAACAAGAAACATACGACGATAGCTAACAAAGGATATATTATATACCTATTCCATCTATCCATGGCATTTATCAATCTAAATTTAAATCCTTAATTTTTCTATACAACGTGCGTTCAGAGATACCCAATTCCCGTGCAGCAGCCTTACGTTTTCCTTTATGTTTCTTTAATGCTTTTTTGATTAGATCGGATTCCTTTTCTACTAAAGAAAGAGACTCCTCCACTTCTTCTGCATCCTGTGCATCATACGACATATAGTCATTATTCTTCGAAACTTGATTCGGATTATGTATCGTTAACGTGGGATGCGTTCCTTCCTCTCCTATATAGCCAGCAGAAGGCTTGACGTCATCATATAGCTGATTAATGTACGGTGAATTTTGTTCATAAGTACGTGGGTTTACACCTTCTTTGAGAAGTTCTACGACTAATTTTTTCAAATCTACCATATCTTTTTTCATGTCAAAAAGAACTTTATATAGTAGGTCTCGTTCTGAAAAATCTTCTTTTCCAGCATCTTTAACAAAGACAGGCAACGACGATACAGGTTGCACGATAGGCAAGTATTTAGATAATATCGTAGAATCGACAACACGCTCCTTTTCTAACACAGCAATTTGCTCTGCAATATTCTTTAACTGTCGTACATTTCCAGGCCAGCCGTAGTTCATCAGCATTTCTTGGGCATCGGGTGTCAATTGTACTCCTGGAGATCGGTATTTATCGGAAAAATCAACAATAAATTTTCTAAACAGGAGATTGATATCTTCTTTACGTTCCCGCAAAGAAGGAATCCGCAACGGGACGGTATTCAAACGGTAATATAAATCTTCTCTAAATTTACCTTTTTTTACGGCTTCGAATACATCGACATTGGTCGCTGCAACCACCCGCACATTTGCTTTTTGCACTTTCGAAGAGCCCACGCGAAGGTATTCTCCCGTCTCTAACACCCGCAACAACCTCGCTTGTGTACCCAAAGGAAGCTCACCTACTTCATCTAAAAAAATAGTGCCACCATCCACGACTTCAAAATATCCCTTCCGCGCCTCGTGTGCGCCCGTAAACGAACCTTTCTCATGGCCAAACAGTTCGGAATCTATCGTACCTTCCGGAATCGCGCCGCAGTTTACCGCTATAAAAGGACCATGTTTTCGCGCACTTAATTGATGGATGATATGCGAAAAAACCTCTTTACCTGCTCCACTTTCACCTTGTATCAACACCGATATATCGGTCGGTGCCACCTGCCAGGCTACATCAATTGCTCGATTTAGCAAGGGGGAATTTCCAATGATTCCAAATCTATTTTTAATATCCTGAATATCCATCTTTCTTCCCGATCTTTACGTTACAATCCTACCTATCAACGTTGCTGAGGTACAACGTTCAATCAATACATGAACATACTGCCCAGGTTTGACATGTTCGTCAACAGGAAAAACAACCATTGTATTTTGATCGTTCCGGCCACAATAATCTTGGTCCGAACGTTTTGAAAATCCTTCGACCAGTACTTTCTGCACATTGCCTACAAAATTTTGCAAACGATAAAGGCTGTGTTCTTGCTGCTTATTAACGACTTCGGTCAAGCGTCTCTTCTTCACCTCTTCCGGCACGTCATCTTCATAACGTTTAGCGGCCAATGTTCCCGGCCGCTCGGAATAAGCAAACATATAAGCAAAATCATATTTAACGTAGTCCATCATGGAAAGCGTTTCTTGATGTTCTTCTTCCGTTTCGGAACAGAAACCGGTAATAACATCAGTCGATATACCACATGTAGGAATAATACGACGGATGGCATTGACCCGATCCATATACCATTCCCGATCGTACGTACGGTTCATCAATTCCAATACTCTTGAATTCCCAGATTGCACCGGCAGGTGAATATATTTGCAAATATTCTCGTAGCGGGCCATGGTATACAATACTTCATCTGTAATGTCTTTCGGATGCGACGTAGAAAAGCGTACGCGAAGCTCCGGACTTACTTCCGCCACCATAGCCAAGAGCTGAGCAAAGTTCACCGTCGGTTCCGGTATTTCGTCTTCTAATATTGGTTTTGTGTATTTATACGAGTCGACATTCTGACCTAATAAGGTCACTTCCCGATACCCTGCATGGAACAAATCTTGTGCTTCTTTCACAATGGAGTGGCAATCACGGCTTCTTTCTCGTCCACGCGTAAAAGGGACCACACAAAACGAGCACATGTTGTCGCATCCACGCATGATGGAAATAAATGCCGAAATACCATTGGAATTTAAACGTACCGGGCTAATATCTGCATACGTTTCTTCTCTGGACAATAATACATTAACCGCCTTGCTTCCGTCGTCAACCTTATCGATTAAATTGGGTAAATCCCGGTAAGCATCCGGCCCCACAACAACATCTACCAATTTTTCCTCTTCGAGAAATTTTGATTTCAAACGCTCCGCCATACACCCCAATACACCAACTATCATCCCCGGATTCTTCGCTTTGGCAGATTCAAACTCTTTCAACCTATTCCGCACGCGTTGTTCTGCATTTTCCCGGATAGAACAAGTATTTATAAATACAACATCGGCTTCCTTATAATCTCTGGTCGTTTCAAATCCGTTGTCCAATAGAATGGAGGCAACTATTTCGCTATCAGAGAAATTCATCTGACAACCATAGCTTTCGATATACAGCTTTCTTCCAGTAGATTGTCCGGTAGGGAGCATATCCAAAGCCTCACCTTGGCGAGACTCGTCGTGTGTTTTTGTCGTGTGTTGTAATTCGATCATAGCATCAACTAAAAGACTACAAAGTTACGAATAAAAACTCAAACCGATGACAGTTTGGCAGAGCTTGTAAAAAATTCCTTTATGGGCGTAATAGACAAAAAAGCACTATCCTCAATAGGATAGTGCTCTTATCGTACATACACTAAAAATTAGTATCTAATTTCCAGCTTCAGTTTGCGCTTCTTTAATCATGTCATCTCCTGCTACGATAACGATTTCCACACGGCGATTTTCAGCACGGCCTTCATTGGTATCGTTTGAAGCAATTGGCTCTGAATAGTTTTTGCCTTCGGTTTTTATCCGCGAGCCACTCAATCCCTGCGACACGGCATACGACCTCACGGAAGCAGCGCGGGACTCCGACACCTTTTGGTTTGCAGCTAACGTACCCACATTGTCTGTATGTCCAATAACCAAGATATTAGTTCCTGGCTCCTTGTTTAAGGTCTCGACCAGTTTCGAAATATTTGTTTTCGCGGCCGCCTTCAGGGTGGAGCTATTGAAGTCGAATAAAATACCCTCGTCAAATTTCACAATAATACCTTCATCGGCTTTGATAACTTCTGCTCCGGCTACGGTATTCTCTATTTCCTTCGCCTGTCTATCCATTTTTTTACCGATCAAACCGCCCGCTACACCGCCAATAGCAGCACCTGCAATCGCGCCTACTGCTGTATTACCAGCCTTTCCCCCAATCAATGCACCCAAACCAGCACCCGCCGCTGTTCCGATCGCAGCCCCTTTCGTTGTACTGCTGGCATTCTGTATAGTAGCGCAGCTAGCAAACAACATTGCTGAAGTGGCTACTGACAAGCCGTATACAGCTATTTTTCTGTTGAGTTTCATATGTAAAAATTTAATTTTAAATGGTCATATGGAATGTCCAGATTATCTTCGATGAGCTCGTTCTCTTCGCCCGATTATATTCATCGGTGTTTGTGTTTGACAATCATGGACATTTCATAATTAATTATTTTCTATGTTCACTTTATTACTTACTTTTTAAACAAAGTAAATGCCAAAATAGTCAATCTCGACATAATCTAAAGGAAAAACAAAAAGAATTACCGTTCTTGTGGCGGAATATCGAGCTTTGGTAGACGTTCAGAACGAGGGCGGCCATTTTTATCCCAAGAGTCGAACGACCGCTTCACATAATGCATAAAATCGTATTGTCCCCAATTTTTTACCATACTATAGGAAGGACGGTACATATCCATAAACGATTGGAGTTCATCACCCTCCAAATCAATCACTGAGCTTACCGTCGTTTTGTTAAAAACTCGATCTACCTGGCTCTCTTCCAGCTCTCTATCCATCAAGTTTGCAAACCGCTTCGCATTTTTTGCGTCACGCCCAAACAAGTTATACAGCGCCGTTGCAGGGCTTCCTAAATAGGTGCCGAGGGTATTCTTCCCGCCATTGTATACGCCTTTCTTCCGGTAGTCATCCAACATATCCCGCATTTCGGCTTCTTTGCTCATCCTACTCACCACAACGGTCTCGAGGGTCAAGCCGGCCTGCATCTCCATAAGGATGTCTTCGGTTGTTTGCAAAATCGTCTTTACCGGCCCATAGCCTGTTTTTGTCAAATAAAGACTATCCCCAACAGATGCTTCAATAATAAATACACCGAATGTATTTGTTTGCACACGTTTTTTGGTACGCAGGTTGGTTACATTTACATCAGAAAGACGTGCGCTTCCGCCCTTCTCCACCACCATGCCCGAAACACCGCTGGCTTGCTGCGCATGGACGCCTACTATGCCAGTGAATAAGAGCACGACACAACTCAAAAGCGCTCCGATATATTTGCTATTTATATACATTCATATAAATTTAGTAAATGTTTAGACTAACCAATGTTAAAAAGTTTTAAATCTAACCCAAAACTAACTATAGGGATAGAACACAAAGTTTGCTCCCTCTGGCACAATAACAAAGAGACACATATATTCATTGGTATTTTTGAAGTGTTTCGTAAAATAGTCTTTTCGATCTTCCTTGATAAGGCCGCGATCTATAAATTCCTCCAACGAGCTAACGTTAATAGTCCATTGTGTGTTCAGTTCATCCTTATTTAACAACAGTTCCCCGATACTGACCTCATGCTGGTGCGCTATAAAAATAGGGTACAATGTATATCCTTCCGCTATCATCTCTATAGCTACTTCTTTTATAGAATCACGGTAGAAATCCAAATCAATTTTCAAACTTTTCAGCGGGCTGTTGGCGGTGGGATCTTCTCCCGCCCCCATTCTTGCCATTAAATCTTCTATATCCATGTTTAATCAACTCTCCCTTTTCAATTTTAATAATACCACGTTTTCTACGTGCTGCGTATGTGGAAACATGTCCACAGGTTTAATACGCTCGACCTGGTATCTTTCCTGTAATAAAGCTAAATCGCGTGCCTGTGTTGCTGCATTGCAACTTACATACACTACTTTTTCTGCTTCCATTTCCAAGATACGGTTCACGACGTCGGCATGCATTCCGGCGCGAGGGGGATCGGTAATCACCACATCAGGACGACCATGCTCACGTACAAAATCCGATGTCAGCACATCTTTCATATCCCCCGCATAGAAACTAGTATTACCGATTCCATTTATCTGCGAATTGATTTTCGCATCTTCAATCGCGGAAGGCACATACTCGACACCTACAACTTTTTTCGCGTTACGAGCCACAAAATTAGCAATCGTTCCCGCTCCGGTATACAAATCGTATACCAATTCATTTCCTGCTAATCCCGCAAAATCGCGGGTTATCTTATACAGTTCATACGCTTGAGCAGAATTCGTTTGATAAAAAGACTTTGCGCCCACTTTAAACTTCAATCCCTCCATTTCTTCGTATATAAAGTCACGACCGCTAAAGGTATGGATATCTTGATCAAAGATAGTATCGTTACGCTTCTGGTTGATGATGTATAGTAGGGAGGCAAGTGTGGGGAACTGCGCGTTGATATAGTTCATCAATAAATCGACCTGCCCTTCTTCCGGATAGGCAAAAACGACAATCACCATCACTTCTCCCGTCGAAGAAGTACGAATTATCAGGTTACGCAAAACACCTTCATGTGCACGCAAATCATAAAAAGAGATTCCCTCTGCTAGGGCAAAAGACCTTACGGCATTTCGAATAGCGTTCGACGGGTCCTGTTGTAAAAAACAATGGTCTATATCTAAAATCTTGTCAAACCTTCCCGGCACGTGAAACCCCAGTGCGTTTAAATCATCTGGTTTTACTTCTTCGTCCACCGACGTCAACCACCGTTTATTGGAAAATGTAAATTCTAGCTTGTTTCGATAATATTCCGTTTCAGCCGACGCAAGAATAGGCTCAATAGAAGAGACATCCACCTTGCCCAAGCGCTTTAAAGCGTTCTCAACGTATTGCTGCTTGAACAACAACTGGGCAGGGTATTGCATATGTTGCCACTTGCATCCTCCACATACCCCGAAATGTGGGCAAAACGGATCTACACGGTATTTCGAGGTTTCCTTTAACGCCACTAAGCGTCCTTCCGCAAAATTTTTCTTCTTGCGGAGCAACTCTACATCAGCGACATCACCGGGCACGGCCTGCTCAATGAACAGCACCAAATCGTCGTGCTTAGCAACTCCTTTGCCTTCCTCCGCTATATCAATAATTTGGACATCGGATACAAACCGCTTGTCCTGTGGAATTCGTCTACCCATAGTGGGGGCAAAAGTACGGATTTTTCATCTTCTTTTTCCCCGTGAAAAGAACCAAACCTAACGAAGTGAGCTCATGGATACCAAAATAAACACTTATCCATAAACCTCGCCGCTTCAAATATTTTACATTTGGGGTAGTACCAAGAATGAATTTGTACAGTTGTAAAATATTTGGATGCGGCATTTAATGTTAATAGGGGATAGTGCGCATTGCATATCTGAGCGCGATCAATATACAATAGCAGTCATGTGTAAAAAACGAGATACCAATTATGATTCCAATAAAGTCGCTTGCACGAGATAAGGAAGAATTTCTTTTTGGAAAGAAATAAAATTTTTACGTACATCGGCATCCGTCACCGCGGTAAAAGCAAATGAAAAGACTATATTTTTACTGGATTTGATAAGAAAGGTCAATCTTTCTTCGGGTACGGTTAGTGCAATGGTTTCATTCTGTATAAAAGAACTGAGCAACAAGAACTCCAAGTCGTCGGAAAGCGTTTTTAAGTACTCTTGTGCATTGGCCGACTCCCGAATAAATTCCCATCCTACAAACTCATTACACACCGTGTATGTCACGCGACTTACCCGAAGAATGGTATTTGCCAGAAAAGTAGAAAGATCCTTTTCCCGAATATTTTTATTTAAGATATCCTCTACATTTTCCTGTATATAATCCATTAACACAGCATGCAGGATGAGTTCCTTACTGGCAAAATGTTTATAAAAAGTTGCTTTTGCTATACGCGCCTGTTTCGCCAGTTCATTTACACTAGTTTTGTTATAGCCATAACGTCTGAAAAGTTCGCGCGCCGACTTCTTTATTGATAATATGACCAGCTCAGACTCCATATATTCCTTGGGGGTTAAACAAGCTCGGTCTCAAACTGGGATAAGAAACGTACATCATTCTCCGAAAATAGGCGTAAATCCCGAATTTCATATTTCAGATTCGTTATTCGTTCAATCCCCATTCCAAATGCAAAACCGGAATATATTTTACTATCGATACCACAATTCTCCAACACATTTGGATCTACCATACCGCATCCTAAAATTTCTACCCAGCCGGATTGTTTGCAAAGCTGACAGCCTGCACCCTTACATATCGTACAGGAGATGTCCATTTCAGCGGAGGGTTCTGTAAAAGGGAAATATGATGGGCGGAAACGCACTTTTGTATCTTTACCGTATAGTTCCTGTACAAAATGAAACAAGGTTTGTTTCAAGTCCGCGAAAGAAACGTTCTCATCCACATACAGTCCTTCTACCTGATGAAAAAAACAGTGTGCTCGAGCAGATATCGCTTCATTTCTATAAACACGCCCCGGCATAATAGCGCGAAACGGTGGCTTTCCCATTTCCATCAAACGGACTTGGACAGAAGATGTGTGCGTGCGCAGGGCAATATCATTACCATCTTTCTTTTCCACAAAAAAAGTATCCTGCATATCCCGCGCAGGATGTTCAGGGGGAAAATTGAGTGCAGAGAAGTTATGCCAATCATCTTCTATTTCCGGTCCTTCGGTCACGATAAAACCTAGTTTTTTGAATATCTCTACGATTTCTTTTCGTACCAACGATAGGGGATGTCTGGATCCTAATTGAAAACCCTCCCCAGGGAGCGTTAAGTCGCCCTCCTCACGTTGCGTTTTCTTTTCTGTATCCGCAAACTGTTCCTGAGCATGACTATATGTTTGTTCAGCGAGTTGTTTAAACTCGTTTAAAATTTTACCCAACGTACGCTTTTCCTCCGCTGACACGGTTTTAAATTCTTCAAATAACGCTTTAACGATGCCTTTAGCAACTAAAAACTTTAAACGAAAATTCTCAACATCAACTACCGAGGCGGGAGTAAATCCCTTTATTTCCGCTGTAAACTGCTTAATTTTGTCCTGCAACATAGTGCCAAAGATACGGCAAAATATTAAAATATTACAAGGTACAATAGCAAATCCAGCGTACGAACGGGCCCATTTATTTGTATAACGGCATTCAAAATCTAAAAAGGTAAGCCGTCTGTATCCTGGTTGTTTTCCGTAAAGTCGACCTCTTCCTCTTTTTCACTTTCATTTTTCTCGTCATCTGATGACGTCGTTTTTCCTGTTTGCCCAAAATCAGAAGGACGCCCCAATAATTTAAAGCTCTCACCAACAATCTCCGTAACATACCGACGTGTCCCCTCTTTATCTTCGTAATTTCGTGTTCGCAACCGCCCCTCTATATAGGCCAATTTCCCTTTTTGAAGATATTTAACCGCCATCTCTGCCAGATTACGCCACATGACAATATTGTGCCATTCGGTATGTTTCACGCGCACACCATCTTTGGTATACGTTTCAGAAGTTGCAAAAGGAAAACTGCAAACAGAGACATTATTATCTAAATAACGTACTTCGGGGTCCTTCCCCAAATGCCCGACTAAAATCACTTTGTTAACACTCGCCATACTTTATAATTTAGGGTTAAGAGCCTGATTAAATTTATTTTTTTTGTACCCATTCAAAAAAGCCTATAAAAACTTTATAATACAATCAAACAGGCTCCAAACAATCGTATTTCTTCTACACTATACACTCGATGGCTAGAAGAACACCTATGATTTCACTACAGTTGTTTGGCTGCGATGAGATCAACATTTTTTTCCAGAAAAGAGAATATAAGTTTATGTTTAGCTAATTTATCTATTTTTTCGCAATAATAATAATTCCAGCCTCTTTTTTTATTTTTTAACGTACCGGAATCGCCCACTACATAGAAACGTGCGTAAATGTTCTGATGGCTGAGTACATGCTTTACTTGTTTACCAACAGACTCCAGCGCGGTGTCTTCCTCAAAGTATTGAACAAAATCAGCCTGTGCCATCAAGTCTGGTATCGACATATCTTCCATCGTTTCTATCATTGGAAACTCATATAGATTTGTCCACACGTCACCTTTCCCCCTCTTCGACATCAAAATCTGCTCGTCCTCCAGCACGATAAAGTAATGGAAATATCTATTGCGACTTCCCTTTCCTTTTAATTTTACGGGTAGTTTTTCCACCAATTTTTCTTGAAAGGCAACACATTCGATCCGAAAGATACAATCCTCGCATAGTGGATTCTTGGGTTTACAATGCAACGCGCCGAAATCCATAATGGCCTGATTATATATAGCCGGATTATGCTTATCCAACATCTCTTGGGCAATCTCAGCAAACATCTTTTTTCCTTGTGTAGCATTAATAGGTTCGCTTATTCCCAAATAGCGCGCAAGTACCCTGTACACATTTCCATCGACCACCGCCCTCGGCTCATTCGACGAAAAAGATGCAATAGCCGCCGCTGTGTATTCGCCCACGCCTGGGAGACGAATAACGTCCTTATAGGCGCGAGGAAATTTTCCGCCAAAATCTTCCACCACCATTTTTGCTGCTTTATGCATATTCCGTGCACGCGAATAATACCCTAAACCTTGCCATAACCGCAAAATTTCATCTTCACTGGCTTCCGCAAGTTTTGTTACCGTTGGAAATGCATCCAAAAAGCGATGAAAATAGGGTGTTCCCTGCTCCACTCTCGTTTGCTGCAGGATAATCTCCGAAAGCCATATAATGTAGGCGTCATGCGTGGTCCTCCAAGGCAAATCACGCCCTTTCTCACGGTACCAATTCATTAGTGTTACAGCGAATGACATACACAAAGTTGCTTATTTTTTCTTTAAATTATTGCTTTTTTAGGCCATGAAGCTCGCATGAGCTGTTACATTTATTTTTTTCTAAATAGCGTCCTCTGCAGGTTCCTCGACAAAAAGAGTCTTAAAAAATGTTAAAAATTGTAAAATATTGACCTTACGTGGCATGATACGTTACCTTTGTGCTTTCGTATCATAAAAGTTTTTATTGTTGAGGCTCATGCTAAAGAAAAAAACCGCCGTGCTTTTCGTTGAACCGGATGGTACATCTACCAAAAGAATGCAAGTACCCACCTATGTCATAACGCACTGGAAAAAGGTCCTAGGCGCTGCTATTGCCCTTACTGTTATAACGGTTCTATCCGTGGTATATGTGGTAAAACAGCAGACAACCGAAAAATATATTAGGGTTTACGATCAAAAAATAAACAAGCTGAAAGCTGAAAACCGCCTATTGGAACTAGACGAGTTCAACAATCAGCTCACAACGGAAGAAATAAAGAAATCGTTTAGCTCTATTGATAGTACTATTGACCGCATCAACCAAAAGATGAAAAAGCGTGGGCTGAAAGAAATCAAGATGAATCCTAACATGGGAGGCCCAGTCGAAAAAGGAGAGGACGATCTGGTAGAACTTTCTGTTTTTTACAAAAAGCAACTGGAAGACCTTGAATCCAAATTAGAAGGTTTGCCGCTAGGCAAGCCACATCATGGGCGAATCACATCGCCTTATGGGTACCGTCGGAATCCCTTCACAAATCGAGGTCGTGAAATGCATCAAGGCGTTGACTTGAAGGGAAGAACGGGAGACCCCGTTAAGTCTACAGCAAAGGGTAGAGTGACGTTTGCCGGTTGGAAAGGAGCTTACGGATATGTCGTCATGGTCAAACATAAGAATGGCTATGAAACGCGATACGCACACTTAACCCGTACGCGTGTTAAAAGAGGACAGGCTGTAGAAGCCGGAGATATTGTGGGTTTGCTCGGCAGCACTGGTCGCAGCACCGGACCTCACTTACATTATGAAGTTCTCTTAAACAACAGGAAACTCAATCCGTCCAAATATTTTTCGTTGTAATAACTTCTTCTTAACGCAACGAAGCTTGCATGAATTATTTCTGCTTATCTGCCCAACCAAATACCTTTGACAGCAAATCCGTTGAACGGGAACCGCCGAGATTGTTTCGGATTTTGAGTTCCTGATCAGCCACTTTGACAAAAAGTCCGTCTATCGCTTTTTGGGTCACATAGGTGGTGAGGTTCGTTTCCACTTTACTGGATAAAGGCAATCTATTGTAGGCCGAAGTAAGTTGTGTCCAATAGTCTGCAACGTTGTTTTCACCCATTGCCGATTCGATCACCGGCGTAAATCGTTGGCTCAATTCGGATGTTGTGTTTGTTTTGAAATAGGATGTTGCAGCATCTTCCTTTCCGCTAAGCAAAATATTATACGCATCGTTGATGGTCATTTGGGACAAGGAGTTAACAAATACCTCTCCAGCTTCGTTCACTGCAGTTTCCGCTGCACGGTTCATACTCGTGATAAATTGATCACATAAAGAGCCCATACCCACAGCACGCAACGCCTTTTCTACCTTCTGCGCTTGCTCGGGCATCAAGATTTTCACAGCAGCATCCCCTAAATAGCCATCCTTTGCAGACAACATATGGATACTTGCCTGCAGTCCATTTCCCAGCGCCTGCTTGATAGCGCTGTTCGCTTCCAATTTAGTCACTTCTTGCCCTGCAGATTGTGAAGTGACATTCTTAGCGGACTTCACGGTATCGCTAGAGGTGGCGTCCATTCCGAAAATCCCCTTTAACTTGTTTCCTATTTGTGCCTCCGCATGAGAGCATGTTCCTAAAAAAATTCCTATTGCACAAAGTGCCATTAAATTTTTCTTCATATCCTATCTTGTTTATAACAGCAAAGCTATAAAAAAACCTATTTTGGCTCTTATACTACATGAGCTCACCAATGTAGCACACTAACTACAGGAAAATGATCGGAAGGAAATTTCCCCATATACGTATCTGTTAAAATTCCATATTTCCGTACGCTGAACGGCTTAGTAATAAAAATATGATCGATACGCTGTTTAGGCTTAAGGCCTTTTCCCCAGCCATTAAACGAGGAGTTTGGTTCGTATACTATTTTTGCCAATTCATGTGTATCCTGTACTATCCCACTTTTTGCAAGCGTGAAGTAGGCTTCGTTCGTTTCATCAACATTGAAGTCGCCCGTCAAGATAATGGGTAAATCTTTTGCTAGTTCTTTGGCCTTATCTAAAATAAGTTTCGCGCTTTCACGGCGTGCCTCTACCCCTACGTGATCAAAATGGGTATTCATAAAGATAAACTGCTTTCCATTTTGGTTATCTTCAAATACACCCCACGTACAAATCCTCGGCAACGCGGCGTCCCATCCCTTATTCGGTTGCTGCGTGTCTGTAGCCGAAAGCCAGAAAGTTCCCTGTTTTATGACTTTAAAGCGTGCTGTATTGTAGAAAATAGCTGAGTGTTCGCCTTTCTTTGCGCCGTCATCTCGTCCTACACCAATATATTCAAACCCCGGCAATTGACCCTTCATATCCTGTACCTGTTCGTAGAAACCTTCCTGGATACCAAAAATATCAAATTCATGAAATTGAATGAGGTTGGTCACGGCCTGCTTCCTATCATCCCACAAGTTCCCCACATCGGATGTTGTTTTCAAACGTATATTAAAAGAAGCTACTGTCAGCTGTTGTGCTGATAAAGTATAGGAAAAGACGAAAAGAAGCAACAGGGATATTGAAATCTTTTTCATAGGATATAAATATTATTATTTGAGATAAATGATATTGGCCACAGCACGTTCCCCCTCATGATCGAATAATTTATTATCCGACGGATGATTGACTACACCGTTTTCGGTAGCTCCTTTTATATACAATGTGGAGCTCCCCCCACCGTCCAAGTTCATCGCCTCCTTCGCTCCCAACCAGCGCAATACGCTGGAAAGTTCATGAAGGTTCATACCATGCGAAGCCTTATTCCTTCCGTCAACGACAAGTAGAAGCAACTTACCATCCCGTGTCAATGCAGCGGCAGTACGCGGGTGTCTGTTCTCGTTAAAAGCATTTTTGGCTAATGGATAAGAATCCCCGTTCACGACAAGCAACGGGCCGGAAAGCATGACGTTTGGGTAACGCTCTGCCTCATAAAGCGTATCGACGGCAGCTTTAATTTTCATCTCTTTTTTTGAAAGTAAAAGCAGGGCATTCCCGCGGTCTGATTTTTTCCTGGTAGGGTTGACGACTTTATTATCTACCTGAATAAAATCAGTTGCCCCACCATTTTTCATATCAAAGAAACCACCGTTTACAGCCACCAATGCCTGATGTTCGGATGCCAATTGTGAAGTAGGTTTCAACTCGGAAGGCTCTGCAGCAAAATAAAGGTTCTTTCCATTCTTTTTAAGGTCGATTTCCACATAATTAATCTCCTGTTCGCTATCAAAGAGATTATTAAAATGTCCTTGTTTCCATACCACCCCTTTGTGCACTTTCGTTTTTTTCCAATCGTTGGTAACGATCGCCAAGGAATCCTGGTTCTCTTGTGCAAACGTAGTGGTAACAAAAAAGAAAATACTGACAAGAATACTTATTCTTAAGCGATACATCGAATATTATTTTTTTAGTACGGTGTTGAGCAATTCCGGTTTATCTGTTGTGATATAATCAATCTTTTGATCGATGAAATAATGCATATCATCTTCCCGATTCACCGTCCAAACATTGGTTTTAAGGCCTAACTTCTTCGCTTCTCCAATCCATTCGGGGTGTTTCTTATAAACAGACAAATGATAATCCAGTCCGGTCAGACCTGCCGCTTTTATTTCTGTTGGAGATTTGTCGCCATTGAGGTAGTGAACTTTTGCTTTCTTATCTAGTTCTCTAAGTTTCAGACACGCATCATAACTAAATGCAATATATTCTATTTGTTTTTCAGCTTTTAAACTCCTTACTAAAGCCACCGTTAGTTCCGCCGCTTTCAACGTTCTTTCTGTACCAAGTTTATTCGTTTTAAGTTCATAGATCAGTTTGGTGTTTTTTTGCTTCAATCCCTCTTTTAAGTATTCTTCCGCAGTGGGGATGTTTTCGCCGTTGGGGTGTTTCTTAGCAAGCAATTCCTGATAGGTTGATGTCGCTATGTCGATCCCGTAAAAATCTTGATCGTGGGTTACCACTAATACATCATCTTTTGTTAGATGTACATCAAACTCTGCTCCCCAAGCTTTTTGTTCTACCGCTTTATTCAAGGATGCAAGTGAGTTTTGAGGGACTTTCGTGTTTTTCCAGGATCCACGATGCGCGATCATTTCTGTCTGCGCGATAGCGCTCACATGCATGGCCGTTAATAAAGTAAAGATTACTAATGTTGCTTTCATATGTATATAATTATTTCTAAGTGTAGGTATCATTTGTAAAAATGACCTCGTTACACTCGGTTTGTCTTTTAAAGGCCATATAAAATATCCACATTTATTATGCACGAATATACCCAATTCCCATTAACATAGTGTTAAATCACATTTCTCCGTTCCATTCGCCATAAAATTGTTGCAAAAAGGATTCCATAAAACGATGACGATGTTCAGCAATCTGTTTTGCTGTATTCGTATTCATCTTGTCCCGTAACAGCAATAATTTTTCGTAAAAATGGTTCATAGTGGGCGTCGTTGCATTTTTATATACTTCCTTACTTAATTGTTGTTGAGGAGGGATGCCCGGGTTGTATATTTCTCTATTTTTAAATCCTCCGTAATGGAAAGCCCGCGCAATACCAATTGCCCCAATAGCATCCAGACGATCCGCATCTTGCACGATCTCTAATTCTTTGGAATGGAAATCAACTTGCCCTAAAGACGCTTTGTATGACATATTGTATATAATCTGTTGGACATGCGCTATCCGATCGCTATCTAAACCATTGTCAAGTAGGAATTCGCCAGCAATGCGTGGGCCTATGTGCTCATCACCATCATGAAACTTGCTATCGGCAATATCATGCAGCAATGCGGTCAATTCGCAAACCAGCGCATCAGCTTCTTCGGTTTCCAAAATCAACTTCGTATTCTTCCATACACGCTGAATGTGCCACCAATCATGTCCCGCTTCGGCATTTTTCAGTTTTTCCTGTACGAATTCTGCCGTACGCTGTATGATATCCAGCTTAGTCATTATTTTGGTCTCGTCTGCGGATAAGTTTGTGTATTTTACGTTCGCTAGTGCGCTCGTCCGCTCTCCTTTCAGGATATATTTCTGGTGTTCTCTCCCGAATCTCCTGCGATGTAGCGACAGTACCCGGTCGTTCCTTCGATCCTTCATAAAGTTCGTACTGTAACAACCGACAATCTAGTTTGCCACTAAAAAACTCGAATCTACGAGAAGCCTGTAAGCCAATCTTTTTTGCCAGATCGAGATTTCCAGTAAAAATATAACCTCGATACCCTTTGCACTCCTGCTTCATAAAGTCGCCGATGCGTTTATAGGTTGCTTCCAATTTAGTATGTACACCTAGACGCTCACCGTATTCCGGATTAAACATAATGATGCCTTTCTCGTCTGGGACAGTCGTTTTTGCAAAATCCCCTACTTCAAACGTGATCAGATGCTCCACACCTGCGGTCTTCGCATTCGATTTTGCAATTTCTATGGCCACATCGGATATATCGGATGCAACAATCTGAGGAAGGTTCGTTTTGTCCGTCAACTCTTTCAGGCGACGACGTTCTTCAAAAAATACCGCCTCATCGTAACCTATAAAATGCATGAAAGCATAATTCATCCGTTGCAAACCGGGCATCCGCTTTTGTGCCATCAGGGCGGCTTCAATAGCCAAGGTTCCCGAACCACACATCGGGTTGATAAAGGGTGATTTACCATCCCATTGTGTAGCCATAATAGTCGCTGTGGCCAATGCTTCCAGCATGGGTGCTTTACCTGGGTGCTTTCGATAGCCATGCTTGGCGAGTGTTTCGCCGGATGTATCTAAGAAGATTTCTGCTCTGTCGTCTATCCAATGCAGATGAATAACCGCCCGGTTTAATTCTGGCCCGGTATTGGGTCGCACACCTTTCTTATCTTTAATACGGTCGACAATCGCATCTTTTACTTTGACATTTGCAAATAGGGGTGTCGTAATGGTCTCATTGTGCACATTCGATGTAACAGAGAAATATCCATCAAACGGTAGCAGTTCTTCCCACGCAATAGCGACTAGCTCTTTGTAAAGTTCGTCGGCATTTCGGGCACGAAATGATTTTATTTCATAAAGGACTTGACTCGCTATTCGCAAATTTAGGTTTAACCGAACACATTCATTTACAGAAGCGTTAATCTCCACACCTGTATTAAAGGCGCGGACAATCTCAAAGTCTAATGCTTCCACTTCTTGCGCCAAATAAGGCGACAAGCGTCGATTACATGTAATAACAACTTTATTAGGTGTGTTGAAAACTTCCATCATCTTTTTGCAAAGTTACTATTCTGCTTAGCAAAAAATGCTTAATTTTACAGTTTAATACGTTTTTGATATGGAAATAAGAGGAAAAGTTCATGAGATAGGTGCTACGCAACAGGTTACCGAATCTTTCAAGAAAAGAGATTTGATCGTTGCTTACGCAGAAAACCCACAATTTGTAGAATACATTCGCTTTGAGGCAACGCAAGACCGCGTCTCTATATTTGATAACTTGGCCGTTGGCGAAGATATAGAAGTTTCTTTTAACCTACGTGGCCGTCCGTGGACAAATAAAGAAGGGGTTACAACGTATTTCAACTCCTTGGTTGCGTGGAGAGTAACAAAGCTTGCCAATACACCACAACAGGCTCAAGCACCCGGTCAAATGGATATGCCTCCTGTCGACATATCGTCTTCGGGAGCAGATGATGACGATTTACCTTTTTAATATAAAATAACACTTATAATTAATTAAAGTGGCAACGCTCCAAGAACTAGAGTCTTGGAGCGTTTGCCTTTATAGGGTTCTAATATTTTGTCTATATAAAAAAAGTTCGTAACTTTCTATCGTTAAAATAGTTATCATTTTGTTGGACGAATAATATAGAAAGATGATGATTTCGAAAGTTATTGGTTTCATAACGCTGTTGTTTATATTTCCTGCTGCGGAAAAAGACGGCGGATTCGATCAGATCGATAAATTTTTCAATGGAAAATGGTTTGCCGAGAAGGCCACTGATTCCCCATTGGAAAGTATGGATTTTTTAGGT
>Ga0308157_10003453_pt1 | contig 22995 bp, 22 predicted proteins | sample PhyBR1_FD_201035 | JGI IMG/M metagenome (GOLD analysis project Ga0308157, IMG submission 201035) | Phyllosphere microbial communities from UC Gill Tract Community Farm, Albany, California, United States - DLSLB.R1 | ecosystem: Host-associated > Plants > Phyllosphere > Unclassified | place: USA...
CAGGCCGCCGCTGGAACCCGGTAGCGGGGGCAACTGCACGGCGGTCAGCGTCTCGCCGTCGATGGCGCCGCCGGCGGCCTGGATCTGGCCTTGGATTTCGGTGGCCGATCGCTTGCGCTCCGACCAGTCCTTGAGGATTGCGCCGCCGATCATCATGTTCTGGCCGCCGGCATAGTCGCCGATGTTCATGAAGCTGCTGTCGAACTCCGGGATCGACTCGAACAGCTTTTCGATCTGCTGGGCATAGCGGGCGGTATAGCCCACGCCGGCATACTGCGGCGCCTTGGTGACGACGATGACGGCGCCCTGATCCTCGGTCGGTGCCAGTTCGTGGCGGGTGCCGGTGAACAGCACCACGATGGCGGCCAGCACCACCACGCCGACCAGCAGCACCGCGCCGCGCGCGGCCAGCGTGTGGGCCAGCAGGCGTCCATAGAATGCGGTCAGCCCTTCCATGGTGTGTTCGACCCGCTTCGCCAGCCGTCCCTCGCCCTGCTTGGAACTGAGCAGCATCGAACTCATCACCGGCGAGAGCGTCAGCGCGACTACCCCCGAGACGATCACCGAGCCGGCCAGGGTGAAGGCGAACTCCTTGAACAGCGCGCCGGTCAGCCCGCCCATCATGCCGATCGGCGCATAGACCGCCGCCAGCGTGATGGTCATGGCGATCACCGGCCCGACGATCTCGCGCGCGCCGAGCAATGCCGCGCGCACCGGCGTCAGTCCTTCCTCGATGTGGCGATGGATGTTCTCCACCACGACGATGGCGTCGTCCACCACCAGGCCGATCGCCAGCACCATCGCCAGCAGCGTCAGTAGGTTGATCGAGAAGCCGCAGGCCAGCATCAGCGCCGCCGTGCCGACCAGCGACAGCGGAATGGTGACGACCGGGATGATGACCGCGCGGAAGGTGCCGAGGAACAGGAAGATCACCACGATCACGATCACGATGGCTTCGACCAGCGTGTGCTTCACTTCCTCGATGGAGGCGTTGACGAAACGCGCCACGTCGTAGTTCGGCGCCACCGTCAGTCCCGGCGGCGCCATCGCACGGATCTTGGGCAGCAGTTCGTTGGCCTGCCTGACGATCTCCAGGGGGTTGCCGTCGGGCGTGGGTTGGATGGCAACGAAGATCGCGGGGACGCCGGTAGCGAACGAGAGGTTGTTGTAGTTCTGGCCGCCGACTTCCATCGTGGCGACATCCGACAGCCGCACCACGCCGCCGCCGGGGCTGGACTTGATGACCATCTGGCGGAAGTCCTCGACGCCGCGCAGGTCGGTGGCGGCGCTGATGTTGGTGACGGTCAGCGCGCTCTTGAGCTGGCCTGGCGCGGCCTGCACGTTGTTGGCGCGCAGTGCGGCCGAAATCTCGCCCGCCGACAGCCCATGCGCGGCCAGCCGCACCGGGTCGATCCATATGCGCATGGCCAGCGTCTGGCCTCCGTAGACGTCGGCCGAGGCCACCCCCGGAATGCTGGTGAACAGCGGCTGCGCCACCCGGGACGCGAAATCCGTCACCTGCGGGATCGACAGGGTCTTGCTGTAGAAGGCGACGTACTGCACAGCGGTGCCGCCCTCGGTGGACTTGGCGATGACCGGATCGGTGACGCCTGCCGGCAACTGGTACTTGACCTGCTGCACCTTGGCGAGGATTTCGGTCATCGCGCGGTCGGCGTTGGCGTTGAGCACCAGCCGGGCCTTGATCTCGCTTTTGCCCTGCGTGGTGGTCGAACTGAGGTATTCGATGCCGCTGGCCGTGGCGATGGACTGCGCGATCGGCGTGGTGACGAAGCCCTGCATCACGTCCTGGGTCGCACCCGGAAGCGTGGTGCTGACCGTGATGGTGGCGTTTTCCAGATAGGGGTACTGCCGCACGGGCAGCAGGAACACGGCGGTGGCGCCCATCAGCAGGATCAACAGGCTGACGACCAGCGCCAGGATGGGCCGGCGGATGAAGATGTCGGTGAAATGCATGGCGCCGTCCTCTATCGTGCGCCAGCGGCGGAGGCGACCGCCGGGGCAACATGCGGCGCTGCGGCGGCAGGCGCGGGCGCATTGATCTTCACCGTCGCGCCGGGCGGCAGCCGATTTTGGCCGGCCATCACCACGATGTCGCCGGGCTTGACGCCTTGGGTCACGAGGACTTCCTCGCCGAGCCGGCGACCAGTGACGACCGGCACGGCGACCGCCTTGCCGATTCCCTGCGCGTCGGCATCTTGCACGAGCACCACGCTGTCACCGGAAGCCGAAGTCTGGATCGCCGTCAGCGGCAACACGATGGCGTCGGTCGTGACGGGCAACGCCAGCCGCGCCGTCGCGTACATGCCGGACTTCAGCAGCCGATCGGCATTGGGCAACAGTGCTTGCACGGCCACGTTGCGGGTTTCGCCGTCGATGCGCGGTTCGATGGTGCTGATTTTGGCGGTGAATACCCGACCCGGCGCGGCGTCCACTGTGACCTGCACCGGCGCGCCCGGCGTCAGCTTGGACAAGTCCTGCTGCGGCAGCGTGAAGTTGACGTAGAGCGGGTCGAGCTGGGTCAGCGTGGCGATCGCATCGCCGGCATTGAGGTACTGGCCGGGATTGATCCGCCGGATGCCGATCTGGCCGGAGAACGGCGCGCGAATGCTTTTCTGCTGGATACGTGCGTCCAGTTGCCGCACCGCCGCGACGGCCTGGGCGGCCTCCGCCTTGCGTTGTTCGAGCAATTCACGTGGCTCGGCGCCGGTAGGGGCCAGTTCCTGCGAGCGCCGGAGTTGCAACTGGGTGAAATCGGCCTTGGCCGCAGCAGCGGCACGATCCGCTTGTTCGGGAGCGTCGTAGAGCTGAATCAGCACCGTCCCTTCCTTCACGGACTGGCCGGCGTCGAAATTGATGGCGGTCACGCGGCCCGACGTGTCGGGGGCCAGCAGCACTTCGCGCACGGCTTGCAAATTGCCGACGGCCTGCAACTCCTCGGCCACGCCGCGAGGTTCGGCGCGTATCGTCGAGACCGGCATCGGCGGCATGGCGTGGTGTTCAGCGCCACCGCTGCGGGTGGTACGCCAGGCATACAGCAGGCCGAAGACCACGACGAGGCCAATGACGCTGATAACAACGGGTTTGGCACGGGAGATAACGGCGGTGCTCATGCGTTCCTCCCGACGACAACGGGGATGGGGGTGGCGCGTGATCGGCTGTGCGGGGCCGATCCACCAAGGCAAAGTGAGTGCATAGGGGAATTTCCTCGGGAAGAACGGGGTATTCGTTCGGCCGGCCAAGCACGCTGGATTGAGGCATGACAGACCACGATGAAGCGCAGCCTATCCGTGTGAGCACAGTTCTACATTGCGAAAGCAAGTCAATTTATTTCGCAATACGGCCAAAGGCATGGAGACAATTGAATTTGGCCTAACTGAATAACAATCTGGCTTAATTTCACCATCATGCCCGTTCAGTTCCATTGTCAAATAAAGCATCTAAACGCAAATGAGTATTGTTTGATGCTAGATCTCACGACTACTGGAAAGCTCCGTTGGCAAATTGATGTGCGCGCAATGCCCGCCGTCTATCCTCATCTGGATGGGCCGTGCAAGGGCGTCATGAGGAGCGCGCCCCGCACTATGCTTGGCTCGGCAGTTGCGGCGGCAATTTTCATTAGCGCGCAGGGCGCATTCGCCGCCGAGCCAACGCAGATCCAAAACAAGGATGGGGAAAAATCGTCTCAAGAGGCGATGACCTTGCCGGCCGTCACCGTAACGGGCCGCGTGGATGCGGCGGCAACCGAGGGTACAGGTTCCTACACCACCGGCGAGACGGCGGCGGCGACCCGCCTGCCGCTGTCGCTGCGGGAAACACCGCAGTCGGTGACGGTCATCACGCGCCAGCGTATGGACGACCAGCAATTGAATTCGGTGCAGGACGTGCTGGAGAACACCACGGGCGTCGCGTCGTACCAGTCCGACAGCGAGAGAACGAGCTTCTATTCGCGCGGCTTCCTGATCAACAACATTCAATACGACGGCATACCCACTGTCGTCGGCGACATCATCAACGGCAGCGGCATCGGTTCTCTCGATACCGCGTTCTATGATCGTGTCGAAGTCGTGCGCGGCGCCTCCGGCTTGCTGACCGGCACCGGCAACCCCTCGGCCGCAATCAACTTGGTGCGCAAACGGCCGACCCGTGAATTCTCGGCGGCCGCCTCGCTCGGCGCAGGGAGCTGGGACACCTACCGGGGCATGGCCGACGTCTCGACACCGCTGACCGAGGACGGTCGCATCCGCGCGCGCATGGTGGGAACGTACCAGGACGGACACTCGTACATCGACGGCTACAAGCCGGAGAGGAAGGGGTTCTACGGCATCATCGAGGCGGATCTGACCGAGGACACGACGGTGAGCCTGGGCTACGACTATCAGGACATCACGCCGAAAGGCTCGACCTGGGGCGGCTTGCCGCTATGGTTCAGCGACGGCACGCAGGCGGAGTATTCGCGCTCCAAGACCTACGCGCAGGACTGGAGCTATTGGGACAACACGCTCAAGACGGCGTTTGCCGAAATCGAGCACCGCTTCGCCAACGGCTGGAACGTCCGGGCCGTCGCCAACCAGTACCGCACCGAATACGATGCCGAGTTACTCGGCTTGGTCGGTTACCCCGATCGCAGCACGGGACTGGGTACCTATCCCTACGGGGCCTATCCGGTGGCACTGGCGGCCCAAGGGCGCAGCCGTCAAAACACCTTCGATGTGATGGCCAGCGGCCCCTTCGAGCTGCTGGGCCGTCAGCATGAACTGGTGGTCGGGGCGACGAGTTCGCGTCGCACCGCCAGCAAGGAGGAAGTCTCGCCGTTCTATCCAGGCTTTGTGCCAGTCAATGTATATGACCTGAGCACTGCCTATCCCCGACCCGACTTCGATGCCATGGCTTCGATCCCGACGCGCACCAGGATCAAGCAGAGCGGCTTCTACAGCGCCGCCCGGTTTTCGCTGGCCGATCCTCTGAAGCTCATCGTCGGCGGCCGCTTGAGCAACTACGAAATCGACGAGACTGTCAGCGGGGCGCCTTTCCACTACAAGAAGACCAGCGAATTCACTCCGTATGCTGGCTTGATCTACGACATCAACAAGACCTACTCGGCCTACGTCAGCTACACCGGCATCTTCAACCCGCAGACCGATTATCGGGACAGCAATGGCAACGTGCTCACGCCGTCCAAGGGGAAAACCAAGGAAATCGGCCTGAAAGGCGAGTACCTCGACGGGCGTCTGAATGCATCGGTCGCCTTGTTCGAGACCGAGCTGGACAACGCGGCACAGATCGTCGCCGGAAGCTATACGCCAGGCGGCGCCCAAGCCTACAAAGGCGTCGATGGCACGAAGTCGCGCGGGATCGAGCTGGACTTACAGGGCGAGTTGGCGCGTGGCTGGAACATCTACGCTGGTATCGCCCACTTCACGGCGAAAGATGGCGATGACGTCCGCTTGAATTCGCAAATACCGCGCACCACGGCCCAGCTATTCACCACCTACCAGTTGCCGGGAGAGTGGAACAAATTGACGCTGGGTGGAGGCGTCAAATGGCAAAGCCGCATCTACCAGACCCCAAACACCGGCACCAGCTCGCTGGGCGGGGAGCAGAGTTCTTATGCCCTGGTGTCACTGGTGGGGCGTTACGCCATCACGAAGAAGATCAACGTGGCAGTCAACGTCAACAACTTGTTCGACAAGAAGTACGCGCTACAGAAGGGCGACTTCGACACCGTGAATTATGGCGCACCGCGCAACGTGATGGTGACGCTGAACTACAAGTTGTGAGTGTGCCCGCGTGGCGCATCCGCCCTCCCGAATATCCGAGCTTCGCCAGAGAGAAAGCCATGTTGTCCAAATCCCCGCCCTGCCAGCAGCCCCCTGTGACCGTGACCCACCAACAGAACAGGATTGCCTTGTTCTGGCTGACCACCGCCGTTGGTGCCGTGCTATTCGTGACGCTGCAATCGTTCTCCTACGTCAACGACTACGTGGTGGCGCACGGCGCGATGCCCACCATCACGTTCGATGCCGGCGCGCTGTGGATGGTCTCCGCGTTCTATGGCGCCTGGATCGTCACGGTACTGCTGGCCTTGGCCGGAACTGCCAGGACGCAATGGGCCGCACTGAGTCTTGGCGGCCTGATGGTCGTCCTGAACACCGCCGCTGGAGTCTTCGATGGGCTGCGGGATGGCGGGCACATCGCGTTCTCGGCCGTGTTCTTCATCGCGCTGCCCGGCCTATGCGCCATCGTCGCGGCCTGGCGCCACCTCAAGAGCAAAGGAGCACGTGATGTCGATGAATAGCTCGAACTTCCCGTTCGTCTGGATGAGTTTTTCGCAGGAGCCGGGGCATGACCCCGAAAAGGACTTCGAGGAATTCGAGGCCAACCTGAAGCGCGGCGAACCGTTCGTGCTGCTGAGCGATTCGGCGACGGACGCAGACCATGAGCACACGCCGGAAGAAAAGAAGCGCACTTCGCTCTGGATGAAGAAGCACAAGACCGAGTTGCGCAAGCTGGTTCTGGCGATGGTCCTGGTCGAACCCAGCCCGGCCAAGCGCCTGGGCTTCAAGGCGTTTGCGGTGGTCTTCGCCAAGTTCTGGGGCTACCCGTTGATTCTTGCTTCGTCACGCGAGGAAGCGATGGAGATGGCCAAGGGACTGCTGCCTGGGCACCCCACGTCAGCCGCTGCGTCGTAGCGCGCAATGGCCCACCATCGATCATCGAGCATACCGATATGTCATCCGAACGTCCCCCTTACCAACTGCATCCCGTGACGGTCACCCGCTGCCAGCAGGTTGCGCCACACATGAAGCGCATCACCATTGATGGCAGTTGCCTGTCCACGCTGCGGCCCGGTCTTCCGTCCCAATGGTTCAAGCTGTTCGTCCCGCTGGGAAACGGCCAACGCAGCAGCGGGCGAGCCTATACGGTTCGCTGCTTCGACCAGGCCACCCATGAACTTGACATCGACATCTTTCTGCACGGCGACAACGGCCCCGTGTCCGCCTGGGCCGAGCGCGTGCAGGTCGGCGATGGGTTCGAGATCAGCGACGTGCATCCGCGCAGCGGCTTTTCCATCGATCCCGCCACGGAACACTACCTGCTGTTCGGTGACGAAACGGCATTGCCCGCGATCGGTGCGATCCTGGAAGCACTGCCGGCGCACGCCAAAGCGCAAGTGTTTGCTGAGGTGGCCAACCCAGCCGAGCGGCAGGCTCTGACCAGTGCAGCCGCATTGTCCGTGAGTTGGCTGTTCCGTGACGACGACGCGCAAGCGTCTTCCATGCCGCTGCTGGAAGCTGCCCCCAAGGCGTTGGACGTTGCAGGGGACGCCGCGATGATTTGGGTCGCGGCCGAATCCGCGCAGGTAGCCGCCATTCGCAGGCTGATGAAAGTGCGTGGCGTCGATCGAACCCGCCTGAATGCAACGGGCTACTGGAAACGCGGCGAGGCCGACCACCGCGACGAAGAGGCGTGAGTCGTCCGCTAAGAGGAAGATTGTTATGGACATGCGTAAGCGAGGTTTTATCAAGTCGCCGGCGGAAATCGCCATGGCGCGCGCCGCCGGGGCGCTGGCCGCCGAGGTGCTGCACATGATTTCGGCGCATGTGAAGCCGGGCGTCACCACCGAAGAACTCGATCGCCTGTGCCACGACCACATCGTCAACGTGCAGCGGGCCGTTCCCGGCAACGTCGGCTACCACGGCTTCCCGAAGACCGTCTGCACTTCCGTCAACCACGTGGTCTGCCACGGCATTCCTTCGACGCAGAAGGTCTTGAAGAAGGGGGACATCGTCAACATCGACATTGCCGTCGTCAAGGACGGCTGGTTCGGCGACACCAGCCGCATGTACTTCGTCGGCGAGCCCGGCCCGCTGGCGCGTCGGCTGGTGGACACGACCTACGAAGCGATGTGCGCCGGCATTCGGGCCGTGCGTCCCGGCGCCACGCTGGGCGACGTCGGGTATGCCATCCAGACCGTGGCGCAACGCGAACGGTTCAGCGTCGTGCGCGAATACTGCGGCCACGGCATCGGACAGGTCTACCACGACGAACCGCAGGTACTGCATTACGGCAGTCCCGGCCAAGGGCTGCGGTTGGAGGAAGGCATGGTCTTCACCATTGAGCCGATGCTCAACGCCGGCAAGCCTGATACCAAGCAGCTCGGCGACGGCTGGACTGTCGTCACGCGAGACCATTCACTGTCCGCGCAGTGGGAGCACATGGTCGCGGTGACGGCCGAGGGATTCGAGGTACTGACGCCTTGGCCTGAGGGCACCGGCCGCTACAACGCTATTGCTTGAAGGAGAAGTCAGAGTTTTGCGATTCAAACTGGCGACCGTGCATTTCTCCACAAGCGATCAAGCCAACGGTGGTGGGGTCATACTATGGATTGCCCACGCTTCCGCCCAATCTCCCACGATACCCCGCCACCGTGCACCGTCGCGGCAATCTGTTGCCCCAGCCGCTGCTCGATCACTGACCTCCACGGCACCAGCGAGAAGCCCATGCCATCATCGAGCATCGCGTAGCGTCCGCTGGCGAGCATGACGGAGCGCCGGTAGATGCCAGCTACGCGCTGCCCGTCCGCAACCGGGCGATGCTCAAGGCCGGTGTCGGCGGCAATGTCCTTGGCGGCTTGCGCCAGTTCCCGATTGCGCAACGTGCCCAGCAGATTGCGGGCGAGGATTACGCGCTGCCCGCGCCGTTGGGCCAACCCCTGTTCTTCGAGGAAGTCAGTGCGCTGCTGCAAGGCTCCCTTGGTGTCGCCACCAAAGCCCAGGTCGCCCAGCCCTCGGCCGCCGCCGATCAACTGCTGATCCAGCCAGGTCGCGCCGATCACGCGCGCCTGCCGCTCGATGGGCAAGTGCGATTTCAGCTCCACGGTGACACCACCCAGCCGCTGTGCGTCGTACTGGCGGCCACGTTCGGCCAGGTCGTCCGGCACCTTCCATAACCCTTCAGCCACGCGCTCTACGATGCCGGCGCGGCGCAGTGCTTCCAGCCGGCGAACGTGGGCGGCGACAACCTCCTGCGGATCGTGTCCGGGCTTGGCCCGGCCTTGCTCGATCGCCAGGTGGTGATCGGTGCGGTACAAGCCATCGCTCGCCAGCGCGGCGATGTTCTTGTCGGCCGCGCGCAGGTTGGCCGATCCCTTCACTTCCACCACCGCGCCGGTGGGATAGTTCGCCGGCTCGTCGCGGGCGTTCAAGGCAACGTAGTGGGCCTTGCCGTCAATGCCGTCGATGACCAGATAGCCGCGGTCGTGCAGCTCGTCGGCCAGCCCCTTGGCAGCGACGCGGCCGACGATGGTGCGGCCGTCGCCGCCCGGCTCGAACACCGCCAGCTCGCGCGGCTCACCGCGCATGGCACGCTGCATCGTTCGGATAATGTCGCCACGTTCGCCCAAGGCGCGCAAGGTCTTTTCCGCGTCCGCATGCACGGCCCAGGTGCCGGGCTGCACCTCGTCGGCCAGGCCCAGGCGCTGCAAGCGTTGCAGGCGACCGATCAGCAGCAGGCGCTGGCGTTGCAGCGTCGGTTCGTTGAAGCGTTCGACCTGCACCCGGCCATCCTCGCCGGCCTCACGTTGCAGGGTACGGTCGAGGCTCGTCCACCGCTCTTGCTCCACCTCGCGTTGCAAGGTCTGCTGAATCTCCAGTTCGGTGCGCGGCCCCAGCCATTCCGTCGCCAGCTCGGCGGCCCGATGGCGGAAGCCGTGGGCGATGTAGTCGCCCGCGATGATGAGGTCTTTGCCGGTGTCGTCGCGCCCGCGCACGATCAAGTGGGTGTGCGGGTTGTCGGTGTTCCAGTGATCGACCGCCACCCAATCCAGCCGCGTGCCCAGGTCGGCTTCCATGCGGCCCATCAGGTGCCGCGTGTACGTGCGCAGGTCGTCCAGTTCGGCCCCATCTTCGGGCGAGACGATGAAGCGGAAATGGTGCCGGTCGTCGGCACAGCGTTCCTTGAAGGCATCCAGATCGGCTTCGTCGGCCTGCGGCCCGTAGGCCCGGCCCGGCTCACCATCGCGGCCCGCGCCGTCGCGCTCAACATAGCGCAGATGCTTGGCGAGCGACTGCGGACTAGCCCGCTGGTGATTGACCAGCAAGGTCTTGATGGTCACGCGCCGCGACATGGGCGTTAGCTTCGTCCCGGCGAAACGCGCCGCCGTATGGCCGCGCCCCAGGCGCGAGCCGGGACGCTGGCCGGTGCCAGCCGCCCCAGGACGGCGCACCGCCGACTTGCCGCTGCTGGCTTTGCCGGCCTGCTTGAGCACCTTGGAAACGAAGCTCTGGCCCTGGCCTTTGCCCCGGTTTTTCGGGGCGCTGGGGCGCACCCGGAAATCGTCGTCGCGGCGGTCGGTCATGGCCGTTCTCCCTGCAAGCTCCGGCGTGTCCTGTCGTGCGAAGCACGCGGACATGCCTGCATTGGCGCGACCTTCGCGCCGAACGCGGCACGGCGGCAAAGCCGCTCCGTGCCGCGCCACCCCCATGTGCAGACTGGCTTTCGACGCGGCCCGGTGCCGCGTCCTTTTGTCTTGCCTTCCGCCTTTGCCCTTCGCTGTCGCTCCGGGCGTCGGCGGCCCGGCGGTGCTGCTGCGTGAGCAGCCAGCGCGCCGGCGAACGCGCCAATGGCCGCAGGCCAGGCACGTTCGAGGCAAGACGCCTGCACACTGGACGGCTGCGCCGGATGTTGCGCGAAGTGCGGCGCGAAGGCGCCCGCACTGCACGCGCAACGACACGGCAGCAGCCAGCAGAACGACATGCCCGATGGCACGATGAGATGCACGGCAACGTGCAGCGAATCGGCGGCCATCATGGGCGCGTCTCCAGCCAGATCGGGTGCGCAACGCCGATCACGGCGGACGCACTGACCGGGCCGAAATACCGGCTGTCGAACGACGCCGGATTGGTCACGCTCAACAGGAACAGCTCGCCCGGTTCGAGGCGGCGGCAAAGCGGCAAGGATGGCAGTGGCCGGCCCAGCCGGTCGGCAGGCAGCGCGGCGGCCGCAGGCACGCCGTCGATGCGTACCTGCCCGGCGACGATGCAAACGTGTTGCGGCGCGACTGCGCCCACACGTTTGAGCAGCGGAACGCGGGTCGGCAGGTAGCCGCGCTGCGCAGCCAGCGCGGCGGCCGTGACCGGCAGCGGCACCAGCACGATGCTGTCCACGGACAACGGACGTGGCAGCGAGGCGGTGCGCGGGTCGAACGGGTCGATGCGATACCAGCCGACCGCAACGCTGTCGGACGGGTTGTAGGTCAGGCGCGGCAGCGGCGACACGAAAGCCGCCCAGGCCAGCGCAGCGAGGCCGCAGGCGGTCAGGCCCGCCAGCACGATGCGAGCGCGCAGGCGCGAGCGAGGACGCGGCGCGGGGCCGGTCGTAGAAATGCTGGTCATAGAAATGTCCTTCCGGCCATCCAAGCGGCGTGCCGTTCAATGCTGTATTCGGGCAGCGGCAAGCGAGCCGCGAGCCGGTTGCCCAGCGTGCGCCAGTACGCGGGCGAGACGGCAGACGGGGCGATGCCCAGCGCCTCGATGGCGTCGATGCGTTCCAGCACGGCGCGCACGCTGGCGTCGCCCTCGGCGTGCAGCAGCAGGCGTGCGCCGGGCCGCACGCCGGGGATGCGCTGCAAGGCATCCAGCGGCGTGCCAGCCTGCATCACCATGATCTGCCAGCGGATCGTGCCGTAGTCGTTGGCCTGCCAGCGCACGCGGCAGAACATTGCACGCGGCAGGAACACCGCGCAGCGCCGCCAGCGGTCGAGCTGGAGCGTGCGCGCCGGTTCGCCGAAGCGCAGGTAGAGCTTGAAGCGCGGTTCGATGTAGGCCAGCGATACGCGCGTCAGTGGCACGTTGCCGGCCTGGCCGGCGAGTACCGCGAGCGACGGCGCAGCCGGAGGCGATACGGCAGCCGTGGCCGTGTTCGCGGCGGGTGCAACGGATGCGTTCATGGCGTGTTCTCCGTGCGGATCTCGGGAAACTCCCGTTCCAGCAAAGCGCGCAGCAGCTCGGCCACGGTCACGCCCCGCGTGAAGGCCGACACCTTGATGCGCGCCCGCATTGCGGGCGTCACATCGAGCGTGAGGCGTGCGGTGTAGAGGTCGCCCTTGTTGAGCGCATCGGCGTCGCCCTGGCGAATCCACGCCTCGGCGTGCGGGTTCGCGGGCGGCCGTGCGCCGATGCCGACGCGCTTGCTGCGTGGTGGCTTCGCTGTCATGTCGGCCACCGCAGCAGTTCATCCACCAGCGCGGCGATCTCGCGCGCAGCGGCGCTGTCCGGCGCCGTCTCGCGTGCGAGCCGACCAGCGGCCACGCTGTCGGCGAAGACGATGCGCTGGCGCACTTCGGCGCGCAGCGCCGGCAGCGGCTGTTCGGCCAGCGACTGCCGCGCCTCCCGACCGATCACCGTGGTGCTAACGCGGCGGTTGATGACGAAGGCCGCGCGCAGTGCAGGCCGAAACACCTGAGCCTCGCGGATCAGCGCCACCATCTCGGCGCTGGCCCACAAGTCGTAGGGGCTGGGCTGCACCGGGATCAGCACACGCTCGGCCGCCAGCAGTGCGGAGCGCGCCAAGGCGGCGATGCGCGGCGGGCCGTCGATGATGACGTGATCTGCCCGCCTGGCGAGTTCTGGCGCCTCCTGGTGCAGCGTTTCGCGGGCGAGGCCCACAGCGCTGAACAGCCGGGGCAAGCCTTGCTGGCTTCTGCGTTGCGTCCAGTCCAGCGATGAACCTTGCGGGTCGGCATCCAGCAGGATGACCGACTGCCCGCGCATCGCCAGTTCGCCCGCGATGTGCGTGGCGAGTGTGGTCTTGCCGACGCCGCCTTTTTGGTTGAGCAGCGCGACGATCATTGCGTGGCCCTCCATGCTGGAAAGCCAGGCTTTGCCTGCCGTGCGAAACGCTGTTCGCTGTGCCGTTCGGTGGTTGTCCACTGAATCGGCGCGCTTCTACTAAAAGTTAGAGATTTATAGTTAGGTAAGTTAGAGGGAACGCAAACCCGCGCCGTTATTGGCTTTCCGGCGTTTCCGTACTCCTGATAGCACGATAGGCGTACTCCTGATAGCACGATACCCGGTACTCCTGATAGCACGAGGCCGTCCACAGGCTTTACCGCAGTTATCCCCGTGCCGTATGCAGCACGGGCCGGAAGGTCAGCAGCTCCAATCCTTCGTCCGGCATCGCCTCGATGCCGAGGACGTAGCCGGGCAGCGACTGCCGCGCCACCAAGGCGCGCAGGTCGTAGGCGAAGTCCGAGAAGCGTGCCGCGCTGCCGGACTTGCGGTGCAGGTGCCGGAAGTCGAACTGCCAGCCGTGTTCCTGCCGCCCGCCGTGCTTGCGCACGAGGCGGTACAGCCACCGCTCGATGCCGCCCTTCAAGCGGAAATAGGCCGGGTCGATGGTCAGCACCAGAGCGGCGTCGAGCACGCCCGCGTAGAACCAATCCGGCAGGATCAATTCGATGCCCAGCGGCACGCCGCTGGCGTCGGCCAGCTCGCGCCATTCGTTCACCCAGGAAAAGCGATGCAAGCGCCTTCCCGTGGTTTCGCGGATGGACGTGGCCACGCTGGTCGATTGCAGGCGATCCAGCGCGGCTTTCAGGCGCAGGTAGTCGTTGAGGGATGTTCCTCGTCCAATGAAGCGCAGGATCTCGTAGGGCGTGGCGCGTATCCAGCGCGACGGGCGAATGCCCGCGTCGCGCGCTTCCACGATCTGCGAGGCGGCCCAAATCAACACGTCGGCATCCCAGATGGTGGCGATGCCATGCTCGGCCGTGCCCTCCACCCGGATGGTGATGCCGCCCGCTCGGAAGTCGATCGGCGCGGTGCGCCGCGACTTGGCGAGCGAGAAGAACGGGAAGGCCATCAAGTCTTGGCTGTCGCGCGGTGCCATGTCGCCCGGCAGCGCGCGGAACAGGTCGAGCTGTTCGCGCTGCGGCAAGGCTTGCCCTGGCGGGCTGGACATGGCGATGGCCACCGGCGATGCGCCGATCAGCGCGCACGGCTGTCGGCCGAATGGTTCTCGGCGTATTCGGGATCGGACGTGGCCTCGTAGCTGCGCGCATCGGCCCAGGCATCGAGGTCGCTTACGGCGTACATGACGCGCCGGCCGAACTTGCGGAACTTCGGGCCACCACCGATCACGCGCTGCTTCTCCAGCGTGCGAGGGCTGAGGCGCAGATACTCGGCGGCTTCGTCGTTGGTCAGGTAGCGTTGGGGCTGCGCGGGCGCAGCGACAGCAGCGGCGGCAGGCCGCAAGGGAGCAGGTCGCATGGGATGTACCTCCATCAAGCCCGGCCACACCACGCGGCCGGATAGAGGCACTTTCAAGAAAGCTAGGCTTCTTGCTAAGGGACGTTCTTCAAGGGACGCGAAACGTCCCCCCTCTTATCTCCGCTAGTGCAGCGGGAACGGCGGAAGCTGTGCCAGGCGGCGGTAGCCGCCGCGCATCAGCGCATTGCCACGGCGCACCAGCCGCCGCACGCGGGCACGCAAGGCACTGTCCTTGTGCCAGTCGGCCGCGACGGCATCCGCGCCGAACAGCCCTTCGGCCACTTCGCGCAAGGACGCGCCCGCCAGGGTCGCGTCGAGTGCCTGGAGCGTGTGCAGTTCCAGCAGCGCGGCAGGCGTAGGCCGGGAGCGGGCCGCCGCCGCAGGCGCGGCAGCCGTCGCCACGGCCAGCGCGTCCAGCTCGGCCGCGAGCGTGCGATAGCGCGCGCAAGGCGTGGCGCAGGCGCGGGTCGCGTAGAGGTAGGCCATGCCGTCTTCCATCCCTGGCCCGAGGGCGAGCCGCAGGCAGCAGCCCGGCCAGTGCGACTCCAGCACCAAGCGCTTGCCGTCGTGGATCAGGTGTTTGCGGCCAGGGACGCGCCAGAACTCGAAGGCATAGGCATCGGGCGGCGGATCGGCATCGGGGTAAAGCTGCACCACGGCATCGTGGTCAGGGAACCAGGCCGGATGCGCGTCGCGCGCATCCAGGGCCGGGTCTTCCAGCAGGCGCAGGCCCCAAACCTGCGCCGCGTCCGGCCTGCGGCGACGGCGCAGCCAGTCGCGCCGGTAGTCGGGATTCCTGCGCAGGTATTCCCAGGCCAGCGCGGGGCCATCGAGATGCAGCGTGTAGAGATACGCGGCGGTCGGATACCAGTGTGCGGCGCTCGAATCAGCCATGACGCAACCTCCTGTCGATCAGCAGGAACGTCGCTATGGATTTCGGCTTGCGGGAGCTACCGTTTCAACATCAAACTGCCATCAAGATCGGGGTAAGCTGTAACTTGTGGTGTCAAGACCGATTCGCTCCGGTGCATTGCCAAAATCGTCTGAATGCGACGGCTACACCGCCGGAAAATGGTGCGCAGCACTGGACACCGTGCCGCAGCCCGCGCCAAAGATCGTGACTGTTTCCAACACAGTCGCACCGCTTCGGTGCAAGAGTGCGGAATCAGACCCTCACGGTCTCGACTAAGACCGAAATAGTCACAATGCGCCTCGGCTGGACGGGCTGCGCCAGCCTGTCACGGCAAGCCGCGCAGGGCTCGATCAATCCATGATCGAGCCGTTCTCCTGGGCCAGCCGGACGTACTCCGACAGCGGGCGTGTTGCCTGGAAATACCGATCCCGCCGCACCGGCAGCTTGCGCGGGCCGACGATGCCGGCCAGGTCGGACAGCTTGATCGTGCCCAGCGCCGGCATCCCGATGCCGAGGTCGATCAGACCATAGGCCGTGTCGCCATCCGCAGGATCGAGCGACACGAGCAGCCAGGTCGCATGCGCGTCCGGGGTGAACAGCCGCACCACGGGCAGCGGGTCGAGGTGCTGGCCGGCAGCGCGTGCCGCGCCGTGGGCCAGCATCCGGGCGCGGTCATCGGCAGTGACAAGCGGCAGGGTCATGGCCGGAACCTCCACGAAACCGAGGATGCGCGGATGCGCTTTTGTGCCGAAGCGCAGAACCGCCGAACCGTATCCGTGCATCCGTGCGCAAGCACCGATACGCAAACCGTCGCATCCGTAGAAGAACGGAAGCGTACAAGCGGAATTGTAGAAACCCGGAAAGACACGGATGCGATTCCCCGGTTCTGTCGGAATCCGCATCTGCGGATTTCCGTAAAAGCACGAAAGCGAGCCTTTCAGCCACGAATGAACACTTTAGATTGTAGCCCTATTGGGTGCAATGGGCTGTCATCTTGGTTTTTACGGGGGAACCAAGTTGGTGGCAGCGAAACATTCATTGGCGACGGCCATACGGACAGTCAGGAAAGCGCGCGGCTTGAGCCAGGAAGCGTTCTCCGACGTGTCCAGCCGTACCTATATGAGTTCGCTGGAACGTGACTTGAAAAGCCCGACCATGCACAAGCTGGTCGAGTTATGCGAGGTCATGGAAGTGCATCCGCTCACGCTGCTGACGCTGGCCTATGCCGGCGACAGCACGCGCAAGACCGATCAGCTTCTGGCGCAGGTGCGGCAGGAGCTGGAGGCGGTGTTGAAGGAGCGCGATGCGCCGTAGGCGTATCGCGTGGATTGCCCTGCAAGCGGCAGCGCGCAGCGCAGCAGGCGCGAAGGCGTGAGGGATTGAAGCCGCATGGCCGTGACGGCGTGCCGGCACGGGGCGCCGCCCGAAAGCCCGGCGGCGCGTGCAGCGCCGCCACGCCATATCCTGTGCATGCTGTCCGGGGCTTCGAGCCATCCGGCCGTCACCGATGTAATACCGGCCTTCGACGTACCAGACGTGGAGTGATTGCCAACACCTCGTGCGTGCGGTGCTGCGATCAGCAGCATCACGCCCCGCCGGAAGGCGGGGCGCTGCGGGCGGCCGTCAGGCCGCCTGGGGCTTGCTGCGCGACCAGATCAGGTCGTGCGTGCCGTCCTCGCCTTCGATCAGGCGGGCATAGACCGTCGCCGGGAACGAAGGATCGTCGAGGGTCACGGACACGTAGGGCCGTTCGGCCTTGCTGACTTTCTTCCACGCCGCGCCGATGTCGTGGCCCGCCGCCTGCACGCGGAAGTCGGGGGCGCTTTCGTTGTCGCCCTTGTCGTTGGGAATCAGCTTGACCTTGACGTTCAAGGTCAGGGTGCGGAGCGTGCCGGTGAAGCCGTCTTTCTCTGCGGTGAAGGTGCCGATGTTAGCCATGATGATTTCTCCTGCGGGTTAACCAAGGTCGCGCCCATCGCGTCCTTGTTGTGATCCGTCCGGCGGGGGATGGGCTGGCCGCACCGCTTGCGGTCGAAACGTAGTGGAGAACCTGGAAGCGAAAAGAATTTGTCCCGCGAGGAATGCGCGCAGCGCAGGGGAAATTGTTTTCGCTGGAAGGTTGCGGCCATGAAGCCCAAGGCGCAGCCGTGCCACCGCCAGGATTCACAACGAGACAAGGACGCAGGGGCCGACCGTCCCGCCAAGGAGAGATGGCCGACTCGGCATCCCCGCATGACGGCTGCACCGGCTCGCGCCCTGATGCGGGCCGGGTCAATGCCCCAATGACCGAGTGGAAGCGCTCCTGCCGCAGCCTTGGGCGGTGGGCTTGAGGCGTGGTGTGGAAGCTCCATAGCGAGGCCGGGCGGCGTGTCCGTGAACCGTCCTTCGTGACGTGGTTGCGCTGAACCGCCAGCGTCGAGGACGGCACGCTTTCGTGCAACCTGTCGCAGCAGGCCACGGCGTAGCAGGCCCGCGTCCCGCCCATTGCGGCGGGGCGTTATCCGGATCGCGGCGTGTAGCGCCGCCACATTGCTGGCCTTGGCCGTTTCTCGCGTGCTGGCCCGCATGCACGCGGCCACGCCGCCGTCTGGTCGAAGGCGGCAGCGTGGCGATTTTGGCTTTTGGGCTTTGACACCGGGCGCGGCCACTGCCGCGCCCGGATTTTTGACCACCAGCCCCAGGCCGGAACGGTCTGGGGCTGGTGCGATTGGGGGTTATTCCTTCGTCTCGATGATCCACCAGATCGAACGCGGCAAGGGCTGACCGCTGATCGGGTGCATGTCGGTCAGGTCGGCGCGGGCCGTCCAGCCGCGAGGCGGACGATAGCTGCGCACGTCGCCGCCGCCGTGCCAGCGGCGGGCGCGTACCGTCCCGGGGGTATAGACCGCCGCCATGTGCGGGCGGGCAGTTGGGGTCGGGCTGTTCATGGGAAGGCTCCGGGCTTGCCGAAGCGCCCCGGCCGAAACCGGGGCGCATGGCGGTGGCGAAGGTCACGCGGCAAGCGCGTGAGGCTGCGTCTCGTCGTCGGCGTCGATGGCGTCCGGCTCGTCATCCGCCACAACCTGCGGGGCGTCCTGCGCGCCTTCGGCCTTGAACACGGTTGGCATCCAGCCGGTGCCGTCCGCCAGCCGTTCGGCTTCGCTGGCAATGTCGCCTTTCTTGAGCTTTGCCAGCCGGGTGACGTGCGACGGCGCGAACGCGCCCACGGCTTCCAGAATCGCGGCCTTCGGCACATGCCGGAAATAGCCCTCTGCGGTCGGCTTCCACCATGCCGCCATGTCCAGCCCCACGGCCTGCGCCAGTTCCGCGCCGGGCTGGCGCTGCGTGGCGCGAAGCGTCACCACGTCCACCGTGGAAGCCACGCACACCGCCAGCAGCCGCACCAGTTCATCTTGCGGCTTCGCCAGCAGCACCGCGAACAGTTCGGCGCTGTCCTGCGGCAAGGCTTCGCCCGCCACCTGTTGCAGTTCGCGCAGCGCCACGGCGGCGGGCGATTCGGGCCAGTCCGGGGCCATGCCTTCCAGCCGGTCTTGCACTTTCAGGCTCACGCCCAGCGGCAGGTCGTGGCCGTAACGGTGTTCCTGCAAAACGCTCTGCACCATGCCATGCACCACGGCAGCCAGCGCGACTTGCGGATGCCGGGCGACTTCGATTTGCAGCGCGGCGGTGCGGTGCGCGCTCAACCGCTGCGCCAGCCGGTCGGACATGGCGGCGGTCTTGGGTGCATCGTCGGCTTTCTCGCCTTGGTCGTCGTTCCCGGCTTCGCCTTCGCTGCCGAAACCCTGCCGCAAGCGTTCCAGCGTGCGTAGCGCCTTGGCTTCGGCTTCGCGCATCAGGCCGCGATGAGTCACGGCTTCGCCGCTGCGGTCGATGGTGACGATGGCACCGGCTGCGGCCTTCACGTTCGCGCCGTAGTCCAGCAAGCCATCTTCCAGCGCCTGCAACTGCTCGCCCAGGGCTTCGCCGTCCTCCTGCAAGGCATCGGCCTTTTCCTCGTCGTCGGCGGCCAGCGCGGCATCCACCGCCTCGGCCAGTTCGTGCAGCTTGGCTTGCAGCTTCTCGATGCGTGCGGCTTCGCGCTTGTTCGGTTCGCGGCGTTCCCTCGGGGCGCGTTGGAAGGCGTGCAGGTCGGCATGGGTCGTGCCGGGCGTGGCATCCACCCATGCCCATCCCTCGGCCTTCACCTCGGCGGCGATGCCTGCCAGCTTGTCTTGCGCCAGCCGTTCCAGCAGCGCAGCATCGGTCAGATACACGCCCGCATCGCCTTCGGCGAACAGGTCACGGCGGATGCCGCCGCCTGCGGCGTTGTAGGTGTCCAGCCCGACGAAGCGCACCAGCGGATGCCGGTAGGCGTCGATTTCGCGTTCGGTCAGACGGTCGCGCAGCGCGGATGGCTGGCGCTGCCACGTCGGCGCATCGTAGAAGGCGCTTTCCTGTGCGGCGTGGTCGTCGGTGATGGACAAGGCCATCAACTGATCGAGCGCGACGGCATCGGCGCGGTAGTCGGCCAGCAGGCGCGGCGACACGTTGGCGAGTTTCAAGCGGCGCTGCACCACCAGCGGCGTGACGCTGAAATCCGCCGCTATGTCCTCGATGCTGCGGCCCTCCATCACCAGCGCGGCGAATGCCTCGAACTGGTCTGCCGGATGCATGGCTTCGCGCTGCACGTTCTCGGTGAGGCTGGCCGTGCGAGCGGTGCCATCGGCCACCAGCAGGCAAGGCACTTCCCATTCCTTGCTGATGCGGCGCTTCTTCGCCAGCAGCTTGAGGGCTGCGAGGCGACGGCCACCGGCGGCGACTTCGTAATGCTCACCATCGGCGGCGACAATGACGATGAGGTTTTGCAGCAGGCCGACACGCTGGATGCTGGCGGCGAGTTCGGGAATCGACATGCGCGGACTCTTGCGCACGTTGCGGCTAGTGGGACGCGACACCAGCCGCGACAGCGGAACCAGAATCAGGTTCTTGGTCGGGTCGGCCACTTCCAGCGGGGCGGCGGTTTCGATGGCGCGGGCTTCGATTTGGGTAACGGCGTTCATGGTGATAACTCCTATCGGTTCAGGGATGCAGCAGCGAAGAAAGCGGCAAGGGCTGCTGCCTGCCCCTGCCGCGTAGGGATTCAGGCTTTCAACTGGCGCATGCCATCGGCCAGCAGCCAAAGCGCACGGTTGAGGCGGATGTTTTGGTCGATGCCCTGCACCGGGCGGGTCTGCTGGCGGCGTCCGTTGGCGCTGCGCCCGCGCAGGCCGCCTTGGGTCAGGTTTTCTTGCGTGCGGTTGAACACGCTCCACAAGTCCGGGCGGCGGTCGTCGTGGCGGCGCGGCATCAGGATTTGCGATTCCGTGATGGGTGCGGGCTTGTTCGGGTCGTCGTACTTGAGGGACAGCGCGGCGCGGGCGAACACTTCGGATTCGCCATCGTCCAAGGTGATGCCGCGCATGGCATCGCGGGATTCCTTCACGCGGTCGAAACCGCTCAAGACTTCGTAAGCGCCCTCAATGACCAGCCCGGCCACGTCGCCTTTATGGGGCACGCGCACATCGGCCACGGTGTCGCCGCAGACAAGGCCATTGCTGCACACGAACCGGAACATGCCAGCCAGCATCTGGTAACTGCTGGTGCCGTCATGCGAGTTCAGAAGCACAATTTCATTGGCTTCCGCGCCGTTGATCTGGCTCGCGTGTCGCAGGCGCAGCATGTGTTTGGTGTAGTCGCGGCGGTCGTCGTGCCGCACGCGGGTCTGCGCTGCCATGAAGGGTTCAAACCCCTCCTTGCGCAGTTCCGCCAGCACGGCGGCGGTGGGGATATAGGCGTACCGCTCGGAGCGGCTTTCATGCGGGGCGTCCGCGAATATGGACGGGGCCACGCGGCGGATTTGATCGTCGGACAGCGGGTAATCGCTGCGCAGCGACGGGGAACGGGAAGCGAATCGGGATGCGAGTTGCATTGCATTTCTCCTGACGAAAAGGGTTTGCTGTTCAAACCGCACACCGGATTCCTAGATTCGGAAGCCCAGCCTTTCGGCTGTTCGGTGCGGTCGGCACGAAGAACCCGGTTGGCCTCGTTGCCGCCGTCTTTCCTGAGTTCATCGCCCGCGGCCAAAGGAGCGCGCGGACGGGGGCCGTCAAGGAGGCAAGCGCAGGGTTGGTGCGGCCCGCAGGCGCAGCCGAGGACACGGCCCTGCGCGCCTTGACGGCACACGGGAGCGGGCTACGGTCGCGGGTAAGGTGATGAAGTCAGGGGAGACGGCTGGACAGGCAACGGCCGTCCCTTTGTGCCAACCGCACGCAAGCGAAGCGCGCAGGCCCGGATCGAGGAATCCGGGCCGGAGGCGTCAGCCGAGCGGAGCGAGGGAACGATGGAAGCCCGTCAGGGGCGAGACTCGCGCAGCGAGGCTCGATGCGAAGCACGACAGCGCGACCGGCCATGCTTCTTGGCCGGGGACGCCCATGCAGTCGTGGAGATGCAGCGTGGATCTTCTGTAGTGGACACGCAGCCCGTGCGGCATCGGTATTGCCGCGCCGGCGCAGCCGGGGCGGCGGGCTTGCAGGGGCGCCAAGCGCAGTGCGGCGGGGATAGCCCCCAGGGCTTTCCCCTGGAGTGCAAGCGCCAGCGCGCAGCGCCCCGTCGGGGCGCGAAGGTGTCAATCAGGCCGAGTCATCAGGGCGCAGGCTGGATTCCGAAACCGGCATCCACGGCGATGACGAGTTCAGCAGATAACGCGCACCGAGCGCGTACAGCCCCGAAGGCCCAGCAGGCCGGTAGAACCCGGTGACACAGCGACGGAACTGCAAACCGGCCGCGTTCGCGTAGATCACCGCGTCGCCGATGTTGAAGCACAAAGGCTGGCCGTTCTCCGGCGCGAACGGCTTGAGTGCATCGTGTTGCGCCGTGATTTCGATGATCCAATCGTGATGGCTGCTCATGGAATTGATCTCCAGAAAGGTTGCCGGGCGGAATTGCCCGACCCTTCCGGGGTACGGCGCAGCACAAGCGGTCAGGGGTCAACGACGGCCGCCAGGCCGCAAGCGTGTAGGCACGCGCTGCCCTTGACGGCTAGAACGCCGTGGCACGATGAAGGGAACAGCAAGACCGCCCCACACCATCTACGAGCCGTGGCACCAGCCTGGATGAACTGAATTTCCCAAACACTGTTTGGGATTTCCGAACCAGGCGCAGCAAAAAGGGGCCGAAGCCCCTTGGTCAGATCAGGCCGCGCTCTGCGAACGACGCTGTGGCGCCGCCAGCGACGATGACGTGATCGAGCACGCGCACGTCCACCAGCGCCAGCGACTGCTTGAGCCGTTCGGTCAGCGCCCGGTCGGCCGCGCTCGGCTCCGGGTTTCCGCTCGGGTGGTTGTGACTGACGATTACCGCTGCCGCATTGCACCGCAGGGCTTCCTTGACCACCTCGCGCGGATACACCGATGCGCCGTCGATCGTGCCGCGGAACATCTCCCGGTACTCGATCAGTCGATGCTGCGTGTCCATGAACAGCACCGCGAAAACTTCATGCTCGAAGCCCGCCAACTTGGTGCGCAGGTAGTCCTTGACCGCCGCCGGCGAAGTGAGTTCAGCACCGCGCTGCATCTTCTGGTCGATGACTTGGCGTGCGGCTTCCAGAATGTCGTCGGCCGACGCCGGCAGATAGCGCCCTTGGGCATCGCGCACCATGAGGGAGGAATCGAACGAGGAAAAGGACAGTTGCGACATGATCGTGCTCCGGTTGCTCGGGCGGAATTGCCCGGAACCGTGGCGAGCACGGCGCAGCGCAAGCAGTCAGGGGTCGAGGAC
>Ga0308157_10003455_pt1 | contig 22976 bp, 20 predicted proteins | sample PhyBR1_FD_201035 | JGI IMG/M metagenome (GOLD analysis project Ga0308157, IMG submission 201035) | Phyllosphere microbial communities from UC Gill Tract Community Farm, Albany, California, United States - DLSLB.R1 | ecosystem: Host-associated > Plants > Phyllosphere > Unclassified | place: USA...
GGGCCAGCCTTGCGGTATGGTCAGCGCTGTTGGCAAAGACGATTTCGGTGCTCTCAATATTGAGCGACTGCAAAAAGACGGGGTTGATGTGTCCGCCATCGGCATACATCCGACCGCAGCCACCGGCAGCGCCTTCGTGCGTTACCGCCCGGATGGTAATCGTGATTTCATCTTCAATATCAAGCACAGCGCTTGCGGTGCTATTGAACTAACGCCGGAAGCAGAGGCGTTGATCGAAACTGCCGATCATCTTCACATCATGGGTTCCGCGCTGTTTTCGGACGGCATCGTTACGGCGATCCATGAAGCGACTGTCCGCATCAAGGCCAAAGGCGGCACCGTTTCTTTTGATCCGAATATCCGAAAAGAAATGCTGGAACTGCCCGGCATGCGCGAAGCACTTGCCCATGCGCTCGAAAATACCGATCTGTTCATGCCAAGCGGTCCGGAAATTTTCCTCTTCACCAAAGCGACAGAGGAAAAGGCCGCAATAGAAGAATTGCTGGAGCGCGGCATCAAAGCAATCGTCGTCAAGCGCGGAGCTGAGGGTGCAAGCTATTTCGACCACTCCGGCGAAGTGTCTTCCCCCGCATTCAAAGTCGAAGAAATCGATCCGACTGGTGCAGGCGACAGCTTCGGAGCGGCCTTCGTCACATGCTGGTTGCGTGATATGAAACCTGCGCAGGCGCTACACATTGCCAATGCAACGGGTGCGCGGGCGGTCGGCGTAAAAGGTCCGATGGAAGGCACATCCACTATGGCTGAAATTGAATCTTTCATTGCAAATAACGGAGTTTCGTCATGAGCAGCACCCAGACCCTGAGCACCCTTCCCGCCCGTTTTTCGAGCGGTGCACGCGGAGGCATCACCTCGATCTGCTCGGCACATCCTCTGGTCATCGAAGCAGCATTGCTCGAAGGCATTGCTACCAATACCGACGTTCTGATTGAAGCCACCTGCAATCAGGTCAATCAGGATGGCGGCTATACCGGCATGACACCGGCTGATTTCCGACGCTTTGTTGAGGACATTGCCGCCCGTGTTGGTTTTGATACCAAGCGCCTCATTCTGGGTGGCGATCACCTTGGTCCAAATCCATGGAAGCATCTGACCGCTGAAGAAGCCTTGATAAAGTCCGAAGTCATGATGGACGGCTTTGTGCGTGCAGGCTTCACCAAAATCCATCTTGACACGTCCATGGGCTGCGCCGGTGAACCAGTTGCCCTGCCCGATGCAATTACCGCAGAACGTGCAGCACGTCTTGCCAGGGTCGCAGAAAAAGCGGCCGCTGAATCCGGTTTTGATCTGCCTGTCTATATTGTGGGCACTGAAGTTCCGATCCCCGGCGGCGCGATGGAAGAAATCGAAGAACTGGAACTGACCACACCGCGAGCAGCCCTTGAAACCGTTGCCATTCACCGCAAGGCTTTTGCAGCGCTTGGACTGGAAGATGCGTTTGCGCGCGCCATTGGCGTTGTCGTGCAGCCGGGCGTGGAATTTGGCAATGAGAATGTCGTTTATTACGATAGCGACAAGGCCGCAGCACTAAGCGGCACGCTCAATGAAATGCCGCAATTTGTCTTTGAAGCCCATTCAACTGACTATCAGCCGGTAGAAGCGCTCTCCGATCTCGTTCATGACGGCTTTGCCATTCTCAAAGTTGGACCGGGCCTGACTTTTGCGCTGCGTGAAGCGCTTTATGGTCTCGACCAGATTGCAGCCTTTCTTGACAAGCTTCCCGAAGAAGAGACAGTTCGCGGCAAGCTTGAAAAGCTGCTTCTCAACGAACCTAAGAACTGGGAGAAATATTACCATGGCGATGCGGAAGAACTGCGTCTTCAGCGCCATTTCTCCTATAGCGACCGCATTCGCTATTACTGGCCGCACCCAGAAGCAACCTCTGCTGTAAATTCGCTGTTGGAGCGTCTTGAAGGTCGCAAGATCCCGGAAACGCTAATCAGCCAGTATCTCGGCACGCTTTATCCAGCGGTTGCATCGGGCAAGGTTGAAGCAACTCCACATGCGCTGATGGTCGAAGCCGTCCGCAATGTAATTCGCACCTATGGCAAAGCTGTCGGTACGCATTGACAGTTCACACTGGTCAAGGAAATGGCGGCCAAAAGGCCGCCTTTTTTTCTTTATGCATTCAGAGATGCTATATCGATAACGAACCGATAGCGCACATCGCTTTTGAGAACGCGCTCATAAGCTTCGTTGATGTCCTGGATATTGATCATCTCGATTTCCGAGACAATGTTGTGTTCGCCACAGAAATCCAGCATTTCCTGTGTTTCCTTAATCGAGCCGATCATCGAGCCCGCAAGGCTTTTGCGGCCGGGAATAAGTGAGAATGCATGCACTGGCACCATATGTTCCGGTGCGCCAACGACGACCATTGTGCCATTTACTTTGAGCAATCCAAGATAGGCATTCCAGTCAATTGCAACACCTACGGTGCAAATGATCAGATCAAATGTTCCGGCAAGTCTCTCAAATGTCTCGCTGTCACTGGTGGCATAATACTCTTTTGCTCCAAGCTTCAGTCCATCGTCCTTCTTTGAGAGCGATTGGCTAAGCACCGTGACATGCGCACCCATGGCATTTGCCAGTTTCACGCCCATATGACCAAGACCACCCATGCCAACGATCGCTACTTTTTTGCCAGGTCCGGCCTGCCAGTGACGCAATGGTGAGTAGAGAGTAATGCCAGCGCAAAGCAGAGGCGCTGAGGCGTCCAGCGGCAGATTGTCAGGTATGGATAAAACATATCCTTCCCTGACGACGATCTGATCGGAATAACCACCTTGTGTTGGTGTTTTTCCGTCCGCATCTACACTGTTATAGGTCTGCACCAGACCGGGCAAATAATGTTCGTTGTCGAGGTCGCGTGTGGCACAACCGACGCAGGAATCGACAAAACATCCAACACCGACCTTATCGCCGACTTTAAACCTGGTTACATCAGCGCCTACGGCCGTTACGATACCAACGATCTCATGTCCTGGTACAATCGGATAGACTGCATTTTTCCATTCGTTGCGGACAGTGTGAATATCAGAGTGGCAGACGCCGCAATACTGAATTGAAATCACCACATCGTCCGCATTTGGTTCGCGACGTTCAAACGTGAACGGAACCAGCGGTTGGTCCGCATCGGTGGCGGCGTAACCTCTTGCAATAGCCATAATGAACTCCAATCATTGAAGTGAAATTGGGGAGAGAAGGGACGCTGAAATATGAACGAGTTTCGCACCATGAGGTAGACCGATCCTACAAGCTTCTTGCACGATCCTGCAAAAATTGGTGTATCCTCCTCGCAAGCCGAGTTGGCAGCAATACATATGCTGCGGTTTAACCGGTCCCGAAACGAGGTACAAATGAGATCACCGGCAGACGCATATAGAGAATTAGCATCCCTCGCGGCTCGTTTTGTAAAAGAAGACGGCGAAGTGCGAACAGCTATAGATGGGCTTTCGTTGAGTCGGCGTTCAACGCCAAGTATTCCGTGTCATAGTAGTTATAGACCATGTCTCGCCATGGTTCTTCAGGGTGCAAAATCTTTGCAGCTCGGGTCTACAACAATCAATTATACAACAGGTGAATATCTGGTGACATCACTGGACTTGCCCGTCACGTGGCGCGTTTCTGAAGCAAGCTCCGACGCACCACACTTATGCCTGTCACTGGCAATCGATAGCGAGAAACTCGTTAATCTTCTTGGTCAAATGGACATTCGTCGAAATTCGAGTGCAACCGAGGTAAAAAGAGGTATCGCTGTGAATGCTGCCCCCAAAGAGTTGCTCGATGCTACAATCCGATTGCTACGTCTACTTGAGACGCCCGGTGAAATTCCTATTATGGCACCACTTATAGAACAAGAGATCTTATACCGTTTACTGACCGGATCGGATGGCGAGCGGCTTATCAATATCGCAACGGTCGATAGCCACGCCAACAGAATAGCGCGCGCAATTGGCTGGCTGCGGCAAAACTTTGCTCTTCCGCTGCGGATAGAACAACTTGCAGAGTACGTGAACATGAGCGTTTCATCATTTCACCATCACTTCAAAGCAATCACTGCAATGACACCGATACAATACCAAAAGCAGCTACGGCTTAATGAAGCGCGGAGGTTGATGTTGGTGGAACGGCTCGACGCAGGTACGGCTGGTCATCGTGTGGGCTATCAGAGCCCTTCTCAATTTAGCCGCGAGTATAGTCGATTTTACGGCAACCCACCACTTCGTGATATAGAAGCTGCCTAAGGTAGTGCAGTTTCAGCACGCCTCAGAACGCATACCGAAATTATGAAACATTGTTCGACAAGATGCGTTTCAAGAAAAATGTTAGAGTGCGCCATGAATTCTATTCGATCAGAATGCGTTCTTTTGGGTTATTTTCATCATTTGCTGGAATAATTATTGACACTGACGCGCCTCCGCCCTGTCGGTTTTGTAACTCGAGCCTCCCACCATGTGCGACTGCAATAGCCTGAACAACCGATAGTCCTAATCCTGTTCCGCCAGTGGCACGTGATCTCGACACTTCTCCACGCCAAAATGGCTTCACTTCTACCCCACACATATCTTCGGGAAAGCCGGGACCGCGATCGAGAATGCGGATAGCCGGAACGCCATCAGCCAAAACATCTATTTCGCATCGCAAGCACGCTCCTTTTGCTGCATATCGGCAAGCATTTTCGAGAAGCGCCAGAACAGCCTGTCGTATACGCTGTGAATCCACCGAGACTACCATCGGCTGTAGCTCTGCTTCCACTTTAAGATCGTTTGCGTCGAACATGGGTTTTGCGGACTGTAAAACCCCAACAATCAACTCAGCTAACTCGATCCGCTCAAGGCGCATGACAAGTTTCTGGCCAATTGCGAGAGATAAAGTACGAAGGTCTTCGACAATCCGGGACAATCCTTCAGCTTGCAAAAGAAGATTGTCCAGGGTCTTCTTTTCCATTGGGAATACACCGTCGACCATGCCCTGCATCGTGCCTCTCAAAATCGTAAGCGGAGTACGCAGTTCATGCGCTACGGCCATATTGTTAAAATGCAGCCTGTTTTCCATGTTTTGAAGGCTCGTAGCCAGCGCATTAAAGCTATCGATAAGGCTCGATACTTCTATAGTGCTTTTGTGGGATCCCATCATGCGGACGGAAAAGTCGCCTGACTTCAATGCTTCCGCAACAGCTGTCAATTGTTCCAGTGGTTGCGCAATTTTTCTGGCCAGATAGACCCCTATCGCACTACAGATCAATGCTGAGAGAAGGCCTGATACCAGAACAGAGATATACAGGTTCCAATCCAACGGTTCTGAAACCCCATTGATATACTCAAAAAGCTCTTTGAGCGCTGCCGTATCTGGCACCACGCCCGCATTCATCTCTCGGTAAGCACGCGCCGCATCGGTGGGGAGTTGTCGTAAGAGCCCTTCTTCAAGATAGGACGAATACCAGTTGACGCCCAGATAGGCCAAACCAACACTCAGCAAAAGCATTGCTGTAATGATGATTGCAGTCAGTGTAGCAAGCGAAAGAGCCGGAAGCTTCATTTTGGATCACAGAAACGATAACCGATGCCCCGGACAGCAGAGAAAAAACCCATCTGACCAAGCTCTTCCAGCTTTCGTCTCAGATTTGAGATGTGGGTGTCCACAGTCCGGGCTAATGCATCACTTTCTGGCAGGCATGCATCCAGAATATCAGCGCGTTCGAAAGCATGGGTGGGACGGCGGATCATGTAAGCAAGAATTCGAAATTCACTCAGGGTGAGCTGTAGGGTCATTCGCCTCTCATTCTGATACACGAAAGCCGAATAGGCCTTAAAGTCTACTTCAAAATTGCCAAAGCGCCGGACCGTTTCGGTTTGCGCTCCATTTGTTCTGCGAAGCACAGCTCTTACACGCGCCACAACCTCCTGCGGGTTGAAGGGCTTAACGATATAGTCATCCGCCCCAAGACGCAGACCACTCAGCCGATCCAGATCCTCCGCCAAAGCGGTTATCATAATGACAGGTGTGTTGTCGGTCTGCCGTAAACGCCCAAGCACAGTAAAACCATCCAATTTCGGGAGCCGGACGTCCAACAAAATGAGATCCGGTGAGAGGAACGCATGATGCTGCAACGCCGTTTCACCATCAGCAGCGCGAACCGTCCGGTATCCTTCGCGCTCCAAGTAAGCGCTGAGAATTTGTGCTATTTCCGGCTCATCCTCAACAATTAGAACGAGGCTGTTTTCCACCTTGATCTCCGAAATTCTTCATCTTCTTTTGTTTAATATTTGTCGTGCCAGCGAGAGTTATGCCGTAGAAAAAACCAACGCGCAATTTCCAAACAACAGATAGATGAAGCTGGTTCTGTAATTTGACAAAGCGCAGATGTCCTCTCCACCATTTCTTGACAATCGGAGTTCAAATCGCGGCCATGTTAATTTTGCAAGGTTTTAGAAATGCGCAACCCTGCTCCCAGGCCCGGCAATGTCCCTTATCGGTTACATTCCGTCAACGGAATATGGCTTTCCAGGTGGACAACACCCGCTGTCAGCTTTCTATTGGTATCAAGTTCAATTTTTATCATGTTCCCTACCTTTGATTTGGCGGTTACGCGATTTTTCGCAAAGGGGCATAGTTTTCCATGGTCAGAGAATCCGGTGCTCTTGGCTGTGCGGGATGCGAACCGCCGTGCTTTGATTTATCTGCTCACCTTGATGATTATTATGATCGTTCTCTATGCTGTTAAGCCGCAGAGGTTTAAGTTTTTTAAGCCTCATCAGGCTTTCTTTGTCATTTTAACTTTTCTTGTTGGGCCATTTCTTACGGTACAGTTTCTCAAAAACTTTTTTGCTCGCGCACGGCCTCGTGGCTTGGTTGAATTTGGAGGCTCCGCGGACTTTACACCTGTTTGGCAATACGCTGCTCAATGCAGCCGCAACTGTTCTTTTCCATCGGGCGAAGCAGCTACTGCCGCAGCAACACTTTCAGTGATCATACTGATACCTGGAAAATGGCGTCCCATTGCAGTGGCCGTTATTGTACCGGTTTTACTATTTGTATCGTTTAATCGCGTAATGTTTGGCGCACATTTTCTCTCGGACGTCGTCATTGCATGGGGGCTTATGTGTTGCCTGATGATTTGGCTATGGCGGCGAATTTCCCAAAATGCGCACAACATAGATTATCTGATCGAGAATCTGGGGTGCGGAGCACCTAAATAACAATACCCAGTTGGCTATTCAACCAACTGGGCTCATTCTCAAAACAGGTTTCTGGTTTCAGCAGGCATAGGCTCGTTAAGCGGCACGCGCAAAAAGCCAGACACTCTCCCGCGGGATAACCACCCAAACCGGGCCTTCCGGTAAAGCTTTGGGACCAAAGGCTTTGGCGGCGAAATCTCCGGCGCGCAGACGATATTCCCAGCGATCGCCGAGATATAAGCAAGCGTCGAGATGCATTTCCTTACGGTGCTGACCAGGCGCATCGTGAACGGCAATCTGTTCGACTCGGATCACGGCCTTGTCGTCCTTTTCGTCACTTTTCCCAACGATCACACCATCCAACTGCCAGTTGGTTCCGTGAATGCTTGCCGCTTCACCTATCCGGCGGATCTCGCCATTTGCGATATTATTGGCCCCTAGGAAATCAGCTGCATAGAAGCTTTTCGGCTTGGTGTAGATGTCTTGTGGGGTTCCTTCCTGCACGATGGCACCGTTGCGCAACAGTAGGATGTTGTCAGAGGCTGCAAGGGCTTCCGATTGGTCGTGGGTAACAAGTACGCCACAGATTTCCAGATCCAGGATCAGCTTGCGAATCCAGTAACGCGCCTCCTCACGTAGCTTTGCGTCAAGGTTGGAAAGCGGTTCATCCATGAGAAGTACACGGGGTTCATAAACCAATGCACGGCATATGGCGACGCGCTGTTGCTGTCCGCCGGAAAGCTGATCCGGATAGCGCTCTGCCAGATGGCCCAGCCCGATCTTTTCCAGCGTTGCCTGCACGCGCTTACCTGCTTCCACCTTATTGACGCCGCGCAATTTCAGGCCATAGGCGACATTTTCCATCACGGTACGATGAGGCCAGAGCGCGTAGGATTGAAATACGAGGCCAATATTGCGGTTCTCTGGTGCAACGGTCAGGCCCTTGCTGCCATCGAGCATCGGCTTGCCACCAATACTGATCAAGCCTCCTTCAGGCTGCTCAAGGCCCGCAATGCAGCGCAGCAAAGTCGTCTTACCGCTGCCCGATGCACCCAGCAAAGAGACGATGGAGCCGCGTTCGGCCGTAAATGATGCGCCTTGAAGAATATGCAAGCCGCCGAGATATTTGTGAACGTCGCGTACAACTAATTCAGTCATGGATTTTTGCTCCCAGACGAAGGGCGAGACCAAGGCCTGCGCCGGTAAGAACGATACTGACAAAAGCAAGTGCTGCAATCGTGTCCATTGCGCCGGACTGGATCATCGACACCATCAGCGAGCCGATGACTTCAGTTCCAGCGCTCATGAGATAGATGCCGGTCGCGTAATCGCGTAAGAAAACGATCATGATCAGCGCCCAAGCGCCGACAAGACCAGGGCGCACGATCGGAATAACGATATCGCGCCAAGTTTGGCCGATGGTCGCACCGGTGGTACGCGCAGCCTCTTCGAGTTCGGGGCTTACCTGAATGAGCGTACCTTGCAATAGGCGAAGGCCGTAAGAAAGACCCACGATCAGATAAGCGATGAACAGGCTTATCAGGGTCGTCCGCAGCGGTACAAGGAACGGGATGAACAGGAAGAGCCAGAAGAATGCGAGGCCGATGATCAAGCTTGGCATCGAGCGTGGTAGCAGGACCATATAGTCCAGTACCGTATTCGATACGTCACGATTGCGATGACCGGCAAGACCAACAATCAGATAGAACGCCACTGCTACGGCACCGCCCACAACTGCCAGAATGATGGTATTAAGAACACCACGATAAAGGCTCGGCACTTCAAAAAGAGCATTGAAATGCTTGGTGGTGAGATGAGCAAAAGGATTGACACCCTGTCCCCATGCATCAACGAAGGCGCGCAATATTATACCGCCAATTGGCAAGATAACTGACAAGAATAGCCAGAAACCGATGATGGAAAGCGCAATAATCTGCCCTGCCTTACCAAGGCGCATAACGGTTGTGCGCGAACCTTTTCCACCGAGCGCCGCATATCGGCGGCTGTGACGCAACAGGCGACGCTGATACCACACCAAAGGCAAGGTCAGGAGCACCAGCAATACAACCACAACGGCCATCAACTGATAGGTTGGAACACCGAAGAGCGTGGTCAGCTTATAGATATAGGTCGTGAGAACATTGATGCCACTTGGATCACCGAGAACAAGAGGTACGCCAAACATCTCAAAGCCAATCAGCAGGTTAAGTGCTGTTGCGAAGATGAGTGCGGGCAGTACCATCGGAACCGTGACGTCCCAGCATACACGCCAGATAGGTGCCCCGGTGATACGTGCTGCTTCTTCCAGATCAGAAGGCAGGTTGCGCATTGCGGCAGATACATAAAGGTAGACATGTGGAACATGTGCAAGACCGGTAACCAGTACAATGCCACTCAGCGAGTAGATATTCCACGGCACAAAGCCGAAAATGTCGCGCGCAAGGATCGACACAAATCCCGATGGCCCGATAGCGACCGTATATCCAAACGCAAGAACCAGTGCTGAAATGAACATCGGAACCAGCACAATGACTTCAAGCGCCTTGCGAAAACGGACATCCGTTCGGGTAAGCAAGAAGGAGAGCGCAGCCCCCAGAGGTACGGCAATCAACACCATGCCCACCGCCATAATGACCGTGTTCCACAATGAATCGTAAAACATCGGATCAACGAGGATGTATTCATAGGCGCTTAGTCCTAATTGTGCGTTAGCACTGAAAAACGGACCATCAAGAAAACTTTGATAAATGATCAGGCAAATCGGGGTGAGCACGCATAGTGTCAGCACACCGATCACAAAGCGCCTGAACAGGAGCGCTTCGCCCGGTGCGCGAGGTGTTCTCGGCCGCGCTTGGCCGGTCACTTCGCGAGTAAGTTTTTGGGTATAGGTATCCGCCGGCATGGATTGTAACCTCCGGGAAACAAGCGATCTACAACAATGGGACTGCCTGAAGGCGATATTGCTCCGAGAACGGACCAGGCACCGATATCTTTAGGAGCAAAGATGATGCACTGGTCCTGCTCAGGAAGGAGCCATTTCAAGCCAAGGGGGTTTAGGTATTGATCAACCCTTCAGCGCTGCGCGCCATTCAGTGAGGAACTTCATTCGCTTCATGGGATCCATGAATTGCAGGAGGGTTTCATCAAGCGCTATTGGCTTCAGGTTGCCACCAACCAGCTCATTAAGCGTGTCAATATTATAGCCTTCCGTCGCATCCTTGCGCAGTGCGGGCATCCCCTTGGAAGCAAGGGCTGTCTGACCTTCCTGAGAAAGCAGAAAATCAATGAGCAACTTGCCAGCGTTTGGATGCGGCGCATCTTTCAGTACACCTGCAACCCGCGAGAAGGCAGGCGTATAATCCTTGCCAAACGCAACTCCGAGGTTTGGCGCACTTTTTACCCAATCCAGCGCATATGAACCGATCAGGTTGTAGGCAAGAACATTTTCACCCGATACCACGGTTTCACGCATCGAGCCGGTCGAGGAGTAAGATTTTCCCTTAGCGGTGCCGAGTGCTTTAGTCAGATCCCAAAAGTTTTTGGTATTATCCAAATCATTGGTCTGAATAAGGAAGCCAACACCTGACTTCTCGGGATCAAACGTCGCAATACGACCGTTATAATCACCGCTGGAAATGAAATTGATCAGATCTTCACGTGTTTGAGGCACTTTGTCTTCTGATAGTGCAGTTTTGTTATAGATCATGCCAATCGGTTCGATCGATGTCGCGTAAACGATATCTTTATAGACTGCCCAACTCGGGAGTGAGGAACTCTCAGCAGATTTATATGTTTCTAGATACCCATCGACTGCGAGTTTTACACCCTGATCCATTGCCGAGGTCCAGAATACGTCGCCACCCACTTGCTTCGCGGCAGCTTCCGAAATCACGCGATTATAAACGCCATTTGTACCAATATCGTTATAATCAACGCGGATACCTGGATATTTCTTTGCAAATGCATCAAGCGCTGCCTGTGCCTGCGCCTGATCGGTCGCCGAATAAATGGTGACTGAACCTTCTTTACGAGCCGCTTCTACGAGGTCCTCGCTGGCCGCCAGCGCTGGCATGGCTATAACCAAGGTTGCCGCGCTTGTAATTAGGGCATAGGAAAAAGAATGCTTCACTTCGATAGTCCTCCCAACATGATTTCTTCATCTCAAGGAAGGACGCACTGCGCTACGTGGAAGTATTATATTGTCCAATAAGCACTTTACATTCAGATTTTACTAGGCAAAGCAATATTATTTCCACCTCTTATGAAGCAGAATAAAGCTTTCAGCAAATCTATATCCTCCCAAGGATATAGGAAAACCATTCGCTCCTACGAACGGATCACCATAATACATAGATTGATTGCCTAAACCGTCAGCAACCTGTCAAAACCGGACAGGTTTTTGTTGCTAGCGATAATTTTTCATGTAATCTATAAATCATGCGCATCCTATTGGTCGAAGACACCCGGGATGTCGGGGAGGCAATCAATCAACGGCTGGAGCGAGTGGGACACTCGGTTGATTGGGAGACAGACGGGTTAGCCGCGGCTGAAATTCTCGACTTTACCGATTATGATCTAATTATTCTTGACGTCATGCTGCCCGGGCTTGACGGCTTTGAGATATTACGTCGCGTCCGGGCGGCAAAAAAAATCGTTCCTGTTCTAGTGCTAACAGCACGTTCTGAGATTGAGGATCGGGTAAGCGCTCTCGACCTTGGCGCAGACGACTATCTGGTCAAGCCCTTTGATTTTCGCGAACTGGAAGCACGCGTGCGTGTCTTGCTGCGGCGCAACAGTGGTGAAACGACCAATATCATTGCATGCGGCAATCTACAGCTCGACCGACAAAGCCGCAACGTACGCATAGGCAATCGAGAGGTTCAGCTGAAACGACGTGAAATTGCTATTCTGGAAGTTTTGGCTACCCGCCCGGGCCGTTTATTCAGCAAAGACGAGCTGATGGATACTTTGTTCGGTTTCGACGAGGGCGTCAATCACAACGCCGTCGAGCTTTACATCTCCAGAATACGCAAGAAAATCGAAGGGGCGGGTGTATCGATTATCACTCAGCGCGGCATTGGCTATCAACTGGTGATTGATGAGAACGCGTGAACCCTCACTCTTTTCGCGCCTCGTAATTCGCGTCGGGATGGTTCTGCTCGTTGGAGCGAGCATCCTGATCACTGCAGCGTGGTATTATGGCCAGACCGCCGCCAATAAAACATATGACCAGCTATTACGCGGGGCAGCCCTTCAGATAGCTGACGGTATTACGCAGACAGATGGGAAACTGATCGTCAACCTTCCGCCTTCAGCATTCGAGCTTCTTGGCTTTGCTGAAAGGGACCGTATTTTTTATCGTATCGTTGGTCCGGATGGGGCGTCCGTCAGTGGTTATTCCGATCTCAATATCGATGATGACCTCATTACCGCGCGTCGAGATCCGAAACTGGAAACTGGGAAATATCGTGGTGCTGAAGTTCGCATTATTACCGTCGCGCGCGCGCTTGCCGATCAAGCGCAAAGTGGGTGGGTCTATGTTGTTCTCGCCCAGACTACCGAGGCTCGCCGGACGCTTGCTGGTGAGGTAACACAAGGGGCGGTATTGATTGTTGGCATCATGATTTTGCTTGGGCTTGGCGGGACATTTCTTGCAGTGCGCTATGCACTTAAACCTATAACGGGCCTTGCACATGCACTGCGATTGCGTAATCCAGAAGATTTGACCCCAATGCACACGCCTGCGCCACAGGAATTGCAGCCATTTGTGGGGGCAATTAATCATTTTATGACACGGTTGGACCAACGTGTTGTACGCCTTCAGCAATTCATTGCAGATGCCGCCCATCAGATACGCACGCCATTGACTGCTCTTTCGGCTCAAGTCGATATGCTAGACGAAGATCGAATGAACCAAGCCGACCGCGAACGCACGCAACGTATTAAAACGCGTACGAGCGAGCTGGCGCAATTGACCAATCAATTGCTCAGCCACGCCATGGTCATCCACCGTTCAGGCGTCATCAAGCTTGAGAAAGTCAATCTTGTCGAAGTGGCGCGCATGGCATTCAACCACACGATTCCGCTCACTGTCGATCCTGACATGGTCATCTCTTTTGAGGCAGGACGACCCAGTTTGATTGTCAAGGGCGACCCAGTCAGCTTGCGGGAAGCTATTGCCAACATCATCAGCAATGCACTGCGCCATGGCGCCATCTCGCGTCTTGATGTGCGCGTCGTGCAATTTGAACAGCGTATTTGCGTTGAAGTCGAAGACGACGGACCCGGCGTTCCCCCAGAGAAGTGGGATCAGATGTCGCGCCGCTTTAATGCTGCTTCCTCTAAAACTGCCGCTGCATCTGGCCTTGGTTTCGCTATAGCTGCGGAGGTTGCGCTAGCGCATGATGGCTTGATCCGCTTTCGCGAAAAAGGCTCAACCGGCTTTACTGTGATACTCGATTTGCCCAGTGCATCGGAGAATGCAACTTGAAAACCTCTCTTCTAGCCGCTCTGCTCATAACCATCACATTGGTTGCAGCACACGCTCAATCAGATGAAGGTACAACGACACACTTCCCAGCACTAAGCGAAGAGACGGGTCGACTGGTGATCAATGGTGCTGCTGATACCTCGGCCCTAAAACCGCTGGTACAGGATTTTCAGGAAATTGAGCCGCATATCGCTGTCGAATACACCGATTTCGTCACCAATGATCTCTATCGAGAAGCAGATGGGGCATGTCGTGAAGGAAAGAATTTCGGCGATCTGCTAATGTCATCTTCTGTGGATCAGATGGTCAAACTCGCCAATGACGGATGTGCGTTACCGCATGTTTCAGCCCAAACGCGGGCGATGGAGAACCACGCCAATAATTGGCGCGATGAAGTTTATGGCTTCACCTTTGAGCCATCTGTCATCGTGTATCACAGTGATTACGTCTTACCACAGGATGTTCCCCATACGCGCGGCGAACTTGCGAATCTTCTGCGCCGTAAACAGGAATACTATAGAAGACATGTTGCTACGTATGATTTGCGCCAGTCCGGGGTCGGCTATCTTCTCGCCTTCCTTGATGCTGAACAAAATTCCACCGCTTATGGGCGGCTGCTGGAGAGCATGAGCCGTGTCGATACTCAACTTCGTTGCTGCAACAATTCGATCCTGGCCGATATAGAAGATCAAAAAATATATATAGGATACAACATCATAGGATCTTATGCCTATGCAGCCAGCCTGCGCAATCCAAAGCTCAAAATCGTATTGCCGCGCGATTACACGCTTGTATTGAGCCGAGCTACCCTTATTCCGCAGAAGGCAAAGCATCCTCAACTTGCAGCGCGTTTTATCGATTATCTTCTGTCTGAACGCGGGCGGCGAGTTGCGCGGGAAAAGGCTTTCTTCTTCTCGCGAGATGCTGCTCTGCCTCGAGGCGTTGACGGCCCTCCCTCGTTGATTGAAAGCGGTGTGGGCCGTCCTGTACGTATTGGCCCTGCCCTCCTTGCCACACAAGACGTAGCACAGCGCAAAAGATTCATCGATGACTGGACTGATGTAATGGCTTCCAAAGACGGTCGAAAATCCAATTGATGCCATATACATTAGGAGTGCGTGTGTGTTTTGTGGGTAAACAGTTCAGTTGTACCGAAGCAAAATCACTTCTGTGGTTGCCACCCGGAATGCAAGAGTTTTTTGATCCGATGTGCGTGTGATCGAGTACGGTCTTCTGTAAGGTCCGTGAATGCGGCATGTTTCAGAAGCCGCTGGCCGGTATGATGATCTGCGGATCAAGTCCAAATCTTGCATTCAAGCTGGATGCTCAAAGCGATTACTGGTTTTCCTAATCCCGATCTGTTCGATCAGTTTGCCCATTCGTATCGTCGCCTTTTCACACTCCTTATCCGACCTCGCACAGTTTACGCTGTAATTTCTTCAAGCAATGCTGTCTGCGCCGAATACCGATAATCCTTATTCTTGGTCAACTTGGCCCATATCATTCGCGCCATCTTGTTGGCCAATGCGATCGCCACGAGCATTTTCGGTTTTTACGCCGCCGCCGGATGAAAATTGGCGTGGTACAAGTCCGAGCCAAGCCGCGAAGTTGCGCGTTCGAACTTTTCGAAAAACAAACATTATACCTCCACACCGGCTTATATTGCAACGGCGTCTAGCGCACATAAAGTATACTACTAAAGATAGTCAACTTGAATTACTCATTTTAGCAACAATAATCCGATTCTCAGACCAAATTCATACAATTTATATTAAGTTTAATACTTATTATGGCGCTAAAACAAATCCATTCATGATGTATTTTTAATTAGTTTTAGTTTAGCTACTTACTTTCTTAGCAGGCAATACGCGGTTTTCAAGCCGGTGAAGAAGAGCGTTCATACGGATATGATTGCAGATCGCCTCCAGTTTGACCGGTTCTTACTATCATTCGGCTACGGCGACCGTGTCGGCGAAACATGCCGATATAGCCTTGTTGGCACCCAGACTTCTCGCCCATCTTGCTATTTCGGGCGCTTCTCCCTTTTCCGCGATGCCGCCCCAAACATCTTTGAATACGTTTTCCCCAGATGAGGAATCGAAGAAGAAGTAACCGGGATCAGCGACAGGAGTCGAAGCGTAGACAACAGTCCAAGTGCCTGACCGCATGATGGAATTGATGTTGACTTTTGAAGGCTGCACCTTGCCTTCAAGGCTCCCCGCGATGAGTGAAGCATATTGTATTTTAAGATTATGTGTAAGTTGCTGATCAACGGTCGCACAAGGGACTGCCGCGTTAGACGCCAGCGGATACGTTGTTCCCAGCAACGTGGCCAAGACTGCATATAGAGATCGAAGCATCGGTTTTCCTTTGGTTGTACTCGAACCAGACTATTAAGAGTAAGGGCTTTCTCAAAGTGTAATCAGCAATGACGCAATACGGCGATGATCATTCTGGAAACTGCCGGCTATGCGCTGCCTAATATCTGCGAGCGGGGACAAATTGTTAGTTTTTGTAAAACCCCCAATGATTTCCGTCCCATTCGAAATAATATGAACGCCCTGCATATACCTCATAGTCATATTTTACGCCGCGCGAGGAAGTGTAATAGACGACGAATTTATCGCATCCGCTCACGACCGTCGAGCTCCCCGTCCAAACAGAGTAATTGACCGCATTGCTTTCATTTCCGTGTTAATAAATACGAATTCCCGATGAAGCTCCGTTGTAGGAATCAAGACCGTGCGGCGAGCGGACTTCCTCTTGTTTAGTGGAGGGCTTCTGGCACTAATTTACCGTTCATCGTCTCAAACTAGATCCGAGGGCGGAATGTCTTCGGATGGGGTTTAGATAGCCTTGTCCCGCTCTTTTTCCGCCTCGTGATCTTGTTTCGGCGGTTGTTTTTTCAGATTGAGGGGGGTGATATTCCTCCCAGTGTCGAATGTCTTCTGCGGGAGTTGTATAATCCATTGATGCTTATGAACAATGCTTTGGTCAGTTGTGACGTTAACCATACACGCTTCTCACCATCGATAATATCCTTCGACAAGGCCACAGTTCTTAGCCTCCGGGATTAAAACACCACCATTTTGGTACATTTGGATGCCGTCGCGGAGGGTGGCGCGCACGCCTCATCTTCCTTCATTTTTCCGGTGAAAAAATAACCTTAACCGGAGCATCATGCTTGTAAGTTACCGCAGAAGGCCCGTACTTCGGATTGAAACTTGGGTGCCATGCTCTTAGTTCCGTATCAGACATCCATTTGATTTGCAGCTGATCAACAGGTACTGATCCGTCGAATTGCACCAGAGCATTTAAAGCCGATTGGCACTTTTCAGATATGCCGGATTTAAGAATAGAAACCTGCGTCGTTTCCGTCCATGTCAGGGACCCATTTTGCGGACATTTACGAACTTCAACATGGTATTGTCCGCTGGGAGAAGGCAGGTTCGTCATAACTTTGTTCGGGCCGCATGCGGCCGCAAAAACAGACAGAAAAATCAGAACGGTAATCTGGCTTTTCATTTGTAGATCTTTCTCCGCAGCCGTTCTTTCGGCTTATGCTCGGCCCGACTATATTGTGTAGGTTTCATCACATGGTTAAACACAAAAGGTTCCTGTTGGCTATCCATATTGCATTTTCTGGATAATATTAAACTTGAGATCAACGAAACACTTAACAGGTGACCTATGCTGCGAATTTTTCTGATGGGAATACTGCTCGCAACGTCAGCATTGCCCACGTCAGCTGAAAATCAAACGTCTTATGAAGGAAATTATTCCAACAACAATACAGCTGCTACCCTGGACGCTCATTTGGTTCGAAAGGCCAAAGACCGGTATTCTATTTCGCTGTCGACGAACGTCCCCATGAAAGAAGGCCAACCCGGTTGCGCAGGGGGTATCGAAGGCGAAATCACGATTAAGGGCAAAGTAACCACGCTGGCGATCGCGAACGAAGGCTTCAACGCCAAAGCCAAAGAATCTGTTCAAAACAAGCGTTATTGTGAAATCAATATAAAGTTTCTGGATGAGTACACAATGGAACTCCAAGAGGTTGGAGGATGCTTACATTACCATGGCGCGTCTTGCGACTTTAACGGTGTCGTAGAACACGACGCCAGCGGTATTTAGAATTTCAGACTGAAATTTTCAGGTAAACAAGCAAAGCTGGATCAATCCCAGCTTTGCTTTGAAGGTCATATTCACACATCCCGCCAGCTTACCTATGGCGTGCCGTTCATTATGGCCACACGGGCTTTGAGTTATCCTACGACTACTTCGAAGCTTCCTTTTGCAAGTCCGCCAAGTTGCCAACAATAGCCGCTGCTTCATTTTGCAGTACATCTTTTGCGCTTGTGCGGGCTTTTTCGATGGCAATTTCAGCGCTCAAACTCCGCTCGTTAGACTGCAGACCATCGTCCTTATCCGCAGCAACTTCATCAGTATTCTCACCCCGCGCCTTAAGACGATTTGTTTGAGCAGATATCTCATCCCGACGCGTAGCTTCGTTTAGAGATATGAATGTCTTATCGCGCTGTGCCTTCAAGGCAACAATATCCTCAACGAAACGCTGAAATTCAGGTTCATTCTTTACTCGGCTATCATGCCGTTCTTGCAGCTTTGAGATCGTTGCTGCCATATCCCCAAACGACTTGTATTTCGCCGCCTTAACCTGGCTCCACGGTAGGGCGTTATCAAAACTCGATTCACCTGTGGTCTTGATATTGTATGTTCCGGGAAGGTTGATATCAGGTGTCACACCACGCAACTGCGTGGTGCCGCCATTCACTCGGAAAAACTGCGCCACTGTCAACTTCAATTCGCCAAATTTCGGTTCTGGATTCTGCACCACTTCATCAAGATTAATAACAGTTTGCACTGTTCCTTTGCCGAAACTAGGCTCACCGATAACGACCCCTCGTCCATAATCCTGAACAGCGGCAGCAAAAATTTCGGAAGCCGATGCCGATCCACGGTTTATGAGAACTCCCAGCGGTCCCTTCCAGATCGGGGTCGGAAGATCATCACTCTCTACTTTCACTTCGCCTTTTGCATTGCGTTGTTGAACGACAGGCCCCTTGCCAACAAATAGGCCAGTAAGGTCGATCGCTTCGGTCAATGAGCCGCCGCCATTGTTACGAAGATCAATGAGGACGCCATCGACTTTGTCCTGCTTCAGTTCCGTTACAAGTTTAGCGACATCGCGACTGGCGCTTCGATAGTTCTTGTCACCTTTCCGACGTGCTTCGATATCTTCGTAAAATGCAGGAAGGGTGATTACGCCTATCTTTCGCGTCGTAGTTCCCTCTTTTACCGATAGAATGGTCTTTTGGGCAGCTTGTTTTTCGAGGCTGATCTTGTCGCGAACCAAGCTCACAATGTGATGTGCCCCATCTGGTCCAGCATCCGCCGGCAAGATATCCAGACGCACAATCGAGCCCTTCGCGCCGCGTATCAGTTGCACGACCTCATCAAGGCGCAGTCCGACGACTTCTTTTATCGGACCGTTTTTATCTTGACCGACGCCAACGATACGATCCCCAACGGCAAGCTTTCCTGACGATTGAGCGGGGCCACCAGCCACCAGTTCACGGATAGTCGTGTAATCATCACGTTCCTGTAAAACTGCACCGATGCCCACAAGAGAAAGTTTCATAGCGATATCAAACTCAGCCGAAGCATTCGCACCAAAATAGTCGGTATGAGGATCGACGGACGTCGTATATGCCGCCATGAATATCTGGAAAACATCGTCGGCTTTCGACTTATACGCGCGCGCGAGTGTGTTCTCATAGCGCTTGTCCAGCGTTTCGCGGATTGTGGTATCATTTTTGCCAGCAAGCTTCAAACGCAGCCAATCGTTTTTGACACGTTTGCGCCATAAATCATTGCGCTCTGCGTCCGTTTGCGGCCACACTGCTTTATCACGAACAATCGGGTAGTCTTCCTGAACGCTGAAGTCGAATTGCTGGTTAAGCAGACTACGTGCATAAGTCATTCGGTCAACGATGCGCTGTCCATAAATATTGAAAATTGCAAACGGAATGCTCAGGTCTTCTTGGTTGATGGCATCATCAATGTCAGTGCTGCCGGTCTTGAAGCTATCAATATCCGACTGCAAGAAAATCAGCCGATCAGGATCAAGAGAATCGATATAGCGATTCATAATCCTGGCGGACAGAGCATCATCCAACGGCACCGGCTTGTAATGGAAGCGCGAAAGAAATTCTGCCGTTAGACGCGCAGCCTGAACCTGTTGCGGTAACGGCTTTAGATCTGGCGGCGAACCTGCTTCAAAAGCGTTTGAGGGCGACGCAATAATTGCAAGGAAAAGGAAGAGAAAACCAAACTTCTTGCGTAACAACTTGCACCCCATTTTCTCGAAGCAGAATATTCAAACCATAATTTATGTGAAACAATTATGGTCTTTTAGCAACCATCGGCGTTCTGATTGAGCACAGAGATTACGATCCATATCAAAATGGCACCCGAGATGCCGCCTTTTCCAGTCCAATAACAAGTCCGGGCGATGGATCCGGGCCAATTAAACGTTGACCACCTTCGGCAATGGCTGGTCCACGCTCATCGCATGATCGAGAACCCGCTGGAGATTCGCGGCATGCCGGAAGTTCGGCTCTAACCCCACACCATCAGCTACGGCTCGGGCAAAGCGCTGATAGTTCGTTTCAATCGGGCTCGCTTCGATTTCACGCCAAACCGGAGTCTCGATATCTTCTCCAATCGAGCCCCGAAGGGTCGAGCCGGTTGGTGTATGAATGACTTCCAAGGCCCCCTTGTCACCGTGAATGCGTAACCGCAATTCGTTAAGATGCCCGGTTGCCCAGCGGCTGGCATGTATGACGCCCAATGCCCCATTCGAACACTCAGCCATCATCACAAAGCTGTCATTCGCATCAAGCACATATTCGCCTATGTGATTGTTATCCGCCTTATCGAAGGTTTTCAGTCGTGCCGATGCGCGCTCGACGTCGCTGCCAATTGCATAGGATGCAAAATCAAGAATATGAATGCCAACATCGCCAAGAACGCCGTTGGAGCCATGGCGCGTGGAAAGCCTCCAGAGCCATTTGCTCTCTGTTTTCCAGTCACCCCATGTTTTCGACACCAGCCAACTCTGCAGGTACGATGCCTCGAAGTGTCTCACCTGGCCAATCTCGCCCGACATCACGATTTCGCGCGCTTTTTCCAAGGGTGCAACATTGCGATAAGTAAGATTGACCATACTGATGATGCCTGCCTGCTCGGCGGCGTCGGCCATTTCGCTGGCCTTCTCGTAGCTTTCGGCAAGTGGCTTTTCGCAGAAGATGTGCTTGCCTGCACCAATGAGTGTCATTGATGTCGGATGATGGATCGCATCTGGCGTCACATTTGCAACAGCATCGAAGCGATTCCAATCAAGAGCATCCTCAAGTCGCGTGAAGCGATTGTGGATGTCGTGATTTTCTGAGAAAGCGTCAACGCGTTCCGCTGAAACATCACACGCTGCAACCACTTCGACGCCATCAATGGCTTTGAAGGCCTCGGCATGGTTCTTCGCCATGCCGCCAGTTCCAAGAATAAGAAGACGCATCATGAACCTCACCGATAACCAGCTTCACCCGCTTTATGAAGTTTAGGTCCCTGCTCTACGATCGGCTCCAAAGCCTGGTCTACGGGGACATTTGGCGCTGTGTGAATACCAGTCCAAGCAGGCTGGGGATTGCAAGCCCATTTGACAGAGTTGCGGAGTACAGTCTGAACATTTGCGTCGTGATAGGTCGGATAGGTTTCATGACCGGGACGGAAATAGAAGATATTGCCCGCACCACGGCGCCATGTCAGACCGGAACGGAACACCTCACCGCCCGCAAACCATGAGATAAACACAGTTTCGAGCGGTTCGGGGACTGAAAATTGCTCGCCATACATCTCTTCGTTCTCAAGCACAAAATTCTCATCAAGCCCCTGTGCAATAGGATGGCCTCGGTTCACGACCCAGACCCGCTCACGCTCGCCCGCTTCACGCCATTTCAACGCACAGGGCGTACCCATCAACCGCTTGAAAATTTTGGAAAAATGGCCTGAGTGAAGGACAATCAGCCCCATTCCTTCAAAGACGCGTCTGGCCACGCGCTCAACAATTTCATCTTTTACGCCGCCATGATCTTTGTGACCCCACCAGACCAATACATCGGTGTTGGCAAGGCGTTCCTCTGTCAGACCATGCTCCGGTTCCTGCAAGGTGGCTGTGGTGGCTTCGATATTGCCATCAGCATTAAGAGCGTCTGCAATTGTGTTGTGCATACCCGCCGGATAAATAGCACGGACTGTTTCATTAATCTGCTCGTGAACATTTTCACCCCAGACGATAGTGCGTATAGACACGAGTATTCTCCTTGATTGTGGCCTGTCAGCCCTTGTTTGGATTGAAAGATTGGGATGTAAGCGCCAGTCGTTAAAACAAGTGCCCGAAGACAATTGTTCCCAGAAACGTTCTTTTTATTGGAAAAGTGGCTTTATCCGCCCTCAGCCCGACCATTTTCATCAAATCGATGAATATGCTCGCCAGTCGGCGCAATGGATAGCAAGTCACCCGGTTTACGGATCGACACGCCACTTTCACGAACCACCAGTGGTTCTTCAAGCCCAAGATCAAGATAAACATATGTATCCGAACCCAGGATCTCGGTATGGATCACATGACCATTCCATTGCCCGCCACTCGAAACGATCTGAAGGTGTTCCGGTCGTAGTCCCACCGTATGTGTCCCGAACTGCTCTGCATATTTTCCATTGAGCAAGTTCATTTTGGGTGAGCCGATAAACCCCGCAACAAAAAGAGAATTTGGCTTTTCGTAAAGTTCAAGCGGTGTGCCTATCTGCTCGACCCGCCCATCACGCAGCACGCAGATACGATCAGCCAATGTCATCGCTTCCACCTGATCATGCGTCACATAGATCATAGTCGTGTCTTCCATACTATGATGAAGTTTGGCAATTTCCAGCCTGGTCGCAACGCGAAGTGCTGCATCAAGATTGGATAGAGGTTCGTCAAATAGAAACACCTTCGGATCCCGAACGATGGCGCGTCCTATTGCAACGCGCTGACGCTGACCACCTGAGAGTTGGCGTGGCAAGCGTTCAAGATACGGTGTCAGTTGCAACATCTCAGCCGCTTGTTCGATCCGGCGCTTACATTCATGTTTGTCTTTGCCGGCAAGCTGCATGCCAAAGGCCATATTCTGATAGACGTTCATATGCGGGTAGAGCGCATAGGATTGAAA
>Ga0308157_10003456_pt1 | contig 22972 bp, 17 predicted proteins | sample PhyBR1_FD_201035 | JGI IMG/M metagenome (GOLD analysis project Ga0308157, IMG submission 201035) | Phyllosphere microbial communities from UC Gill Tract Community Farm, Albany, California, United States - DLSLB.R1 | ecosystem: Host-associated > Plants > Phyllosphere > Unclassified | place: USA...
CGTCAGCAATGCCCGGCATAGCCAGCAAATCGGCAATCTTTCTTTGGCTTCCGGTAATGCGTCGATACAATTCGATGCTCATTAGCACATGAGCCGGGCGGCCTCGGTCTGTAATAAATACCGGCCCGTTATTTGCGGCGCGCTTTGCTTCACTCGCCCCTTGGTTGAACTCGCGACTGGTCATGCTGGTAAAGGTCATCGTGGCACCTATCGGAATGCGGATAATGTAGATATGTTACTACATACGTGATTCACAATCAAATCGAGTGGCTATAGCTGAACTTGGCTATTACGCAGATAGGGCGGCGCCCAGGATCGTTGCGGGAGCATCACAGCGGAACAAAAAACAATCATTGAATACCAATGAAAATATGCGCACCCAAAGCGGTTTTTCACGGGGAGGGTTGTCACTGTTGTCATGCAAATTTTGCCGAGCCAAACTGACATTGCTAATGTATGATTGCGTAACGTTTAGAATTTTTAAGTAACATTGCGCCGGTGTCCGACAGGAAGCTGGGCCACCCATTGCCAATGCGAGGCTTCGCAGCGGTCCGTACAGCAGACCTTTTGGATGACTATGGCAAGAACTGGCAGATTGCATACATTGTTTTTATTGGCCGCCACCGCCGACATGCTGGCCGGCACGGTTCATGCACAGATGGCAAATCGCTTGGGCGATCCGCAAATGTGGCGTACCAGCGAATATCAGGCCCAGTGGGGCCTGGATTTCATTGGCGCTGCAGATGCTTATGCACTGGGGCTGGATGGCAGCGGCGTTAAAGTGGGTGTGGTCGATTCCGGAATCGATGTGAATCACTCCGAATTTGCCGCCCTTATTGGTGGCGTATACGATTACGTCGCTGATTTCCCCAAGCCGGTTGACTTTTATGGTCATGGCACGATGGTGGCTTCGGTCGTGGCGGCTAATCGCGATGGAGTGGGTATGCACGGCGTTGCGCCGGGGGCGACGATCTACAGTGCCGGCGTGTTTGAAATTGGCCAGAAGAGCGATCTCGAATTTGATCGCCGGATCGGCGTTGCCTGGGATGACATGCGGCGGCAAGGCGTGCGCATTTTCAATAACAGTTGGGGCGATGTCGGCACCACTATCACGGAACACCCCTCGGAATATTGGATCGGGCGACAGCCGAATCTGGTAGCGGCGGGGCGCCGTGCGGTTGACGGTGGCGCCTTGATGATCTTTGGCACTGGGAATGATGGTGGCATGGATCCCATCAGCCCCGCAGGCTTGCCTTATTATGTCCCGGAACTGGAAGCAGGCTGGCTGGCCGTCGCAGCGCTGGCGCCTGGCTACATGCCCGACTGGTCGAATCGTTGCGGCGTTGCCATGGCCTGGTGTTTGTCTGCGCCGGGTGGAAGTGACGGCTGGGCCCAGGATGATAGCGGGCAATGGGTATGGATAGATGACCGCGACGATATTCTGGGTGCGTATCCTGGTGGTGGATATAGCAGGCAATGGGGCACTTCGTTGGCGGCTCCGCATGTTGCCGGCGCCGCAGCGCTGGTCGCGCAGCGATTTCCCTACATGAGCATGGCCCAGGTGCGACAGGTATTGCTGGGGACGGCTAAAGATGTGGGCGACGAGGGCGTGGACGAGATCTTTGGCTATGGTCTGCTTGATGTCGGGGCAGCTGTGCGAGGCCCCGGCAAGTTCGATTGGGGCGATTTCAGTGCGGCCATTTCCCAGGGCAGCAGCACCTGGTCAAACGATATCACGGGCGCCGGCGGGTTGGTCAAGTCGGGCAACGGTGTGCTGGTTCTTGAGGGCAAGAGCAGCTATCGCGGAGCTACACAAGTCAATGGTGGTGTACTTGCTATTGATGGAAGCATTGCGTCCGATACAGTGGTCAATACCGAAGGCATGCTCGCGGGCAATGGCACTATCATCGGCACGGTGGATAACCGGGGCATGGTTGCAGCCGGCAGCCCCCAGGACGGCGGTACCCTGACGATCGACGGCGACTATATACAACGGAGAAACTCTTCTCTGTTTGTGCAAGCCTGGGCGCGCGAAGGCACCAGCCGCCTTGATATTACCGGTACGGCGCAAATTGAAGGTGGCGCGGTAACGGTTGAGCTGGCGCCAGGCAGGTTTCGCGGCGATCAGCGCCACACGATCGTCGCTGCGGCGAACGGCGTTTCGGGCCGGTACGACGTGCTGGCTGAGCACTACGCATTTCTGGATTTGTCTCTTGCGTATGACCCGAAACATATCTATCTGGATGTCGATCGCAACGCGACTGCCTTTGCCGACGTGGGTGCAACCGGGAACCAGCGGGCCGTGGGCGCGGGCATTGAAAGCCTGGGCCTGCCGGCTGCCGGGCCTGCAGCGGTCATGACAGATGGGATCAGCGACAGCAATGGCACGGGCCTTTACGATCGAGTTATTCTGATGGATGCAGGCGCTGCCCGCAACACGTTTGACAGCTTGTCGGGCGAAATGCATGCAAGCGTAGCTTCTTCCCTGATTGATGATAGTCGTTACGCGCGTGATGCCATAAGCAACCGTTTGCGCGCGGCGTTCAGTGTCGTTCAGGCGGCATCGGTTGCCGGGGCTGCTCCATCGACAGACGGCGTGCCCGCTACCGCCTCGTCTGCTGCCTGGGCGCAGGCGTTTGGCGCCTGGGGACATCTATCGTCTTCTGGCGGCACGGCGCGCTTAAATCGCTCCAGTAGCGGTTTCTTCGTGGGTGCCGACGGCAAGCTGGGCGACACCTGGCGGGCCGGTCTGATGGGCGGGTATGGATCCAGTTCGCTGCGTGTTGACGAGCGTAGTTCATCGGCATCGGTCGACAGCTACACGCTGGCTGCGTATGCTGGCACTGAGCAAGGCGCGGCAGCACTGCGCCTGGGCGCGGCACACACTTGGCATAAAATTGATACTAAGCGAGCGATCCCGTTGTTCGCACGAACAGCCAAAAGCGATTATCGCGCCCGCACGGCGCAGCTGTTTGGGGAAACAAGCTACAGTTTCGATATTAATGGCGCCACGATCGAGCCCTTCGCGCAACTGGCTTATGTACGCTTGCATACTGATGGCTTTAGCGAGGGCGGGGCGGCAGGTCTGGTTGCGCGCAGTGGTAGCCAGGGCAACACTTTCAGCACGCTTGGCATGCGCGGCGAAGCCGTTTTGGGCAACACCAACACAAGCCAGTTGATCGCGCGCGCCACAGTTGGCTGGCAGCACGCCTTTGGTCGTGTCTCTCCCCAGACACGTTTTTCTTTTGAGGGCGGCAACCCGTTTACGATCGAAGGCGTGCCGCTGGCCCGGGACGCGCTGGTACTGGATGTGGGGCTGACCCTGCAGACTGCGTCGAATCTGAGTATCAATGTAAGTTATACGGGACAGATCGCGCGGCGTTCAGTGAACCAGGGTATTCGGGGCGGATTAAGCTGGCGATTCTGAATGCCGGATCAGGGACGCGGCGGTGGCGACGGCCAGCGTGCTTATGTCTGCCAGTGTGATCAGCGTTTTGCTGTGTTTTTGGCGTCGGGCTTCAATATCGCTCGCCAGCGGGCGATCTCGGTTTTGATCAGCTCTGAAAACGCTTGGGGCGAAGAGACTTTGACTTCGCCGTCAATCACGGCCAGTCGCCTGGTCACTTCCGGATCGGCAAGGCTTTGTTTGAGCGCGCTGTTTACTTTCAGAACAATATCTGGCGGCGTGCCTGCGGGCGCCAGAGCCGGCGCCGGACAGATATTCGAATATCTAAAGACCAAGGCGTTATTACTTTAATAATGATGATGCGTTTATCATTATGCCAATATCGATATTGATGATGAGCGCTCACGGTGAGCGTGATGTGGCCAGTCATCCCTATTTGGAGTTGTATTCAAACTATGAGTAAAGATTCTTCAATTCATGCGTCGGTCCCCGGCGCTGCACAAGATCTTGTGCAGGCACGTTATCAGCAGGCTGCATTCATTCCAGACGAAGTCAATGCAACCATAGAGACGCTGTTTAACCATCGTTCGGTGCGCGCCTATACGGACGAGGCGCTCAAGCCAGGCACCCTGGAGTTGCTGGTTGCGGCTGCGCAGTCAGCCTCCACCTCGTCCAATTTGCAGACCTGGAGCGTGGTCGCAGTTCAGGATGCCGCGCGCAAGGACCGGTTGGCGCAACTGGCAGGCAACCAGGAGCACATACGCCGCTGCCCGCTATTTCTGGTCTGGGTGGCCGACCTGTCGCGCCTGAAGACGCTGGGCGTCAAGCGCGGTGTGGCGCATGATGGCCTGACGTATATGGAGGCGTTCCTTGTTGCCGCCATCGATTCGGCGCTGGCGGCGCAGAATGCGGCGGTTGCTGCCGAATCAATGGGGTTGGGCGTGGTCTATATCGGAGGGATGCGCAATCATCCCGAGCAAGTGGCCAAAGAGCTTGGTTTGCCCGAGTACGCATTCGCGACTTTCGGTATGTGCATTGGCTATCCGGATCCGCTTACACCAGCGTCGGTCAAACCACGCCTTCCTCAGGCGGCGGTACTGCACAAAGAGCAATACGATGCCTCGGCCCTGGAGGCGTCGGCGCAAAGTTATAACGCGACCATGGATGAGTTCTATAAGGCGCAGGGCATGAAGAACAACGGGCCGTGGGATCTGCATTCTCTGAACCGGATCCGCGGACCGGAAGCGCTGACCGGCCGCCATCGGCTGGTTGAGGCGCTGAATAATCTGGGGTTCAAGCTGCGATAAGGGTATCCTGAGGGCCGGCAGGCGGGTGCGCTGCGGGCTCTTGCACTCCAGTTCCTGCAAATAAAAAGTGCTTGACTTAGAGCGCACTCTAACTTCTACCATTACGCCATGGAATCCTATCTGACCATCGACGAAGTCGCCAAGCGCACGGGCCTGACGGCCTACACCTTGCGCTACTACGAGCGCATCGGCCTGATTGCTTCAATCGCCCGAACAACGGGCGGGCAACGGCGCTATGCGGCATCGGACATGGCCTGGATTGAATTTCTGCTACGGTTGCGGACGACGAATATGCCAATCGGCAAGATGCAGACGTTCGCAAGACTGCGTGGCGTTGGGGACTCGACGGTATCGGATCGTCGCCAGATGCTGGAAGAACACTTGACAGACGTTCTTTCGGAAATCGAGGCATTGCGCCAATCGGCAGATGCTTTGCAGGCAAAAATAGACTATTACCGCTCACTTGAGCATCCCTCGGCGCCGGATTCACCCTCTGATGAAGGACATGGTAATGAAGAACGAAAGCCGCTACGAACGAGGTCTCGCAAAGCTGCGGGAGATTGATGGGAAGGCCGGTGAGCACGTCCTGGAAAGTCTCGATGGGATTGCCCCGGACTTTGCGCGATATCTGATCGAATTCGCCTTCGGGGATATTTATAGCCGGCCTGGTCTGGACCTCAAAAGCCGGGAGATTGCGGTCGTGGCCGCGCTTACCGCGCTGGGCAATGCAGCGCCTCAGCTCAAGGTGCATATTCAGGCCGCACTCAATGTGGGCGTGACAAGGACGGAAATTGTCGAAACCATTATGCAGATGGCAGTCTACGCCGGATTTCCTGCAGCGCTCAATGGACTGGCAGTCGCAAAGGAAGTGTTTGCACAGGAAGCCGAGCAATGAAGCCGATAGTGGTTCATACAGCCCTTGCCATGGGCTTGGGCAAGAACTGCGTGAATGTCAGGCTTAATGTGTCCGGCATGCTTGCCGCTTCAGCAACTGAACATATAAGGGGCTGGCGCCGTACTCTGGATATAATGGTCCGTTCCCTACCTCATCCATTTTCGGCAGTGCGCGAACAATGAAATCTAAAAACGCGAATGATTGACTTATGCAAAAACGTTTGACGCCTTCCATCACCGCTTTACAGTGTTTTGAAGCGGTAGCGCGACATATGAGCTTTACGCGTGCCGCCGAAGAAATGCACTTGACGCAAAGTGCGGTCAGCAAGCAGATCGCACAGCTCGAATCAATCCTGAAACACCCCTTGTTTCGACGCGTCAGGCAGCGCTTGCAGTTGACGCCTGCCGGACTGCTGTATCAGTCTGAAGTCAAAGAAATACTGACACGAATTGATATGTCCTCACGCTATATCCTCTCTTATGGCAGCGAAACCGAGGTTCTGACGATCGGTACGCAGCCGACGTTCGGCGCGCGCTGGCTCATACCCCGCCTGAATCGGTTCATGAAAGAAAATCAGAGTATTCATGTCAAGGTACAAAGCGAGCTCAAGCCATTTGATCTCGTGCAGGCCAATATTGATATCGCTTTTTTTTACGGACGCGGAACATTGCCCGGGGCTGAATGCAAGGAGATGTTCGAAGCGGGGATGGTACCGGTGTGCCATCCTGATCTGATGCCGCAAGAAGGTATCGGCGAACTGGCCAGTCTGGCAGATATGATTCTGATTCAATGCGCGTCGCGTCCGGAGGCATGGCACGATTGGTTTTTTCATCAGAATTTTCATACAAACAGTAGCTATAACGGTCCCAGATTCGACACGTTCTATATGTGCATGAGGGCAGCGCAGGCCGGTTGCGGCATTGCCATGGTACCGCGCTTGCTGGTTGACGAAGAATTGCGTGATGGCAAATTGATTATTCCCTGGCATTATGAACAACCAAGTGATGGATCGTACTTCGTCGCCTATTCGGAGCACTCTGCAGAAGTGCCGAAAATCAAAGCCTTTGTGGCATTTGTCCAATCAGAGGTCGCCGCTGGCCTGTAAGTGCAAGCACACGGGTTCATGAAAAAAAGGAATGATGGGGTCATATTTTTTCATTTGGCTGACACTATCGAACGTGCTTTAATGGCTGTCTTTGTTGCTTGCCTTCCGGGTTGACCCGGAGAAACGGCACCCGGTCAGCGCGGTCAAAGCACCCAAAGGGTTTGCGCCTGCTGTTCCGGATATTCTCACCTTTGTAATCCCGGTGTCCTGCATACCGTGTGAGTGAGATTTCAGAAGTCATAACAGCAGAGAAGCATATGAAGAACGTTGATCGCTACTATTCCATATCCGACTTTGAAAAGAAAGCCAGGAAACGTTTGCCTCGTTGCGTGGCGGGTTACGTGTGTGGCGGCACCGAGGATGAAGCCTCTTTATCCGAGAGTCTGTCTGTCATGAAGCGCATCGGGTTCAGGCATCGAGGCCTGCAGCCGGTCGAGCAGCGCACGAGCGAGGTATCCATTTTCGGGCAGACCTATGCAATGCCCGTGGGATTTGCTCCTACAGGCTTTTCCGCTATCGTGATGCATGAATGTGATCTGGCGCTTGCCACAGTGGCAATGCAGGCCCGGATTCCGTTTGTGATCAGCGGAGCGTCGAACGTGCCGCTGGAACAATTGCAACAGGCCACCGGGAATCGGTGCTGGTATCAGGCATATCTTCCAGGTGATATTCTGCGTATCGAAAAACTGCTGACACGGTTGAAGCGGGCGCAAATTCCGGTGCTAGTTGTGACCGTCGACACCTGCGTTGCCGGCAATCGCGAGAACATCAAACGACTGGATTTTACCGTGCCCTTCAAGGTAAGTCCCAGACTGATCCTGGACGGGATATTGCATCCGCAATGGAGTGTGAATGTTTTCATGCGAACGCTGATCAAAAGCGGCGTTCCCAGATTTTCCAATCTTTATGAGGAGATTGGTCCACCCATTACCGAAGATCCGCCTAACGGATTTCGTGGCGGCCGCGATAAGCTGTCCTGGGAGCATATACGCTGGATACGGGAACACTGGGAAGGCAAGCTGGTGCTCAAAGGCGTGATGCATCCGGAAGATGCCCGGGCGGCAGTAGCGGCAGGTGTTGACGGGCTGATTGTATCGAACCACGGCGGAAGGCAATTGGACGGATCCATCTCACCGTTGCAGGCGTTGCCTGATATTGTCGATGCTGTCTCAGGCACGATGCCGGTCATGATCGATGGTGGCTTCAGACGTGGTGGCGACGTACTTAAGGCCGTTGCGCTGGGCGCCAGTATGGTCTTTACCGGCAGGCCACAGTTATACGGAGCAGCCGTGGCAGGGACAACAGGCATTCGTAAAGTGGTCGATATTTTTCTTTCGGAAATTGATACCAATATGGCTTTGCTAGGCTGCAGCCGTCTGCCAGAGCTGACATCCGATTGCCTGCAGAAGATCGATGCCCCACGGCTATAACGATTGTGATCAAACGCTAAATAGAGCACGAAAATAATACGGCCCGGCGCTGTCGGGCGATGATACTTTATTGGATGGAACCATGAAGAAATTACAACACCAACTCACGCACCTGGCTGCCATATTGGGACTGCTGGCCGCGCCATTGTCCTATGCGGCGGACGCTGCGACTAATTATCCGACCAAACCTGTCAAGCTGGTTGTCGGCTACGCGCCAGGTGGCACGACGGATATCAGCGCGCGATTAATGGCCGATATGCTTTCCAAAGAGTTGGGCCAGCCGTTCATCGTGGAAAACAAGCCCGGTGCAAACAGTAATATCGGGGCCGAGTATGTTGCAAAGTCCAAGGCTGACGGCTATACGCTGCTGGTTGGGTCAATTTCAACTGCAATTAATGCCTCCCTGTATTCCAAGCTGGGGTATGACCCATTGAAGGATTTTGCAGCGGTCGGACTGCTCAATATTGTGCCCAATATCATGGCCGTCAATCCCAAGGTGCCGGTCAAGACAGTAAAAGAGTATATTGAATATGCGAAAAAGAACCCCGATGCGTTGACGTGTGCCTCGCCGGGTAACGGCTCCTCAGCTCATCTTGGTTGCGAATTGTTCAAAATCAAGTCAGGCATTTCCATTCTGCATGTACCCTATCGTGGAAGTGGCCCTGCAGTAGCCGATCTGCTGGGCGGGCAGGTGTCTTCCATTTTTGATAATCTGCCGCCTTTACTGCCCCATGTCCGCTCAGGCAAATTGACGGGACTGGCGGTCACGACAGCCGAGCGCGTGCCATTTGCTCCTGACATTCCTACGATCGCCGAGTCTGGAGTCGAGGGCTTTGACGTGGCTGCCTGGTTCGGTGTGTTCGCACCGGCAGAAACGCCACCTGCGATTATCGAGAAAGTGAATGTGGCGCTCAATAAGGCGCTTGCTGACCCGGCATTGATTAAAAATTACAGCGCGAATGGCTTTTTGATGCCTACAGCGCCCAACACAACGGCTTCGTTCAGGGCATTTGTCGAGAGCGAAGTGAGCAAATGGGGCGAGGTCGTCAAGGCGACAAACCTGAAAATAGACTAAAGGGATTGGGCTGGCGGTTTCGCTGAGATATTCCAGACGAGCCGAAAAAGACGCAGTTGCAAGGCTAAGTGCCCGGCTTCTGCGTCTTTTGTTTTTAGAGGGGTCTCTGTGGAGTTTGGAGTTTGGAGTTTGGAGTTGGGTGATCCGTATCTGACAACAGTTTACTTTCTGGAACGCGTTTGTGTCGGTGTTTCGCCGAAAGCCTGGCGATAGGCTTGTGAGAACTCGCCCAGGTGGGTAAAGCCAAAGCGCGCTGCGATGTCGCCGATCTTGCCAGCCTCAGCCGATTGCGCCAAGACTTGCCGGACCGCTTGCAGCCGTTGCGTCCGTAGCCATTGCAAGGGTGATTGCCCGCACTCGTCCTGGAACAGAGTCTGCAGACGTCTGACTGAGAGCCCGCAATGGCTGGCGACCATGGCAACCGGAACAGGCTCGCCCAGACGTTCCAGCATATAGTTTTGAGCGCGTTGAATAGCCCGGGGCGCCGAGGGAGGCGGAGCCGGCCACAAGTGCGCCGCCATGCTATGCGGCTGGTGCAGCAGCAGGGTGGTTGCAACCAGCATTTCGGTTTGGGCCAGCAACGCTGTCTGGGCAGGGTTGCTACCCTGGCCCAGGCTCGAGCAACGCATTACCCATTGCAGCATGGGCTGAAGCGCTTGCCAGCTTGCCGTATTTAAGGGAATGATGGGATCGAAATAGATATCAGGCGCCTCTTCCTGTGCCGTCAGATGACACCATGCATCGGCGATGGCTGCCCGGTCCAGGCGCAGCAACACCTGTTCATAGTCATGGCTGACCCGGAAGTGAAATCGTCGATCCGGGCTGATAAGGACAGCCGCTTTGGGTGACACTTCGATCCATTGGTTGTCAAAATGAAATACAGCCAGTCCTTGCGTGGGCAGCACCAGCAGATAATAGCCGTCCAGGCACTGGCAGTCGGGGTCGATGCTGATCTCAGCGCCATACCCGTGCCGCATTTTCAACAACGACAGGCGCCCGCAGGGCACAAGATCCAGTCTGGCGTGGAGGACCTGTCCACGGACGACTTGCAGCTTATACGGGTTGAGTATCCGGCCTATTTGCTGCCGCGCCTCATCGATGTCTGAGGTATTCACGATTCGATATTGTTCGAATGGTACATGGGCAAAAAGCGAAGCGATCATATGATTCCACTACATGTTGCTGGACGGTCATAGCTTTTTCCCCAGCCATTGATCTTGTCGGCTGCGGCGCAGGAATTTTAGCGTTTTTGCACGCCGGGATCGACCTGGTCGACCCCGATAAAACAACGGCGTTTTTTCGATAGTCCATGGCGTAAAACCGATAGACGATCAGCAGAGCAGGACTCACCATACCACATGCGCAGGCTGCAGTGGTCTTGGGTGTTCAAGACTGCGGTGAGAAGGCATGCAAAAAGCGGTGCTGATTTTTCAAGCAAAAAAGCCAACCATCCCTCTACATTGGAAAAAATCATGATGCAAACCCACGAACAAAGTCATATTGACCGGCGGGCTTTGTCCGTGCGTCCTATTCTGAATACCCCGATTCTGCGGCCCTTAAACCGTGCCCTGGGATACAGCGGTCGTTTATTGTTATGTGTATCCGGCTCACTCTTGCCGCTGACGCACGCGCAGGCGAGTGTATCGTGCTCGCCCTCGGGTTCGGGCATGCAAGTGTGCAGCATATTGGCAGATAGCGATAATACGTATACCGATCAAACGTTTACCAGCACAGTCAACGTGACTTCCGTGGGACCAACTGGCGCGCCTGGGAGTCCTGGAGTGTCAGGTTCGCCATTGACACTGCAATTTAATCAGGCCACCGGTTCAGGTAACATCGTGACTACCACATCCGGTAGCGGCATTGTTGCCAGTAGCATCGGTGGACCGGGCGGAGTCCCCGGCTCCTCGAAGGGATGGCCGGGCAATGGCGGCGGAGTAGGCGGGGTGATTGACATAAGCAACAGCGGCCAGTTCGTGGTCACTACCAGTGGTAACCAGGGCCATGGCATCCAGGCAATTAGTCAGGGTGGAGTGGGCAGTACCGCCTCCGACAATAATTCGGACAATAATGGCAATCCTGGCGGCACGGGCGGCTCGGGCAAATCTGTAACGGTAACCCTGAATGATGGGGCGTCCGTTTCTACTAGCGGTCAGCAGTCCAATGCTATTTTGGCGCAGTCCCTGGGCAACGTGGCAGGTAGCGGCAACAAAACGAGTTTGGACTGGGGCGGCCATGGCGCGTATGCAACAGGCGCCCTGGGTGGTTTTGGCGGCCCAATCACCGTCACTGTAAATGAGGGTGCGAGTTTGTCGACATCCGGGGCCAACTCCAATGGCATCGTGGCGATTAACCGGGGAAGTACCGGCGGCGAAGGGGCATCCGTGTTCGGAGGCGCTGGCGGCGGAACGGGTGGAGATGGCGGCTCTGGCGGAGATAGCGGTACTACATCGATTACATCAAATGGGACCATTACGACGACTGGCAATACCTCGATGGGCATCGTGGTGCAGTCCTCTGGTGGCAATGGCGGTGACGGGGGCTTTGCAACTGGCGCTCTCGAGGACACTGCGGGACAACCCGGCGTCGCTGGCAAAGCGGGCGACATCACGGTCACGAACAACGGCAGTATCACGACTTCAGGTGCGTATTCGTCCGGTATTCTTGCCCAGTCTTTTGCCGGCAGCGGTGGCGTCGGAGGCAGCGCTTCGGGCAGTTTGTTTTACGACCAGGGGGGTAGCGCCCCGGCCAGCACCAATGGAGGTACGGTCAACATTAATCTAGGCGGAGACATCACCACTGGTGGAGACAATTCCCAGGCCGTTATTGCACAGTCCATTGGTGGCAAAGGCGGCATGGGCGGCGATGCTGGCGGCATGATTCACACCGAGGCAGGCGATGGGGGTGTAGGCGGTGGGGGTGGCAGTGCAATGGTAACGGCGCCGCTCAATTCCGGTCTACACATCAATACCCAGGGGCAGTCGTCCCATGGCATTGTGGCACAGTCTGTGGGTGGCGGTGGCGGCATGGGCGGTGCGGCCAACGCTGCGGGTGTCAACACAGCAAATGCCATTGGAGGTCAGGGAGGTACAGGCGGAAACGGCGGTACCGCAGAAGTGAACGTGATGAATAACATCGGCGACGCAACCCCTGCCATCCTGACTAGCGGACCGGGCGCTTTTGGCATCTTGTCTCAATCGGTGGGCGGTGGCGGTGGTGCTGGCGGAGGTGCTTATTCGGTGTCCGCAGGCATGTTGGCAGATGTCTCCTCGGCCGTTGGCGGTGCCGGCGGCGACGGCGGGAATGGTGGCAGCGCCGATGCAACCTTGAACTGGTTTAGCCTTCAGACGGGCTCGCCCTCTGCCCAGAACTCGACACTAGCGGCCGACTCCATCGGCATTGCGGTGCAGTCCATTGGTGGCGGTGGCGGGCAAGGCGGCAGCGGCGCGGCATTGGCGTATGCCATTGCTTTGCCATTGCCAGACGAGGAGCCGGCTGCCAACGTCACTTTCGCAGGGGCCTTTGCTGTGGGCGGGACTGGTGGTAAGGGGGGGAATGGTGGATCGGCGACGGCAAGTGTGCGCTACGGCAGCACGGTTTCCACTTATGGCGATGGCAGCCTGGGCGTGAAAGTGCAGTCCATTGGCGGCGGTGGAGGCCATGGGGGCGACAGCTCGGCGCTTGCGGCTTCTATTGGTTATGGTATCAAGAACAAATACATCAAAGACATCAATCCGCAAACCAACGCCGTCAATATTTCTGTGGCAGTTGGCGGCGCCGGCGGTGACGGTGGCCAAGGGGGAAATGCCACCCTGGTCGGCCTGGGTGACAATGACGGCTCGAATGTGAGCACTGTGAGCACGCACGGCGAAGAAGCCACGGCGGTATTGGTTCAGTCTATTGGTGGGGGCGGTGGTAATGCAGGCACCGGTAATGCCAAGGTGCAAAGCTATGCCACCAGTCAAAATCTGGACCTGACCATGAGCGTTGGTGCCACCGGCGGTAATGGCGGGGCGGGCGGCACGGCAAAAGCCTTGATCGATAATACTGGCAATATCGTGACATATGGCGATGGTTCCAAGGGTTTGGTGGTTCAGTCCATTGGCGGCGGCGGTGGTACTGGCACTGGCTCCAGCATTGACCTTAGCGGCCTGAGCGATTGGGTGAATGCGGTGGCAGGCGGTGCCGATCCGGATGATCCGGATGACGGTGGTGATAATAATAATGACGATGGTGGTGGTGGAGATTCCATCTCGGCTTCGTTGTCGCATAAAAGGACCATTACTGTTGGTGCGCAAGGAGGAACGGGCGGCAACGGAGGGCAGGCGACAGTAGAGCACAATGCGTTCAGCAGCATCCAGACCTACGGGGTGGATGCCCCGGGCATTGTCGCTCAGTCGATAGGCGGTGGCGGTGGCTTGGGCGGTTCGGCTGCGGCAAAGGCTGCGGCATCCGGCAGCGCTACAAGCGCATTCGCGCAGTTGGTCGATGATGATCTGAGTGTTTCTGTTAAGGTCAATTCAACACTCAATGTCGGTGGGAAAAATGGTGCATCCGGAAGTGGAGGCAGTGTCGATGTTCAGTCGTATGGCACTATCGGGACAGTGGGAGACCATTCACCCGGCATCATCGCGCAAAGCGTGGGCGCAGGTGGTGGTCGGGGTGCCATAGCGACCTCTGGAGTGCAAGCCAATGGTCAATTGTCCAATTCGCTCAAGTCCATCGCTGCCTCGCTAGTGCTAGAGAACAGTGTCAATCTTGGGTATACGGTCAATGAGCAAATAGAGCTCGATCCTGAGAGGACAAGCCTGGGCGACGGCGGGATTGTGACTGCCAGTCTGAATGGCAGCCATATCACGACAGGTGAAGCTTCTCAGGCGGATGGGCAGACAAATAATGGCTTCCAGTCGTTTGGTATTCTGGCGCAAAGCATAGGTGGTGGCGGCGGTATGGCGGTCGATGGCACGCCAGGGGTACAAGCTACAGCTAAGCTTGGAGCGGCCATAACCGGGCAGGTTTTTTCTCCGATGGGATTTGGTTCAGTCAATTTTGGTAATGGTGGGGCTGTCAACCTTAATGCGCTTAATGCACCCACGGCTGGGGATATTACGACCTATGGTGATGCGGCCCACGGTGTGTTTCTGCAATCGGTAGGCGGGGGTGGCGGTGTGTTCGGCGCAGGCTCGTCGCAGATGGCGGCAGGCGGCGGTGATGGCCGCAAGGTTACGGTGGGGCTGGGTTTTATCCCCGGCATTCGTAGCCCGACTCCGGTCAATACCTACGGCGGGGATGGTGGTGCCGTGAACGCGGACTTTGGTGCAAAAGAAGTAACGCTCAAGACCTATGGTCATGGCGCGTTCGGATTGCTGGCGCAAAGTATTGGTGGTGGTGGTGGAACGGTAGCCGTGGCACCTGGCGTGGCGACCGATATCAGCTATTTTGGCGCTATGACAGGTCCAAATGCCGGGATTCCTGGTGCTAGCGGAAATGGCGGGACGGTGACAGTCAATATGACCAACACCTCCAGTAGCATTACGACCAGTGGTGTGGGAGCGCATGGCATCGTGGCGCAGTCTGTTGGCGGTGGCGGCGGCCTGATCGGCAATTACCGGGCTGGTGACATGCCTGTGATATCAGGCAATTTGTCTACGATCATTCCAGCTTCGGGGCTTGGGAATGGAGGAAATATCAATATCACCGCGTCCGGCACGATCACAACAACCGGCGCAGGCGCCATGGGCGTCCTGGCCCAGTCGGTAGGTGGCGGTGGTGGGCTGGTGGCCAATGAGGGAAGTGTGTTTGCAGGCTCCACGTCTTTTCAAAGCAATGGGCAATCGATTGGCGGTGGAGGCAATATCAACATTGACTTACCGCAAGCCAATATTACCGCCCTTGGCCAGAACAGTGTCGGTGTGTGGGCACAAAGCATAGGGGCGACAGGACGCGGCTCGATGACCGTCAATGTGGGTAGCGACACGACCAGCTCGACCATTACCGGAGGTGACGGCAAAGGCGCTACTGATGAAGACGGCGGCGCCGGTATCGTGTTTGTGTATGGCGGGACCAATCAGGTCAATATCAGCGCTGGTTCTACCGTACAGGCGGTGTCAGGAGTGGCTATCAAGGCGGTCAACGGTTCTGCCACAGTCAATAACAAGGGTACCCTGAATGGCAACTTGCTGGTGAACGTCACCGAGGAGTCATCCGCCGCCTCAGCCGTTAGAGTTACTTCAATCACTTCAGCCCCGTCAATCTCCCTGTCGAACTACGGCACTTTCTCCGAGGCCAACCTGGTGCAGGGGGATATCGTTAACCAGGGTGACGTGTATATCGGAAAGCGTGCCAGCAATGATACATTGCATGTTACCGGCGATTTCACCCAGGGCAGCCACGGTGCCCTATATGTGGGGACTGACTTTGTGGCCAGGGCAGCCGATCTGTTGTCGGTGGACGGCCATGCCAAACTGGACGGCAAAGTCAATGTTGTGGCCAGCACGCTGATGCCAAACCGGGAGCTGACCTACCTGCACGCGGGTACGTTGACGCCAAGCGCTGCGGTGCAGGGCGAATCTGCTCTGTTTGCTTATCGCACCCGCCAGATCGGCAACGCGCTTGCCGTAACGGTTGACGCAGCCAAGTTCAACGAGATATCTAACTCTTATGGTGTTGGCAGCAATCTGCGCGCAATGGGGGAGCACCTGCAGGATATCTGGGACCGTGGCAGCAGCGAAGAGCTGGGCGCCATGTATGCCGCCCTGAACCGGTCTGCCGGCCTGGGAAGCGCAAGCTATGCCAACGCACTGAATGACCTGTCGCCCGGTGTGCTTGCCGCACCGGCAGCGCTCAAGCAAGCCAACATGGTGGCTTTCTCGAACTCGCTGATGAGCTGCCCCAACTATGTGGGCGCGGGCACCCAAATGGGTGAGCGTGATTGTGTCTGGGGACGTATCACCGGCAACTCAACACGGATGGACGGCAGCGGCGGCACGCCAGGGCTCAAATCCGAAGGGGTGACCTATCAAATCGGTACTCAACGCAATATCGCGCCAAACTGGTATGTTGGCGTGGCTGGCGCTTATGAAAACAATACCATCCGGTCCGACGGGCGGCGTCAAAGCATAAAGGGGGATACAGGTTACCTGGGCGTTTCCCTCAAGTATGAAGATGGCCCTTGGGCTTTCTCCGGTGCATTGACAGGTAGTTACGGATCATTCGACAACACGCGCAGCAGCCCATTAATGGGCGCACAGGCGGACAGCAATTCGCACGTGACGTCCATTGCGCAACGCCTGCGGGCGTCTTACACTCATGCCATGGATAACGCCTACATCAAACCACTGGTGGATCTGGATGTCATTCACACGCGGATGTCTGCATTCGACGAGAGTGGTGCCGGTGCGTTGAATCTGCATGTGGAAGGCGTCAGTAAATGGACGGCAATCGTTTCACCGGCTGTGGAGTTTGGCGGGCGCTTCGATGTGAAAAACGGCTACACCGTTCGCCCATATGCCAGTGTCGGGATGTCCCTGTCCAGCACCGGCAAGTGGGATACCCGCGCCCGCTTTGCAAGCGCGCCGAACGGCACGGACCTGTTCAAGTCCACGCTTAATACCGGACGAGTGTTTGGCCAGATATCGGGTGGCGTTCAATTGCTGCACAAGAATGGCATGGATGTCAGACTGCAATACGACGGATTGCTGTCCAGTAAAGTGCGCAGCCATTCGGCGTCTCTGAAGGCCAGTTGGCAGTTCTAATATAGTTTCATCCAAGTTCGGTTTTTGAAACGACCGAAAAACGAGCGATGCGTCCCGGAACAGCAGGATTTATCGAAGCGTTTTTCGGTCATTTTTTTGACCGTGATTCTGCAACGATTAAGAAAAATGCATTCGCTTAATGCAACGCTACATTCGCAATAACTCCTTGGCGTAGTGGGATGAGTCGTTGCGGCTCCTTGCCGTACTCCCGGTTGCGATGAGCGGGTAATTCACAGATATTCACCTGCCAAATAGAGAATACAAGGGATTACCCTGTAAAAAACGACCTGAATATCCATTGCTACGTAGGAAAAATACACATATACTTGTATACAGGTATACAAAAAGGAAGAAAGATGGTCGTTTATCTGGAACACGCTTTTGATCCCCTTTGGGTCAAGGTTGCTAATGCCTTGCGAGATCAAATCCTGCAGGGTCACATTAAGCACGGAGAGTTGCTTTCCGAAAACAAGCTTGCCAGTGAGTTCGATGTAAGCCGAACCCCGGTACGGGAAGCGTTGCGTCTGCTCATGGAAGAGGGCTTGGTCGAAATGCTGGCCGGGCGCAAGGTCAGAGTGATTATCCCACGCCTGGAAGATATCACCGAAATCTACCAAATACGCTGGATCCTGGAGTCAGCAGCATTGCATGAGTTGGGTCAAAATCCCGTGCTCGCCAAGAAAGTGTCGGGGGAGCTCAGAGTATGTCTTGAGCAGGCGCGTCAGGCACTGGATAACAAGAACGTCATGCAATTGGCGACAGCGAACGAAAAATTCCATGGAGTGCTTATTTCTGCTCTAAGGAATCAGCGCATCAGCGCGCAATTTAAGACGATACACAATTTGATTACGCTGTATCGACGACAAACTTTGGAAAGTGACAGTTGGGCAGTGACAGGCGATGAGGAGCATATCCAATTAGTGCAATTCATTGAGCAAGGTGCCATTGATCAGGCATTGGATCTGCTCAAACGGCACTTGTGCGAAGCCAAGAAAGTATTGCGGGAGTATTTGGAGCAATAACTTGCAAACATAAAAAAATCAAGGAGACAAGCCATGATTAGACTAAGACATAGTATGGGAATACTTCTGGCGACACTGTTGGTTCAGACGCCAGCCTGGAGCGAGGAGTTTCCAAAACGTCCCGTGACATTTCTTGTGCCTTTCCCTGCAGGGACAGCAACTGATGTGATTGCACGAATCGTTGGCAACGAACTTAGCAATAAATGGGGACAAAGCGTTGTTGTGGATAACCGGCCGGGAGCCGGTGGCAATATCGGCAGCGAATCAGCCGCCAAGGCGAAGGCCGATGGATATACGGTTCTGTGGGCTACGGTGGCCAACTCCATAAGCACGACACTGTATAAAAATCTCCAATACAACTTTCGTGACGATTTTGACGCGGTCACTTTAGTGACAAAGTTGCCGCTAGTCTTGGTCACTAACCAGAGCCGCAACTATGGAACGGTACCGGACATGGTCGAGTTTTCCAAAGGGCACAAGGAAGCACTGACTTTTGGCTCGGGCGGTGTGGGCACGAGTAATCATCTGGCTGGCGAAATGTTGAATGCGCTAAGTGGGGCCGAGATGGTGCATGTTCCTTATAAGGGAACGCCCAATGCCTATTCTGATCTGATTGCTGATCGAATATCGGTAATGTTCGACAATATTGTACCCGCGATGGTGCAGATCAAGACCGGCAAGCTTAAGCCACTGGCTGTGGCCAGCCTTGATCGCAGTCCTCAGTTACCCAATGTGCCGACCATGAACGAATCGGGCTACCCGGGCTTTGAGGCTGTGTCGTGGCTGGCGATGGTGGTACCTCACGGAACGCCCGTGGATATCGTTGAAAAAATCAATCGAGATGCTGTAGCGGTTCTTAACGATCCCAAAGTGCAGGAAAAAATGACTACTTTTGGGGCTGAGGCCGAACCGGGTACGCCTGCCGAGCTCGATGCCTTTATTGACAATGAAATTACAAAGTGGGCAAAGGTCATCAAGCAGGCAAATGTGACAGTTCAGTAGCTACAGTCGCCTTGTTATTAGCCAGAATTTAATTAAAAAACAATGAGAGATGAGGTTTGTATGAGTATCAAGGATGTTCAAGAAGATTATGTCGAACCCGCCAAGCGGATCCCCACGTTGATGCAGGTTGACGTAGTGGTGGTCGGTGGCGGTACGACCGGCCCCTTTGCTGCCATCAGTGCGGCACGGCAGGGTAAAACGGTTGCACTGATAGAAAGGTTTGGATCGCTCGGTGGAAATCTTACCTTGGGGTTAAATACCAAACCTTCGGGGGCGCTCATAGGAGGACTGCCTCTGGAAGTGTGGAATCTGGCCCGTACTGAAGGCGGTGCGGGTGACGATTACATGGCACTAACCAAGACCGGAGGCATGAAAATAGCCTCGCCGTGCGATCCGGAGATAATGAAAATACTGCTCACACGATTGTGTGTTGATGCCGGGGTACAGATTCTGTTCGAGACTTTCGTTTCTGCGCCGATCATCAATGGAGATGCCGTTGAAGGGGTAATTATTGAAAGCAAGGCAGGCCGCCAATGCATACGGTCCAAGATCGTGATTGACTGCTCGGCCGATGCGGACATGGCTTATAAAGCGGGTGCGCCATTTGTAATGGGCTCCGGCGGTAAAGAAGAAAAAATGCAGCCAGTCTCAATGTACTTCACAATGTCAAATGTAGACTTGCGCCGCCTGGCTCAGTGGGCTAAGACAACAGACGATGTACCGGCGCAGGCTATTCCTGATACTGATGAGGGTCTGGAGTATGGACTTTGGCTGACGGGTTTTAACAAATTACTGAAGAAATTCCAGGACGAAGAAGGCATTGTCCTTCAGCGCGACAATATTACGCTGAAGACGGCCAACGGTGTCTTGTATGTTAACGGTACACGCGTGCTGGGTGTCGATGTGTTTTCGCCTAAGGAATTTAGTGATGCGCTGATCGAATGCTATCGGCAGATTGAAGGCGTAGCCAAGTTTCTGAAAGATAGAATTCCAGGGTTTGAACAGGCTGGCATCGGACAGATTGCACCGGTCCTTGGCGTGAGGGAAACGCGTCACATCCAAGGCGAATACACGCTGACCGGGAAAGATTCTATTGAAGGCACGCGCTTTGAGGACAGCATCGCAGCAGACGTATCCGCTCTGGATATCCACGACCCCAAAGGCGGAGACGTCGACTTCCAGGGGATGAAGCCTTACGAAATTCCATACCGAAGTCTGATCCCGTTAGGTATCGAGCAGTTGCTGGTGGCGGGCCGGGCGATCTCGGCCGACCATGATGCACATGCCCGCTCCAGAAATATGCCGGCATGTATGGCGATGGGCCAAGCGGCGGGGATTGCGGCATCGGTGGCGATTGATGATGGCGTGTCGGTTCGTAAAGTGGATGTAACCAAGGTCCAATCGATCTTGTCGAAGATGGACATGCCGTTGCATGCTGAAGATGTCGTGCAATAAGGGGGCGCCTATCAATGACGAGCCATGTCGACTACTATTTCAGTGTCGCCAGTCCGTGGACGTATCTTGGCCATGAGCGGTTCAGTAAGCTGGCCGAGAGACATGATCTTGATGTGTCTTTTCGGCCGGTGGATTTTACGCGTGTACTTCATGCGTCGGGGGGCTTACTGTATCAAAACCGCTCCGAACAGCGCAGACGGTATCGGCAGGTGGAGCTGGATCGCTGGCGCCATTATCTGGATATTGCGCTGACGCTTGAGCCCGCGTATTATCCCGTAGACAGGACGCCAGCCGGTTTGTTGATGGTAGCTTGCAGACATTTTCCTCAGCAAACACGCTTTGGTTTACTGCAAGCGATCCTGGCGTCAATTTGGCGTGACAACCTTGATATTTCAAATTGGCAAGTGCTAACCAGTTTGCTAAACAATGAGGGCCTTGATGCCGATGCTATTCTTGCTGAGACCCGGCAACCAGCATGCCAGCATCTACTGGAGCGACACACGGACGATGCCATAGAGGCAGGCGTATTTGGTGTCCCGAGTTATGTGCTTGAAGAAGAAATTTTTTGGGGGCAGGATAGGCTCGATTTGCTGGCGCGTGCGTTAGAAGCAGGGTAAGAATGTGCGCACATGTTTGCTCGGACGACATGCTGTTGCTGCGAGTTCATATCTAACCATATCAGCCCCGATTTTTCTGGTATTGCCCCTGCAATTCCACTCAGTGAAATTGCACTTGTTATTGTCAGTCAGGCGGAAGGTAGAATCCTTGAATAATTAGACGACAATGACAAGGAGACAACAATGAAGGTGAATGATAAGCGTAGAGCAATGCTGATTCAAGGCGCGGCGGCAATGGCCGGCCTGCCTTTCGCTGCACGAGTATTTGCCGCCACGCCTGAGGCAGGCAGCTATCCTGAAAAACCGATAAAGATCGTGGTGCCATTTGCGCCCGGTGGCCCGACTGATTTGATGGCCCGGGCGATTTCCAGGCCCATGAGCGAGAACTTGGGGCAGACTATCGTGGTCATCAATAAGCCGGGCGGCACCGGTGTGATTGCGCTCAGTGAAGTGCGCAACGCGCCTGCCGATGGTTATACCCTGGTTTTTCCCTCTATCCAGGCCGTTACAACGCCGGCGCTGCGTTCTGATTTCCCATTTGATATGACCACTGACTTTACCGGCGTCTCTGTGGTGGGCTATATCTCGCATCTGTTGGTGGTCAATGTAAAAACGCCGGTAAACACCTTGGGCGAATTCATTGACATGGTCAAGGCCAAGCCCTCTGCCTATTTCTATGGATCTTCGGGCAATGGGTCGTCTGGGCATCTGGCGATGGAAATGTTCAAGGACCGGGCGGGTATCGCACTGGAGCACACGCCGTATAAGGGCGCTGCGCCCGCTATCCAGGACCTTCTGTCGGGCAGGATCCACGCCATTTTTCTGGATACCACGGTTGCCTTGCCTTTGTTGAAAGACAATAAAATCAAGGCGTTGGCCGTGCCTACGGCAAAACGGTCACCAGTGGTGCCCGATGTGCCCACGATTGCCGAGCAAGGTTTTCCCGGATTTGAGATTCATCCCTGGTATGGCTTGCTGGCCCGGGCTGGAACTGATCCGGCCATCATCAGCAAGCTAAATGAGCATGTAAAAAAAGCGCTGGCCGACACCCGAGTGGCAGAGACATTTAAATCGATGGGTATCGAGTCGGGCGGCAATAGCGTGGAGGAGTTCAATCAAGTTATCAGGGAAGATCTGAAAACCTGGGATGGAATTGCCAAAAAGCTTAATCTGAAAATTCAATAGACCTATTATGCACATCATCATTCCTGAAGATTACCAAGATTGCGTTCGTGATCTGGACTGTTTCACGAAACTACAATCGCATGAAGTGACTGTCTACAATGACAGTTGTAAAGATCCGGATGAACTGGTGCGACGCTTTGCGCACGCCGATGCGCTGGTGCTGACCAGGGAAAGAACGGTGTTGACAGAAGATATGCTCAGGCAGTTGCCCCGGTTAAAGCTCATCAGTCAAATAGGCAAGGTGGCAGGGCACATTGATCTTGCGGCCTGCCGTCGCTTGGACATCGCTGTGGCTCAGGGAGCCGGGTCAGGCACCGCGACCGCAGAACTTACCTGGGCGTTGATTCTGGCCAGCCGCCGGCATATCGTGGCCGAGGCCAATCGTCTTAAGCAGGGCTTGTGGCAGGGAAGTCTTGGTCAGAAATTACAGGGCCACAGGTTGGGCATATGGAGCTATGGCAGAATCGGCGAGCAGGTTGCGCGATATGGTCGCGCCTTCGGCATGAATGTCTGGGTGTGGGGCAGGTCGGGATCGACGGATAAAGCCCGATCCGACGGTTTTGAAGTGGCGTCATCCCGGGAAGACTTTTTTGCACAAAGCGATATCGTTTCCCTGCATATCCGTCTTAATGATGAGACGCAGGGCATTGTAAAAGAAGCCGATCTGGCCAGAATGGGTGCCCACGCGTTGATCGTCAACACCAGCAGGGCAGAGCTGA
>Ga0308157_10003459_pt1 | contig 22966 bp, 22 predicted proteins | sample PhyBR1_FD_201035 | JGI IMG/M metagenome (GOLD analysis project Ga0308157, IMG submission 201035) | Phyllosphere microbial communities from UC Gill Tract Community Farm, Albany, California, United States - DLSLB.R1 | ecosystem: Host-associated > Plants > Phyllosphere > Unclassified | place: USA...
ACAGGTGATAGGTTTATGCGTCCAGCGTCATCAGGCTGGCGTTGCCGCCGGCAGCGGTCGTATTCACGCACAGAGCGCGCTCAGCGAGCAAACGCCACAGGGGGATGGCGCCATCCTCGTTGGTGTCGATCAAGCCCACCAGCGCCCCGCTACGGGCCGCCAGGGAGGCACGCAGGCCTCCGACCAGCATGGTCTCCACCAACGCGATCTGGAAATCGCCATTAAAGCTGTCCAGGCTGCCTATAACCTGGATGCGGTCCTTGACCACCGCAGGCAGGTCGGCAGGCAGCAATTTCGATGATTCCGCCGTCACCAGGGCGATATTGCCGGTCGCCAGCGTTGCCGCGAGCTGGTTCAGCAGGCCGGCTTGCGTGCCGGCCACGCAGACCACGCAGCCGCGTGCGACCAGCGCCAGCGTGTTGCGTTCGCCCGTCGGGCCTGGCAAGACCGTCAGGCTGCCCAGCATCGTGGTGCGGCTGTACTGCTCCGCCAGGTTGGCGATGCGTTCGTGGCCATGCATCTTCGACCACACGGTCAGCGCATCCAGGCCCGGCGTCGCCTGGCGTTCGTGTTGCGTGCTGATGATGGCGCCGCGTTGCAGGCGCTTCAGGTACAGCGGGCCGCCGGCTTTCGGGCCGGTGCCGGATTTGCCTTCGCCGCCGAACGGCTGCACGCCCACCACCGCACCGACGATGTTGCGGTTGATATAGATGTTGCCCACATGCGCGCGCGAGCTGATGTAGTCGATGGTTTCATCGATGCGCGAGTGCACGCCCAGCGTCAGGCCGTAGCCGCTTTCGTTGATCTGCTCGATCAGCTTGGGCAGGTCGGCGCGCTTGTAGCGGATCACGTGCAGGACCGGGCCGAACACTTCCTGCGTCAGTTCGGACAGCGAGCGGATTTCCAGCACGGTCGGCGGCACGAAGGTGCCGGCGGTGGTCACGCTGGCCGGCAGGTCCAGCGAGAAGTAGTTCAGCGCGGTGGCCTTCAGCTTGTTGATGTGCGCCAGCAGGTTTTGCTGGGCTTCGGCGTCGATCACCGGGCCGATGTCGGTCGCCAGGCGGTCCGGGCAGCCGACTTTCAGCTCCTGCATCGCGCCCTTGAGCATCTTGATGGTCTTGTCGGCGATATCTTCCTGCAGGAACAGCACGCGCAGCGCCGAGCAACGCTGGCCGGCGCTGTCGAAGGCCGACGAGATCGCATCCTGGACCACCTGCTCCGGCAGCGCCGACGAATCGACGATCATGGCGTTCTGGCCACCGGTCTCGGCGATCAGCGGGATGTCGGCGTTTTCCGCGACGGCGCGCTTGGCCAGGGTGCGGTTGATCAGCTGCGCCACTTCGGTCGAGCCGGTGAAGATCACGCCTTTGACGCGCGCATCGGCGGTCAGCGCGGCGCCGACCACTTCGCCGCGGCCCGGCAGGAATTGCAGCGCGGCGCGCGGAACGCCCGCCTCGTGCAGCAGCTCGACGGCGCGGTGGGCGATCAGCGGCGTCTGCTCGGCCGGCTTGGCCAGCACCACGTTGCCGGCCGCCAGCGAGGCGGCCACTTGGCCGGTGAAGATCGCCAGCGGGAAGTTCCACGGGCTGATGCAGGTCACCGGACCCAGGGCCAGCGTGTTGGTCGAACCGTGCACTTCGGCCGCGTAGTAGCGCAGGAAGTCGACCGCTTCGCGCAGTTCGGCGATGGCGTTCGGCAGCGATTTGCCGGCTTCGCGGATCGCCAGCGTCATCAGTTCCATGGCGTTGGCTTCGAACAGGCCGGCGGCGCGGTTCAGTGCGGCCGCGCGTTGGGACGGTTCGGTGGTCTGCCAATCCATGGCGAAATTGCTGGCGCTGGTCAGCGCGGTTTCCACGTCGGCGGCGCTGGCTTCCACCAGATGGCCGACGATGTCGCTGCGCTGTGCCGGGTTGGTCACGTCCTGCACCGGCTGGCCGGCGCTCAGGCCGCCCGCCAGCAAAGGCGCGGCGTGCCAGCGGCGCGGCGCAGCCAGTTCCGCCGAAATTTTACGCAGCACGTCCTCGTTGGCCAGGTCGAAGCCGGCCGAGTTCTTGCGTTCGGCACCGAACATGTCCAGCGGCAGCGCAATGCCGGTGTGCGGCAGGCCGCCCTGCTCGCGCGCCAGCGCCACCGGATCCTTGATCAGCGAATCGATAGGGATCGCCTCGTCGACGATCTGGTTGACGAAGGAGGAGTTGGCGCCGTTTTCCAGCAGGCGGCGCACCAGGTAGGCCAGCAGTGTTTCGTGCGTGCCGACCGGGGCGTAGATGCGGCAAGGCTTGTCCAGGTTGTCCTTGCCGACCACCTGGTCGTACAGCGATTCGCCCATGCCGTGCAGGCACTGGAATTCGTAGTCGGTCACGCCGTCGCGCTTGGCCCAGGTGTAGATCGTCGACAGGGTTTGCGCGTTGTGGGTGGCGAATTGCGGATAGATCACGCCGGTCGAAGCCAGCAGCTTTTGCGCGCACACCAGGTAGGACACGTCGGTGTAGACCTTGCGGGTGTAGACCGGATAGCCGCTCATGCCATCGATCTGGGCGCGCTTGATCTCGGCATCCCAGTATGCGCCCTTGACCAGGCGCACCATGAACTTGCGGCCGCTGCGCTTGGCCAGGTCGATCAGGTAGTCGATGACGAAGGGGCAACGCTTCTGGTAGGCCTGCACGACGATGCCGATGCCTTCGAAACCGGCCAGCTGGGGATCGTGCGCCAGCGCTTCGATCAGGTCCAGCGACAATTCCAGGCGATCGGCCTCTTCCGCATCGATGTTCAGGCCGATGTCGTAGTGCTTGGCCAGCAGCATCAACTCGCGCACGCGCGGCAGCAGTTCTTCCATCACGCGGGCGCGCTGGGCGCGGCTGTAGCGCGGATGCAGCGCCGACAGCTTCACCGAAATGCCGGGGCCGTTCTTGATGCCGCGGCCGTTCGATGCCTTGCCGATCGCGTGGATCGCGGTTTCGTAGGAGGCGTAGTAATTCTTGGCGTCGGCCTCGGTCAGCGCGGCTTCGCCCAGCATGTCATAAGAATAACGGTAGCCGCGCGCTTCGTTGGCCTGGCCGTTCTTGATGGCTTCGTTGATGGTCTGGCCGGTGACGAACTGGTTGCCCAGCATGCGCATCGCCAGGTCCACGCCCTTGCGGATCAGCGGTTCGCCGCCTTTGGAGATGAGCTTGGTCAAGGCCGAGCCCAGGCCGGTCTCGCTGCTGGTGGACACCAGCTTGCCGGTGATCAGCAGGCCCCAGGTGGCGGCGTTGACGAACAGCGACGGCGATTCGCCCAGGTGCTTGCGCCAGTCGCCCTTGCTGATTTTGTCGGCAATCAAGCGATCGGCAGTGGCGTTGTCGGGAATACGCAACAGTGCTTCAGCCAGGCACATCAGCGCCACGCCTTCTTCCGATGATAAGGAAAACTCATGCATCAGGGCATCGACGCCGGACGCGCGGGTGCGCTGTTCGCGCACTGAACTGACCAGTTTATGGGCCAATTGCTGGGCTTGCTGCAGCGTGCCGGCGTCGTTGTTTTTGATCTGTTCCAACAACCACTGAACGGCGCTGACTTCGTCGCGGCGATAGGCCGCCGTCACTGCTGCGCGCAGGGGAATCGGGTCGCGCAGGATCTCATCCTGCAAGGCGGCGAAAGGGGTGAAACCGGTGGCTGCTGCTGCTTGCATTGAATACTCTCAGAAAGGAAATTTTGGCGCGGTTCATTACAAAAAAACGCTCGACCGGCGGGTGCTGGCGAGCGTGAATCTGTGTGAACTGCTGATGATTCGATTGTAAAGTGATTTCTTCTGGATTAATTCTGGTATTACAGGGGACTAGCAATAGATTGTTTTTAGTGCGACAATTTAACCAAATAATATTTATTTGGGAGTTCCCGGAAATGTTAGACAAGATCAGCAAGAAAATCTTGATGGAATTGCAGAGCGATGGCCGCATCAGCAATGTGGAACTGGCGGCGCGCGTGAACCTGTCACCGGCCGCTTGCCTGGAACGCGTGCGCAAGTTGCACGAGTCCGGCTACATCATGGGCTACACCGCGCAGCTGAATCCCCAGCTGCTCGACGTGTCCCTGCTCGTCTTCATCGAAGTGGTGCTCGATCGCACCACGCCCGAAGTGTTCGACGCCTTCAAGCACAGCGTTCAGGTGATCCCCGAAGTGCTGGAATGCCACATGGTTGCCGGCGGCTTCGACTACCTGGTCAAAGCCCGCGTCAAGGACATGGCGGCCTACCGCGAATTCCTGGGTAAAACCCTGCTCCAGAAGGGCGTACGTGAAACCCACACATACGCCGTGATGGAAGAAGTGAAGAATACCACCAAGTTACCTATAAAATAGCGTCACGGAAATAAATTAGTCGAGACGCCCAAGGCGCCTGGTAACGGGGGACAAATGAAGCTATTGCAACACAGGCTGGTGCAACGTGGATTGTGGTTATTGGGTGCGACGGCTGGCGGTACTTGCCTGGCATATCTATTCAAGCTGGCGGCCGGCGACGGCGCGGCCTTGGTCTACACGGCCGCGCCGGCCGCGCTGGCCGGGGCCGCGGTGGCGTGGTGGGCCGCCCGGCAGAACAGCGACGAGGGTGGCGTCAAACGCTTCGCTCAAGTGGTCGGCGATGAAATCGATGCCATCATGATCGGCGCGGCGGAAACCTCGTATTTCGTCGATTCCGTCAAAAAGAAAATCGAGCTGGATGTTGGCACGGCTGGCGGCATCGCCCGCAGCTCGGCCCACAACGCGCAGGCCACCGCCGCGATTGCCGTTAACGCCGAGCGTGCCGCCAAGATCGCCGCCCAGGTGCGCGGCGAAACCGTGACCGGCCGCGCCGAGGCCGATCATGGTTTGCAGCGCATCAATACGGCGCGCGAGGATGCGCAGACCGCGGCGGCCGTCATGGCCAGCTTGCAAACGAATTCACGCAAGATTTACGGCTTCACCGAGGCCATTAGCGAAATCTCGGCCCGCACCAACCTGCTGGCGCTGAATGCCGCCATCGAGGCGGCGCGCGCCGGTGAGCAGGGGCGCGGTTTTGCCGTGGTCGCCAGCGAGGTGCGCCAGCTGGCGCTGCGCACCAAGGAAGCCACCGACGAAATCAGCACCATGGTGCGCGAAATCAACCAGCAGGCCGAGAAGGCCGCCACCGGCATGAATTCGCTGGCGGCCAAGGTCAGCGAGGCGGCCGGCAACGTGGAAACCGTGCATGGTTTGCTGGGCAATATCGAGCGCTCCTCCGGCGTGTCGGAGGAAGAGATCGGCGAGATCGCGCGGGCTTCGCGCGAACACGTCGCCACCACCGATGAAATTGCCGCCGCCATCGCCAGTATCCGCGACAGCCTGTTATCCACCGAGAAGGAATTGCCACGCGCAGCCAGTTCGGCGATGGCGCTGGCGGAACGGGCCGAAGTCATCACCGGCGCGTTGGGCGAGTCGTCGATCGAAACCTCGCACGACGCGATCCGCATCGCCGCGCAGCAGGCGGCCGCGCAGGTGGGACGCTTGTTCGAGGCCGCCATCGCCTCCGGCAAGATCACGCGCGAGGCATTGTTCGACCGCCAATACACGCCGATCCCGAACACCGATCCGCCTAAGCACAAGACCCGCTTCGACGATTTCACCGACCGCGCCTTGCCGCAGCTGCAGGAAGGCGTGCTGGCGGCGATGCCGCAGCTGGCCTATGCCGGCGCTGTGGATAACAATGGATATTTCCCCACCCATAACAAGAAGTTCTCGCAGCCGCTGACGGGCAATTACGACGTCGACATGGTCAACAACCGCACCAAGCGCATCTTCAGCGACCGCACCGGCAAGCGCTGCGGCTCGAACACCAAGCCTTTCCTGCTGCAGACCTACAAGCGCGACACCGGCGAGGTGATGCACGACCTGTCGGCGCCGATCTATGTGAACGGCAAGCACTGGGGCGGTTTCCGCATCGGCTACCGCTCCAGCCACCAGTAATCAGTAGGTGTCGTTCTTGGGCGCCGTGCCCGGCGCGGTGCGCTGGGCCACGGTGTTCATGCCTTCCAGGTTCATGCGCAGCCACTTGTGGGCAGGGCTGCGCGCATCGCGCTCGTGCCACAGCATGTCCAGGTGCACGGCCGGCAGCTGGAACGGCAATTCCTTGGAAATCAGCGCGTCGGTCATGCCGGTCGAGGCGATCAGGTGGCGCGGCAGCACGGTGATCAGGTCGGAATTGGCCACCACGCGGCCGGCCGTGAAGAACTGGTTCACCGTCAACAGGATGCGGCGTTCGCGCTGGATCTGCGCCAGCGCCTCGTCCACCAGGCCGTGCGCGCGGCCGGAGAAGCTCACCAGCAAGTGGTTGGCCTTGCAATAGTTGTCCAGGGTCAGGTCGACCTTGGACAGCGGATGGTCGCGCCGCATCACGCAGACGTAATGCCCCGAATACAGGCGCTCGTGGCGGATCGGCGAGCCGGTCTCGTACGACAGCTGCGCCGCCACGCCGGGGAAGAAGCCCACCGCCAGGTCGATATCGCCGCGCAGCAGCATCGGCCGCGGCTCGCGCGTGGTCAGCGGCACCATGCGCACGTTGACCCCCGGCGCCTCCCTCTCGATCGAACGCATCAGCGACGGCAGCCAGAAGGCGGCGGTGGCGTCGGCCATGGCCATGCGGAAGGTGGCGTGGGCGGCGGACACGTCGAAGGTCTCCGGCGCCACCGCCGCTTCCAGGCTGGCCAGCGCGCTGCGCACCGACGGCCACAGCGCTTCCGCGCGCGGGGTCGGCTTGACGCCGTAGGCGGTGCGGATCAGCAACTCGTCGCCCAGGCTCTCGCGCAGGCGCTTGATGGCGTTGGAGACGGCGGGTTGGGTCATGGCCAGGTGGCCGGCGGCGCGTGTGAGGTTCTGCTCGGTCATCACGGCGTCGAAGACGCGTAACAAATTCAAGTCCAGCGTCAAAAAGCTCATGTCGGCTCGGGATGTGGGGTTGGGGTCAGTGCAGTATCGAGAAATATGGATTTCCCGTCAATACAAGAGATCCCATTCACCAAACGAATAATTGTTATCGGGGAAGTAAATTGGATACTTATGTTGCGCTGCACTATAGTTACACTTGATTCTAAATGCAGTATAACAACATGTCTACCATCATCTCAGTCGTACAGAATATTTCCTTGATCGCCGCCGGTGAGCTGGCGCTGGCAAGCGGCGCCGTGTGCGCGCTGGCCGTCCTGTTCAAACCGCTGTTGCGCGGCCTGGCGCGCGCCGCCGTGCTGGTCGTCAAGCCCAAGCGCAGCAAGGAAGAGCAGCTGCAGCGCCGCCAGATGCGCGATGCGATGATGCTCAAGCGCATGCTCAATTCGATGGAAGGCGACCCGAGCCACGCCGCCGAATTGCGCGCCATGGCCTCGCGCGCCTAAATTTTCAGCAGCGGTACCGGCCTCCGGTACCGCGCCGCAACATTACTTCTCGCCCAGCAGGGCAGGCTTCAACGAGCTGTCGACCGGCTTGTCGCCCAGCCAGATGCGCAGCACGGCGTTGTAGAACGCCACGTCCGGCATCAATTCCCCGATTTTCTTTCCGTTCAGATAGCACTGCGTGCCCTCGCCCGGGGTCCAGTCCAGCGTCAGCTGGTCGCCCTTTTTCAGTGTCTGGATCTGCGCGAACACCTCGCCGAACTTCATCGTCTGCGGCAGGATCTTGCTGCGCTCGTTCTTGTCGGTGTTGTTGTTCAGGCCTTCCATGAAAGCCTTGCCGAAGTCTTCCGAGCTCACCTCGCGCAGCATCGTGATCGCCACGCGGCGCGGGCCCTGCGTGGCCAGCACGTCCGGCACGGTGGTTTTCTTTTCGGTCAGGTAGAGGCCGGCGGCGTAGACCTTGAAGATCACCTTGGTCCGCAGGCCCGCGCCGTTGAGTTTGAGTTCCTTGCCGGCGACATTGATGCTGTCGTCGAATTTGACGCCGGCCACTTCCACGGCGGCAAATGCGGGCAGGCTGAAGCTGCCGGCCAGGAAGGCGGCTGCCATCAGGCTCTTGATGATGTTTCTGCGATTCATGAATTGTCTCCGAGGATGGTAAATGCCAGCGTCATTGCCCGCGATGCGGGCGTTGCTGGAATATACCACCGGGAGTGGCGCAAAAACGCGCTGCGGCGCAAATTGGCCGCACGGTCATGCTTTTTTAGGCTCGTCAGGCCTTGGCGGCTTGCAAACGCTCGAATTTTTCGCGCAGTTGGTCCTCACTCTCGCGCCAGGCGGGGTTGAAGGGGATGCAGCTGACCGGACACACCTGCTGGCATTGCGGCTCATTGAAATGGCCGACGCATTCGGTGCACTTGTCCGGATTGATTTCGTAAATTTCGGCGCCCATGTAGATGGCGTCGTTCGGGCACTCCGGCTCGCAAACGTCGCAATTGATACAGTCGTCGGTGATCATCAAGGCCATGGTGGAACTCGCTTATTGCTCGGCGGCGTTGTTGGCGGCAATTTTCTTTTGCAGCCAGCGGTCGACCGATGGGAAGACAAACTTGGATACGTCGCCGCCCAGCACCGCGATCTCGCGCACGATGGTGCCGGAGATGAACTGGTATTGGTCGGACGGGGTCAGGAACAGGGTTTCGACGTCCGGCAGCAGGTAGCGGTTCATGCCCGCCATCTGGAATTCGTACTCGAAGTCGGACACGGCGCGCAGGCCGCGCACGATGACGCGGGCGTCATGCTCGCGCACAAAATCTTTCAGCAGGCCGGAGAAACTCTCGACCTTGACGTTGGGATAGTGGCCCAGGACTTCGTTGGCGATGGTCAGGCGCTCTTCCAGCGAGAAGAACGGTTTCTTGTTCTTGCTGTCGGCCACACCCACCACCAGCGTGTCGAACAGACCGGATGCGCGACGCACCAGATCTTCGTGACCACGGGTCAGCGGATCAAAAGTTCCTGGATAAACGGCTACTACCATCGCGGCTCCTTGCAGTGCACCAATATAGAACGCGCATTATGCCTGAAAAACCCTTTCTGCCTTAATTTGGGGCTGCTTGGGGTCTATTTAACGGCAAATACGGGCGTTTACGGGGCCTTGTGCTTCAACAAATGATAGAACACCATCCCGGCCTTGTCTGCCCGGAGCACTTCCCATGGCGCCATCCATTCCGGCACGTCCCCTTCGGCGAACTCCAGCGCCAGGCCGGACTCGGCGTAGATCAGGCCGCCCTCTTTCAAGATGCGCGTGCACAGCGGCAGGCAGCGTTCGAGGAACTCCTGCTGGTACGGCGGATCGAGGAAGATCAGGTCGTATTTCTGGCCGCGCGCGGCGGCCGACTGGGCCACGGCCAACGCGTCGGCGCGCATGATCTGCACGTTCTCGGCCTTCAGCTTGGCCTTGATCTCTTCCAGCTGGCGCACCACCGGCACCACGGTGTCGATCATCGTCACCGATTGTGCACCGCGGCTGGCCGCCTCGAAACCCAGCGCGCCGCTGCCGGCGAACAAGTCCAGCACCTGGGCGTCGGCCCAATAGCCGTCGCGCTGGTGATTGATCCAGTTAAACACGGTCTCGCGCACGCGGTCCGGCGTCGGGCGCAGGCCGGAGGCGCTCAGCACCGGCAGCGGCGTGCGCTTCCAGGCGCCGCCGATGATGCGCACCTGGTTGCTGTGCTGGGGACCGTGGACCGGGACTTTGGCGGGTTTCGCTGCTTTGCTGGCGGGCTTCTTTGGCATGTGGCTGTGTTCTAAGTCATTGATTCAACAGGGGCCACTATACCATATGGGCCTTAGCGCGGATCCGCCGCCAGGCTGTTGAAGTCGTCGATCCAGCCCTGCATGCGCTTCTGCGCGTGGGCTTTCTGGGCTGGCGTGGCGATCTTGACGACGGTCAGGACCAGCTGGGCCGTGGAGGCTTCGTAAGCGTCGAAGAACTGTTTGCGTTCGGAATGTTCGAGGCGCTCGAAGGTGTCCCTGACCAGCGTGTGGATCAGCGCCATCGTCGCTTCCTTGTTCAGCTTTTCGCGCTGCACCTTCTGCACCAGGGTCAGGATGTTTTTCTGGCGGCGCATGCGCTCGTCCAGCCAGATGTCGTTGTCCAGCGGCCGCGCGTCCGAGGCCTTGCGGATTTGCGCTTCCTGTTCCGGGCTGAAGTTGCCGAACCACAGTTCGAATTGCTCCATCGATTTTTTATAGCGGAACTTCAGCTGGGCATCCAGGTCGCCCTTCATGTTTTTCTTGCGGAACTCAGCGTTGTTGGCGGCGAATTTCTTTTCCAGCGTGGCGATCTGGTCCGGCTGCAGCGAGCGCGCCAGGTCGGCCAATTCCGGCAGCGCCTTGAACAGCAGCAATTGCGTACGGCTTTTGACCTCGTCGTAGTCGCCGATCAGGTCGGCCGCTGTCGGGTTGCCGGCCAGCTGGCGCTGCGCCGTCTGCAGGATTTGCGCGTAGTCGTGCAGCTGGGTTTTGCGATGCCAGCGGAACAGCTCGTCGATATCTCGCTTGACCCAGGTCTTTTGATCGGAGTTGAGGTCGACGTAGGCGTCCAGCCACCAGTAGAGTAGCGTATCGCCGTGGTTGTAGGCCAGGCGCAGCGAACTGCAGCCGGCCAGGACAGCCAGCAGGACAACCAGCAAAAGGCGGCGTAGCGCGCGGTTGTGAATAATTGGCATGTTAAACTTTCGCTTTGATTAATTCTCTTTGACTTGGCACCTATGAACGTAGTTATCCTCGCAGCCGGCATGGGCAAACGCATGCAATCCGCGCTGCCGAAAGTGTTGCATCCATTGGCGGGCAAGCCGCTGTTGTCGCACGTTCTGGATACGGCGCGTAGCCTGTCTGCCAGCCAATTATGCGTGATTTACGGGCATGGGGGCGCAGCCGTGCTGGAGATGCTGGCGGCGCAGCCGGAGAAAGTCGCCACCGCGCTGCAGGAACCGCAACTGGGCACCGGCCACGCCGTCATGCAGGCCCTGCCTGAACTGGACGACAGCGCCGCCACCCTGATCCTGTACGGCGACGTGCCGCTGACCACCGCCGCCTCGCTGCAGGCGCTGGTGGATGTGGCCGGCAACGACAAGCTGGGCATCCTGACCGTGGTGCAGGACGATCCGTTCGGCCTCGGCCGCATCGTTCGTGAGAACGGCGAAATCGTCCGCATCGTCGAGCAAAAAGACGCCAACGAAGCCGAACGTGCCATCAAGGAGATCAACAGCGGCATCATGGTGGTGCCGACCGCGCGCCTCAAGCAATGGCTGGGCGCGCTGAAGAACAACAACGCTCAGGGCGAGTACTACCTGACCGACATCGTCGCCATGGCGGTGGCGGATGGCGTGCCGGTCGTTTCGGCCCAGCCGTCGGCGCAGTGGGAAGTGGCCGGCGTCAACAGCAAGGTGCAGCTGGCCGAGCTGGAACGCATCCACCAGGCCAATATCGCCTTGAAACTGCTGGAACAAGGCGTGACGCTGATGGACCCGGCCCGTATCGACGTGCGTGGCGAGCTGGTCTGCGGCCGCGACGTCACCATCGACGTCGGCTGCGTGTTTGAAGGCAAGGTCGAACTGGCCGATGGCGTGCGCGTCGGGCCGCACTGCGTGATCGTCAATTCCCGCATCCTGGCCGGCGCCCAGATCAAGCCGTTCTGCCACATCGAAGAGGCCGTGGTGGGCGAAGTCTCCATCATCGGCCCGTACGCGCGCCTGCGCCCCGGCACCGTGCTGGCGGAGGATGTGCATGTTGGTAACTTCGTTGAAATCAAAAACGGCCAGGTCGCCGCGCACAGCAAGGCCAACCACCTGGCCTACATCGGCGATGCGACGATCGGCTCGCGCGTCAACATCGGCGCCGGCACCATCACCTGCAACTACGACGGCGCCAACAAGTTCCGCACCGTGATCGAGGACGACGCCTTCATCGGCAGCGACAGCCAGCTGGTGGCACCGGTGACGGTGGGCAAGGGCGCCACAGTGGGCGCGGGCACCACGCTGACCAAGGATGCGCCGGCCGGCAAGCTGACGATTTCCCGAGCGCGCCAGCTCACCGTCGAAAACTGGAGCCGCCCGGTTAAAAAGCCGAAGTAACAGCACCATACTCCACAGGAAGCCGGGACTTGTCCCGGCTTTTTTCATTTGTGGATAACGATGTGGAGAAGCCATCGGATAAGCGGTGAAAAAACCGCGTATAAGCCGGGGAAAACAGTTGCACAACTATGCTAGCAGGAGAAAAGCGACCCTTCGCGACGGCATGCAGCCACACTTCAGGTCGTGTTGTGGATAAGCCTGTGGGAAATCATGTGAGTAAATCAGGATAACTATTTACTGTGGATAAGGTTGGGTATAAGCCCGTGCATAGCCCTTGGAAAAGCCGTGGAAAAGACGGGAAAACAATTCCCGCCATTACGCCTGTGTGGATAAACCTGTGCAGAAGCCACTGAACAAGCCCGGGATAAGTCGCTAAACCGCGATCCGCGTCTCGAATTTGCTGCGGAAGGTGGAAAAGTAGGCTTTGACGTTGCGCACATTGGTCTGCGTGGCGAACAGGCGGTGCGCCAGCGCGTGGTAGGCCGGCATGTCCGCGACTTGGACCACCAGCACGAAATCCGGCCCCGGCGCCACGCGGTAGCACTGCAGAACGGCATCATCGCCCGCCACATGGGCTTCGAACTCGGCCATGCGTTCCGCGGCTTGGACATCCAGCGAGATCTCCACAATCGCCGTCAGGCTGGGGCCGACCTTTTCCGGCGCCACGATGGCCACCTGGCGCTGGATCACCCCGCTCTCGGTCAGATGCTTGACCCGGCGCAAACAAGTCGGCGCGGAGACGTGGACCGCCAGCGCCAGCTCGCTATTTGTTTGTGACGAATCAACTTGCAACGCATTTAAAATGCGACGATCTATCTCATCCATAAAAATATCCATCAAAAATGAAATAATATTTCACACATCAACATCGGTGAAAGAATATTCCAAAATATACAGGATTTAGAAAGCATATTTCAGAAGTCCTGCTCTAGCATGGCTACACTTATTTTCAGCGAGGTATTTATGTGCGGCATCGTCGGCGCGGTAGCGCAACGCAACATCACCCCCATCCTTCTCGAAGGGCTCAAGCGCCTGGAATACCGCGGCTACGACTCCTGCGGCGTCGCCCTGCACGTGGATGGCCAGTTGCAGCGCTCGCGCAGCACCTCGCGCGTGGCCGATCTGGAAAAGCAGATCGCCGATGTCGGCATGCAGGGTTTCACCGGCATCGCCCACACCCGCTGGGCCACGCACGGCGCGCCGGCTTCGCACAACGCCCACCCTCACTTCTCGCCGACCACCGAACAGGCGCGCATCGCCCTGGTCCACAACGGCATCATTGAAAACCACGACGAACTGCGCGCGGAACTGACCGCGCTCGGCTACGTCTTCCTGAGCCAGACCGACACCGAAGTGATCGCCCACCTGGTCGACCACATGTACAACGGCGACCTGTTCGACACCGTCCAGCACGCCGTCAAGCGCCTGCACGGCGCCTACGCGATCGCCGTGTTCGCCCGTGAAGAGCCGCACCGCGTGGTGGCCGCGCGCCAGGGCTCGCCGCTGATCGTCGGCCTGGGCCAGGGTGAAAACTTCGTCGCCTCGGACGCGATGGCGCTGGCCGGCACCACCGACCAGATCATCTACCTGGAAGAAGGCGACGTGGTCGACCTGCAACTGGCCCGCACCTGGATCGTCGACGTCAACGGCAAGCCGGTCACGCGCGAAGTCAAGACCGTGCAGGCGCACACCGGCGCGGCCGAGCTGGGCCCATACCGCCACTACATGCAGAAGGAAATCTTCGAACAGCCGCGCGTCATCGGCGACACGCTCGAAGGCGTCACCGGCATCATGCCGGAACTGTTCGGCGACGGCGCCTACAACGTCTTCAAGCAGATCGACCGCGTGCTGATCCTGGCCTGCGGCACCAGCTACTACTCCGGCCTGACCGCCAAGTACTGGATCGAATCGGTGGCCAAGATCCCGGTCAACGTCGAGATCGCCAGCGAATACCGCTACCGCGACAGCGTGCCGCACCCGAACACGCTGGTGGTGACCATCTCGCAAAGCGGCGAAACCGCCGACACGCTGGCCGCGCTCAAGCACGCGCGCAGCCTGGGCATGGAACACACGCTGACAATCTGCAACGTCGCCACCAGCGCCATGGTGCGCGAGTGCAAGCTGGCCTACATCACCCGCGCCGGCGTGGAAGTGGGCGTGGCCTCGACCAAGGCCTTCACCACCCAGCTGGCCGCGCTGTTCCTGCTGACGCTGTCGCTGGCGCAAGTCAACGACCGCCTGACCGATGCCGAAGAAGAGCAGCACCTGAAAGCCATGCGCCACCTGCCGGTCGCGATTTCCGCCGTGCTGGCACTGGAGCCGCAGATCATCGCCTGGTCGGAAGATTTCGCCCGCAAGGAAAACGCCCTGTTCCTGGGCCGCGGCATGCACTACCCGATCGCGCTGGAAGGCGCGCTGAAGCTGAAAGAGATTTCCTACATCCACGCCGAAGCCTATCCGGCGGGCGAACTGAAGCACGGCCCGCTGGCGCTGGTGACGGAAGAAATGCCGGTTGTGACCATCGCCCCGAACGACGCGCTGATCGAGAAGCTGAAGTCCAACATGCAGGAAGTGCGCGCGCGCGGCGGCCAGCTGTACGTGTTCGCCGACGTCGACTCGCGCATCACCTCGGGCGAAGGCGTGCACGTGATCCGTCTGCCGGAACACTACGGCCTGCTGTCGCCGATCCTGCACGTGGTGTCGCTGCAGTTGCTGGCCTACCACTCGGCGCTGGCTCGCGGTACCGATGTGGACAAGCCGCGCAATCTGGCCAAGTCGGTGACGGTTGAGTAATTTGATAGATTACCGAGGTAGCAACCGTCTAAAATAAGCAGCACCATCATACGAGGAATGCACATGCGAACCTTGCTGTTGAGTCTAGTCTTGTTAACGGGCGTTGCACCGCACGCCAACGCGCAGCTGGCCGGCTTTGGCTGCTGCTTCCAGGTCTGGCCGCAGCCAGATCTGCGCGTGCCGATACCCAACTATCACGGTCCCGCCAAACCGGCGACCGCAACGCCGCATGTGCCGGCAGACTCGCCGCTCAAGGCGCCGGCGCGTTCGGCCGTGGCGGCAAATGCGCACGAGCTCGCGACACGCTTTCCGGTCGAGCAGCGTCCTCAAATGGAGCAAGCCTATCGGCGCTCCATGGACGTTTACACTCAGCTGGAGAAGAAATTGGGGCTGCCGGAGCGCGACATGGCCGGTAGCCTCGCCGCCTTCCTCGTCGGGAACTACATGGTGCTGAACGGCGTCGACGTGTCTGACGACGCTTTCCGGACCGTGGCTCAACAGTTGCGCGAGCAGGCATCGATGCAGACTGCGCTGCGGCGCGTCGACGCCGCACAACTGCGCAACCTGTATGAGCAGACCGCGATGATAGGAACCTTCATGGCGCTGGCCCACAAGTCGGAGCAGCAAAACCCTCAGCCCCCCGAAGTTGCGGCACACATCCGCGACACCGCGCGGGCCAATCTGGAAGTGGTACTGCGCATGCCCCCGGCGCGCCTGTCGATTAGCGACAGGGGATTGAGCGCGACAGATCCTGTACAGCGATAGGGATATTTTCGCACTAGAAATTAGCGTCGGCATGGAGAATGAAAAGGAGCTGACGTGACATATACTCCTCTGCGCATCGACTTCGTCGACTTGGACGTTGTTTTGCACGCGTACCGGCGGAAACGGCCGGCATGGCTTTAAGACCCATACCGCGTACCTCCTGCTGAATGAAGACACCGGGGACGAACAGCCCTTTGGCCCCAAGTGCGCCGAAATAGTCTTAGGCGGCAAAGAGGCGCTTCGAGGCATTCCTGACTTCACGAGCTGGGATTTTACTCCAGACTCTGGCGACGGAGATCAAGGGACCGGCAAGGCTGGCGGCGGGGGGCGGGGGCGGGAAGCCACGGCGCGTCGGCGGATGATGACCGTCGATTTGTAGATACCCATCGGGTGTCATGGATGCGATTCAGCGCGCTGTCAACGCGCGCCAGAATGCGGCAAAGCCATCGGCGCTGGTTTGCTTGCGCGAATCCGGGTTCTGGCTGATGAAGTCGATGGTCGCCTCGGCCATTGCTACGCACAGCGCGCCGATGTACGCCGGAGGTTGATGGCGCAGCACGCCCAGCGCCATCGCCTCCACCAGCAGCGCAATGACGTCGTGGAAGCTTTGCGCGGCGAGTTCCCGGCTGGCGTCCGTGATGCGATCCGATACTTCAAGCCTGGACAATGTCACGCGCTCGAGCGGGTGGCGCAGGCCCCATGCCACGTAGGCGGTCCAGAATTGCTCGAGGCGCTCGTTAAGCGACACCGACGCCGATGCCGGCGGCAACTCGAACGACAGCCGCAGTTGCGACTTGAGTTCCAGATAAACCTGGTTGAGCAGCTCGTCCTTGTTGGCGAAGTACACGAAGATCGTTCCTTCCGCCACCCCGGCTGCCTTGGCGATGCGCGCCGTGGGCGCACTCAGGCCTTCTTGCGCAAATAACTCGCTAGCGGCGCGCACGATGGCTTGGCGTTTATCTTCACTGCGTGGACGGGCCATACGACTTGCTTGATTTATTGAGTGGGCACTCATCATAACATGCGGTCCCATGGCCCCCAACAGCGGAGCCATGGCGCGTCGCCGACTGCTATTGTGGCGCTCGCGGCAGTGGAGGCAGCACCGCTTCCACGCGGTCGCGCTGGTGCACCATGGTCCAGATTTCCTGTGCGATCAAATCAGGTTCGATGATGGGGAACTGGCCCGCCAGTGTATTGCCGCCCGCCGTGGCGGCATTGTAGGAGCCGGAACCCCGGATGAAGGCGCCGATATTGACCGTGCCTACATACACGCCCTGCCCGGCCACCTCGGCGTTGAGCGTGTGGGCATAGTTGCGGGTGGCCGCCATGGCGGGACCGACCCCGCTCATGCCGGGTATGGCCAGGATGGCGGACAGGCCGCCGACGATGACGATCGCGCCATCGCCCTTGGCCAGCTGGCCTTGCACCACGGAGCGCGCCATTTCGATCGGCGCGTAGGTGTAGAGGTCCATCAGCGACCGCAGCGTCGGCGCGTCCAGCGACACCGCCGGGACGAAACTCAAATCGGCCGGCACCGGCGCGTACACGGCGACGTCGATGGCGCCCAGTTGCGCTTCAATCGCCTCGACCAGGGTGGGCATGTTGGCGACGTCGCCGAGGTCGGCCACGAAAAATTTGGCTTCGATACCATGTTCGGCCAGTTCGACGACTCGCTGTTGCAGCGCTTCGCCGCGACGCGCGACCAAGGCGACGCGATAGCCTTCGCGTCCGAATCGGTGCGCCAGAGAAGCGCCGAGGCCGCTGCCGGCACCAAACAGCACGATGGTTTTTTTGTGGTCATGTAACGTTGAAGGATGGGTCATATGTAGTCCAAGTATAATATAGTAACCTGGTGTTCAAGAATGCCTCGAAAACCAGTCTATACCGAAGATAGTATTGTTCTCATCGACGCTCCGCAAGAAGGCACATGCATGTCACCTACCCACACCAAAGTACCCATCATCTGCAATCCCGACCCTTCCGCCTGCCAGTTCACGCGGCAGATTTTGAACCGGATCGGCGATAAGTGGAGCTTGTACATCGTTGCGATGCTGGCCAACGGCTCCCGCCGCTTCAATGAGCTGCGGCGGGATATCGACGGCATTTCCCAGCGCATGCTAACCCTGACCTTGCGCGGGCTCGAACGCGACGGCCTGGTCACCAGGACCATGTATCCGTCGATCCCGCCGCGCGTAGATTACGAGCTCACCGATCTGGGCCGGACATTGCTCGAGCCGGTAAAGGCCCTGGTCAACTGGGCGTCCACCAACCAGGCCGAGATTGCCGAGGCAAACCGGCACTTCGACGAAGCGCCGGAGCCGGACGAGATTGCCGTCAAAGGCGTGGTGTACCAGCGCCGTTAAACAGCTGCGCAGCGCGGCTTACGCCATGTGCCGGCTGAAAAATTCCGTGATGTTCCGAACGGCGTAGGCGACTTGGCGCGGGTTGTCGTAGTAGTCGAAATGCGTGCCCTCGCCCCACGCCAGCGTCTTCTCGCCCTTGAGCAGGGCGTAGGTTTTCCTGGCCTGCTCGGGGAAGGTGCAGCCATCCGAGTGGACCATGATGGCGGGCACCCTGACCGACGAGGCCTGGCTGACGGGATCGGTTTGCAGCCACTCCTCGTATGCCATGACGGCAAATTTGTTGGTCCATTCGGGCACGCCGCCGCGCTGCGGATTGAAGTAGTAATCGAAGGTTCCGGCGGGCGCCAGGTTGACCGCCGTGGGATCGGTATGGCTATACGCGGGCACCATTTCCACCTCGCCCGTGCGCTCGTACTTCCGGCGCGCGGCGGCCCCGGCTTGGCGCCGCCGCGCCAGTTCCGCCTCGCCGAACATCATATTGAGCAAGCCGGCATCGGGCAAAAAGCCGGCGACGGTCGCGACGGCCTTGAGGCGGTTGTCGCCGGCGGCGAGGTACAACGCGTTGCTGGCGGACGTGCATACGCCCACCATGCCCACCGCTTGGACGAATGGTTGGCCAAGCAGGTAGGTGACGGCAGCCTGCAGGTCGCGCAGCTTTTCCTGCGGCGATTCGTACTGGCGTGGCTGCCCGGCGCTGGCGCCGTAATGGGCATAGTCCAGGGACAGCGCGATAAAACCATGATCGGCGAACGCGCGGCCGTAAATCGCCGCCATCTGCTCTTTCACCGAGCTGAACGAACCGGTCACGATCACCGCGCGGTAACGGCGGGCGGGGTCGAAGTTGTCCGGCACATACAGGTCGCCGGCCAATGCCAGGCCGTCGCGGTCGATACTGACTTTGCTTATCATTTTGTTTTCTCCTGATTTGTTGTGGTCTTGGGCCATTGCGTGGCCCCCAGCCAATGCGGTTGCGCCAACGGCGCTGGCGAGCAAAAAGCGCCGCCTGGTCAATGTGCTCGTCATTGATTTCTCCTGTTTAGATTATGCCTGAGTACTCACTCATTTTATACGAAGGCGGACTACTGTCAACAGGAATGCGCGCCGTGGAGATTTCTGCCCGGCGGCGGCATTAGTGCCATCGATGCTATTCTCATATGCACACAACTAAAGGCTCCCATGCTCCCCTTCATGAATCGCATCAAGTCATTGTTTGGACGCGGCGATTCTCCCTTGCCTGCCGCTCCGCCCGCCGACCCGCTGGACTACGAACAGCTCGTCACCCTGGATGCTGAAAGTTTGGCGGAACAGGGCATCCTGAGTGCTTACACGGAGTTGTCGGCGCGGCTCGAACCGTATTCACCCTCTCCGCTTGAAGTCAGGGAAGTCTTCGACAACGACGGACTTGGCTACTCGGTGTATGCCGGTGACCAGCAATATGTCATCTGGGAAGTGATCGATGGCGTACAAAACGAAGATGGCTGGGAACGCGCTACCGTCGCCTTCTTCCAGATCGTGAATGCCAGGTTGAAAAATTCTTCTCACCGCCTCTACGCGATCAACGGCGGCAATGATCTCTTTGGCCTGTTTCTCACCGAAGAGGAATTCGCCGCCGCCAGGCGGGCCATTCCCAAGCGCTCCGATTGGCCGTGGATGCCGGATAACGCACAGCCGGACTACGGCTTTCCGGTCGACGCCGCAGCCTCCTGAGACCGCGTTCCGCCAAACCAGCGCTCTATCGCTTCGGGGAGGCTGGCGTCCCTTGCATCTCCGGCCCACGCCACGTAGCCGTCCGGCCGTATCAGTATCGCGGCCGGCAGCGGCACCACGCCGGCGACCGGCAATTCACAGACCCTGTGGAAGCTTGCGTCGATTTGCTTGACGCGATCGCCACCAAGCCTGACCGGCGCGCCGAAGTTGAGCAGCACTGGCCGAGCGTCATGCAGCAATGTGTAGACGCGGGTTGGCCCGGTGGTCGTCTCGATGTCCAGGTCGGGCATGCGACGACCCAGTAGCGGGTGGCCTTCGCCGAGGTCGTAGCGGATGTCGAGGCCCGAGATCATGCCGCCGAAGCGCTTGCGCGGCTCGTCCATCGCCAGCATCTCCGTGACGAATTCGCCGAGGACGGCAATGCGTTCATCCGTCCTTCGCAGCACGCCTTGCGCGATGGTGTTGCGCAGGACGCGCGCTGCGGCCGGGTGGCGTTCGGACTGATACGTGTCGAGCAGTGCCTCGGGCGATATTCCCTTTACCACCTGCGCCAGCTTCCAGCCGAGATTGACCGCGTCTTGCACGCCGAGATTGAGGCCCTGTCCGCCCAGCGGTGGATGGATATGCGCGGCGTCGCCGGCCAGTAGGACGCGGCCCTTGCGGTAAGTGTCGGCCTGGCGCGTGGCGTCGTTGAAGCGGGACAGCCACGTGGGCGAGTGGACGCCGAAATCGGTCCCGTAGATTGCTTGCAGGCCAGCCGCCAGCTCCTCCAGCGACGGCTCGCCCTTGGCCTGCGGATCGCGTCCCGCCAAGACCACGCCGACCGTCTCGCCGTCCTCCATCATCGACATCGCGTGGCGGCCGGATGCGTCCTCGTGGAAGCCGAGCACGGGCTTGCCTGTCATCTTCACTTCGGCGATGATCCAGCTGGTGGAGGCGTCCCAGCCGGGAAAGCCGATGCCGGCCAGTTTGCGCACGCGGCTGCGCCCACCGTCGCAGCCCACCAGCCAGCCGGCGCGCATCGCGCCCTGCGCGGTCGTGATATCGACGCCGTGCTCGTCGCAGGCGAAGTCCAGCATCTCCCGGTCGCGATAGACCGGCACCTTCAATTCCTCGACCCACGCCGCGAGCAGACGTTCGCTCCGCTCCTGCGGCAGCGCGAGCAAGTAGTTGTGCCGGGTCGGGAAATCGCCGATGTCGAGGGCGGCGTGAAAGCTGACCTTGGGGTGCGTCTTGCCCTGCGCGAGGAAGCGGTCCACGATGCCGCGCAGATCCAGCACTTCGAGCGTGCGTGAATGCAAGCCGCCCGCCCGTCCGCCGACACGGCCTTGCGTCGGCTTGCGCTCGACGATGGCGGCATCCACTCCTGCGAGGGACAACTCGGCCGCCAGCATCAGGCCCGCGGGCCCGCCGCCGACGATGATGACTTCATGTTCGCTTGCCTGCATCCGGGCCTCCGATGTCCATTGAGCGCATACCGCGCGACTATCGCACGGCTGACTTCCCCCTGGCGCATCGTTGATCGCAACGGGCGCCGCACATTCCCGGCGCCGGGCACGTCCGGTCAGCGTTCGATCATCGCGGAGAAGTTCGGCTCCTTACAGCGGAATGAACGTGTGTCACCATACAGACGCTCACAATGAGCGCACATAAGCTTTCCCTTGTTCTCATCGAGAAGTCAACCAAGGAGATCTCATGCGCCAATGCATAATTACCGTAGGACTTAGTCTGTCCCTCCTGGGCGGTGTCGCTGTCGCCCAGTCCGCCCCTACCGCTTCGCCGGTCCCCGCCGGCCAGTCGACGCCGAAAGCCGACAGCACCCGGATCAATGAGCGCGACCGCAATCACACCGGAGAGACCGCGCAGTCGCAATCGAACGCCAAGGGCGACCGCGAGCTGCTCGCCGCCGTCCGGCGCAGCGTGGTCAAAGACAAATCGCTTTCGACCATGGCCCACAACGTCAAGATACTGACGAATGACGGCGTGGTGACGCTGCGTGGTCCGGTGCGCAGCGATGACGAAAAAGCCAAGGTCGAAGCGCTGGTGAAACAAGTTGCCGGAGTCAGCTCCGTTCAAAACAATCTCGATATTAAAACCATTCAATAAGGAGTTTTCTCATGAATAACGCCGTCTACTGTATCGCCCTGGATCAACCGCACGCTGAAACCATCGTCGCCCGGCTCAAGGATGCCGGCTTCCCGTCCAATGATATTTCTGTCCTGTTCCCCGACAAGGGTGGGACCCGCGACTTCGCACACGAGCAAAATACCAAGCTGCCGGAAGGGGCCGCCACTGGCGGTGTCGCCGGCATGGGCACCGGCGCCGTGCTTGGATGGCTGGCCGGCATCGGCAGCCTGGCCATCCCAGGCGTCGGTCCATTCATCGCCGCCGGCCCGATCCTTGCCGCGCTAGGCGGCGCCGCAGTTGGCGGTGCTGCCGGCGGTATCATCGGTGGACTGATCGGCATGGGCATTCCGGAATATGAAGCCAAGCTCTACGATGGCAAGGTCCGCAGCGGCAACATCCTCATTTCCGTCCACACCGAAAACACCGATCAGCTGAAGGCGGCCAAGAAAATATTTGAAGATGCCAAGGCCGATGATATCCGCTCAACGTCCGAAGCCAGCGCACCGCGCTAAATCGCGGTTGCGGAAACCGGGGCCAGACCATGATGAATGGCTTGCCGCAATGGGCACAGGCTGGTATTTGGGGCTTTGTCGCCGGCGCGGCCTTGCTTCTCGGCGCGGCGGTGGCCTACTTTTTCGAAGTGCCCAAACGCCTGATCGCCGGCGTGATGGCCTTCGGCAGCGGCGTTCTCATTTCCGCATTGTCGTTTGAATTGATGGACGAGGCCTACCGAACAGGCGGCTTCGACTCGACAGCGCTGGGTTTCGTCGGCGGCGCCGCGATCTATACCTTGGCGAACTGGATACTGGCGCGCCACGGTGCCAAGCATCGCAAACGTTCGGGCAACAAGCAGCCGTCGGAACAGGAAGACAGCGGCAGCGGCGCGGCCATCGCCGTCGGCGCGCTGCTGGACGGTATCCCGGAATCCATCGTCATCGGCCTGTCCATGCTCGAGGGAGGAAAGGTCAGCTTGGTCGCGGTGACCGCCATCTTCCTCTCGAATGTCCCGGAGGGCTTGTCCAGCGCTGCCGGCATGAAGAAGTCGGGGCGATCGGCGGCCTACATCTTTGGTGTCTGGGGGGCGATAGCGGCCGCTTCCGGAGCCGCTTCGCTGGCGGGCTATACCTTGTTCCAGGGCTTTTCGCCTGAAATCGTGGCCGCCACCACCGCGGTGGCGGCCGGCGCCATCTTATCGATG
>Ga0308157_10003462_pt1 | contig 22945 bp, 17 predicted proteins | sample PhyBR1_FD_201035 | JGI IMG/M metagenome (GOLD analysis project Ga0308157, IMG submission 201035) | Phyllosphere microbial communities from UC Gill Tract Community Farm, Albany, California, United States - DLSLB.R1 | ecosystem: Host-associated > Plants > Phyllosphere > Unclassified | place: USA...
CTCTTCGGCCGCCTCCACCGAGGCCACGATCGCGCGTGCCTGGGCCAGGAACGCGTCGCCCTCCTCGGTCAGCTGCAGACGACGGGTAGTGCGGGTCAACAACGTGGTACCGAGTTTCTCCTCCAGCCGGCCAAGCGCCCGGCTCACACCGGAGGTGGTCTGGCCCAGCTGTTCGGCGGCAGCGGTGATCGACCCGCTGTCGATCACGGCGATGAAGGCCTGCATTTCATCAAGGGTGGTTTTCATGGCGGTGACACGGCGGGAGACCGCCCATTATTGACCATGAAGCAACAGTGATTGGCGTGAAGGCCGCTTTTTCCGCAAGAGTGCGGCGCGCAGACTGCGCAGCCTCACTCCCCACCGGTATCCGTCCATGTCCCGTGGTATCCCTTTGGCCTTGTTGGCGCTGACGCTGGGTGCGTACGCCATCGGCACGACTGAATTCGTCATCGTCGGCCTGATTCCGACGATCGCCGCCGACCTCGGCGTCACCCTGCCCTCGGCCGGCCTGCTGGTGTCGCTGTACGCACTGGGCGTGGCGGTCGGTGCCCCGGTGCTCACCGCGCTGACCGGCCGGGTGCCGCGCAAGACCCTGCTGGTCGCGCTGATGCTGCTGTTCACGCTCGGCAACGTGATCGCCTGGATGGCGCCGGGCTATGGCTCGCTGATCGTCGCGCGCGTGCTCACCGGCCTGGCGCACGGCGTGTTCTTCTCGATCGGCTCGATCATCGCCACCTCGGTCGTGCCCAAGGAGAAAGCGGCCAGCGCGATCGCGATCATGTTCACCGGCCTCACCGTGGCACTGGTCACCGGCGTGCCGCTGGGCACCTTCATCGGCCAGCACCTGGGCTGGCGTGCAACCTTCCTGGCGGTGGCCGCGCTGGGCGTGATCGCGCTGATCGGCAGCCTGCTGTTCGTGCCGCGCAACCTGCAGCGCAGCGCGCCGGCGACCTTCGGCCAGCAGCTGTCGGTGCTGGCGCAGCCGCGCCTGCTGCTGGTGTATGCGATCACCGCGCTCGGCTACGGCGGCACCTTCCTGTCGTTCACCTACCTGGCGTCGATCCTGCAGGACGTCACCGGTTTCTCGGCCAATGCGGTCAGCGGCGTACTGCTGGTCTATGGCGTGTCGGTGGCGATCGGCAACCTGTGGGGCGGCCGCCTGGCCGACCGCCGCGGCCCGATCCCGGCACTGAAGCTGATCTTCGCGCTGCTGGCGGCCGTGCTGTTCGTGCTCACCTTCACCGCCTACAACACCTGGCTGGTGCTGCTGACCGTGCTGGCGCTGGGCGCGGTGGCGTTCGGCAACGTGCCGGGGCTGCAGGTGTACGTGGTCAAGCAGGCACAGCGTTTCGCCCCGCAGGCCGCCGACGTGGCGTCGGGCCTGAACATCGCCGCCTTCAACATCGGCATCGCGCTCGGTGCTTCGCTGGGTGGCCTGGTGGTCGATCACTTCGGCCTGATGCACACCCCGTGGCTGGGCGCGCTGGTGGTGATGGGCGCCTTCGGCCTGACCGCGTTGAGCGGCCGCCTGGACCGCCGCGATGGGGTGGCCGACCGCGCCGAAGGCATCGCCGTGAGTGCGCATTGAGGGATTCCGGTCGCGGACCCGTGACCGCAGCCGACCCACGGTCGGCTCTACCTGACAGCCGACCAACGGTCGGCTCTACGTGACAGACGACCAACGATTCGTTCCACGCAACCACAGCCGACCAACGGTCGGCTCTACGTCGCTTTACGGTGCACGGCGTAGCCTGCACCTCACCCCATGAAGGAGTTTCCATGAGCATTCCCGCATTCGGCCTCGGCACGTTCCGACTGAAAGGCCAGACCGTCATCGATTCGGTGCGCAACGCGCTGGACGTCGGCTACCGCGCCATCGATACCGCGCAGATCTACGAGAACGAGGCCGAGGTCGGCCAGGCCATCGCCGAATCCGGCGTGGCCCGCGATGAGCTGTTCATCACCACCAAGATCTGGATCGCCAACTTCCACCACGACGCGCTGCTGGACAGCCTGCGCGAGAGCCTGCGCAAGCTGCGCACCGACCATGTCGAGCTGACCCTGATCCACTGGCCCTCGCCGAAGGATGCCGTGCCGATGGCCGAGTATCTGGGTGCATTGGCCGAGGCGAAGTCGCAGGGCCTGACCCGGCAGATCGGCATCTCCAACTTCACCATCGCCCAGACCCGCCAGGCCATCGAGATCCTGGGGGCCGGGGCGATCGCCACCAACCAGATCGAAGTCCACCCGTACCTGCAGAACCGCGCGTTGATCGCGTTCCTGAAGGACCAGGGCATCCATGTCACCGCGTACATGAGCCTGGCCTACGGCGAAGTACTCAAGGACCCGGTCATCCAGGCCATCGCCGAGCGTCACCAGGCCACCCCGGCCCAGGTCGCGCTGGCGTGGGCGTTGCAGCAGGGCTTTGCGGTGATTCCGTCTTCGACCAAGCGCGACAACCTGGCCGGCAACCTGCTCGCGGCCGATCTGCGTTTGAGCGACGAGGACATGGCACAGATCGCCACGCTGGATCGCGGGCATCGCCTGGCCAATCCGGAAGCGATCGCGCCAGCCTGGGATTGATCGGCAGGGTCCGAGGGTTGGTCGGGCGTGGGTGGTGCGTGCCGACCAACCGTCGGCACCTACCGGAAGAGCCAGCGCCTGATCAACGACGTGGGCATCATCGGGTAGCGCCGGCCGCTGGCCGGCATCACCGCAACCAATCCCGCATTGCGGCGCTGACCTCGTCCGGCTTCTCCATCGGGGCCAGATGCCCGCAGTCGGGCAGCACCACCAGGCGCGAGTGCGGCACCAGCGCATGCATCTCCTCGCTGATCGCCAGCGGGGTGATGCGGTCGTTCGCACCACACACGATCAACAGGGGATCGCGGTACCCGGCCAGCACGTCGTGGCCATCCACCCGATCCAGGGCGCTCTGGCGCAGGAACACCTCCGCACCCAGCCGCGCGGTCATGTCGCGTACGCGCTGCACCAGCACATCGTCTTCCAGCCGCGAGGCGTCGATGTAGCTGCGCATCAACGTATCACCGAAACCGTGGAATTTTCCGGGCAGGCGCACGCTGGCCTGCTGGGTCTGGCGTTGCCTGGCACGCTCGGGCGAGTCGGCATGGATCGAGGTATCGATCAGGGCCAGCCGCAGAACGCGTTCCGGCGCAGTGCGCAGGATCGCCTGCGCCACGAACCCACCCAGCGAGAAACCGGCCAGCGCGAAACGCGCCGGTGCCTGGGCCAGCACGTCCTCGACCACCGCCTGCATCGTCTCGCCACGGGTCTGGTCGCCGACGATGCAGTCGGCGATATCGGACAGGTCGGCGATCTGCGCGCGCCAGAGTTCAGCGTCGTTGAGCAGGCCGGGGAGCAGCAGCAGGGGGAGGCGATCGGTCATGCCGTATTGTCGCCTTCTCCCACCGTTACAACCATGTAGGTTGCGACACGCAGCGTTGCGGGGTTGGGCCGGGAGGGTAAGAATTCAACAGCGCGTTGTTCTGCGTCAGCCATTCGCCAGCACAGCTCACATTCCTGCAACTTGCATGGGCATGCGAGTCGACCTTCACAGCCAGATCGGAAGGATCAACGTCCGTGAGTACGCCACTCAAACTCCTGATTCACAGTGAGATTCCGGGCTTGGGTGACAAAGTAGAAATAGAGTCCATCAGGCGAAAACTGATAGATCACTTGAGCGAAATTACGCCAAGGATCAACCTGGATCACCTGAACCACTGGGCATTGCTGATAAGCATTTGCATGCGCTCCACTAGTGGAATTGGCGTTTTCAAACGTGCGGCAAGGTACCCGTCGGAAAAGGAATTCGAAGTATCCATATCGATGACAGTTCCAGATAGCGACCAGGCAACTTACGGACTACCCAATGTAAAGACTGGCTTCTTTCAGCCACTGAATGAAAGATCCTTTCACCTCATGCAGCCGGTCTTCGAGCAGTACGACAACCTGAATGACTACATCTTCGAAAGTGCCAAGGCGGCAATCAATGAAGGCTTCCGTCATGGATTTACCTGCAATGCCCAGAGGATTCGGTTTCAGAGCTAGGCCTCTGAGGGCCGTTCCCGTTTCATGACGCGTTACTTGTTGCTTCTCCTGATGCAGGCGCCTGCGGCACCTGCACGTCCTGCACAGGCAGGGTCACCACCATCACCGTGGAATCGTCCGGGTCCAGTCGCGTCTTGAAGCCCAGGCTCTGGCACATCGCCAGCATGGTGCTGTTTTCGCGCAGCACCTGGCCTTCAATGATGTTCAGGCCGAGCCACTGGGCATACTCGATCATGATCGCCATCAGCCGCCAGCCGATGCCGTGGCCCTTGAGGTCGGAGCGGATCAGGATGCCGTACTCGCCGCGGTCGTAGTCCGCATCGGCGTGCAGCCGCACCGCGCCGAGCATGTCGCCGCTGCGCGGGTCGATCGCCACCAGCGCGATGGAGCGCGCGTAGTCGAGCTGGGTCAGGCGTGCGATGAACTCGTGGCTGAAATGCTTCACCGACTGGAAGAAGCGCAGGCGCAGGTCGTCGTCGGTCACGCGGGCGAAGAACGCGCGGAACAGCGCGTCGTCCTCGGGGCGGACCGGGCGTACGAACGCCGGCGCGCCGTCGGACAGTGTGATGGTGCGCTCCCACTCCTTCGGGTAGGGGAACACCGCGAAGCGCGGATGACCGCGGCCTTTGTGCAGCTTGCGCGACGGTTCGATCGCCACGCGCGCATCGAGTGCGATCACACCGTCGCGGTCAGCCAGCAGCGGATTGATGTCGAGCGTGCGGATCTCGGGGATGTCGGCGGCGAGCTGCGCGAGCTTGACCAGGATCAGCGCGACCGCACGCTCGTCGGCGGCCGGGACATCGCGATACGCCTTGAGGATGCGCGACACGCGCGTGCGCCCGATCAGTTCGTGCGACAGGCGCAGGTCCAGCGGCGGCAGGGCGATGGCCTTGTCATCGATCACTTCGACCGCGGTGCCGCCGCGACCGAACACGATCACCGGCCCGAAGGTCGGGTCGTCGGCGATGCCGGCAATCAACTCGCGCGCCTTGGGCCGCACGATGGTCGGCTGCACCAGCACGCCATCGATGCGCGCATCGGGTCGCTTCTCGTGCGCGCGCGCGATGATCGAGGTGGCTGCCGCATGCACCGACTGCAGGGTGCTGAGGTTCAAGCGCACCCCGTCCACATCGGATTTGTGCGGAATGTCGGCCGAGAACACCTTGATCGCGACCGTGGCGCCCTGCTCCAGCAGCGGCTGGGCCAGGTCCATCGCCTCGTGCGCATCCCGTGCCTGCATCACCGGTGCGGACGGAATGCCATAGGCGCTCAGCAGCTGGTGGGTAGCGATCGGGTCCAGCCACTGTTGGCCGGCGGCAAGCGCAGCCTCCACCAGCGCGCGGGCGCCGGCGGTATCGACCACGAAATCCTCGGGCAGGCTGGGCGGGGTTTCCATCAACGCGGCCTGCGCGTCACGGTAGCGCACCAGGTGCTGGAAGCCGCGCACGGCCTCGGCTTCGGTCGGGTAGGTCGGCACACGCGCGGCATTGAGCGTGGCGGTGGCGCGGTCGTCGTTGCCCAGCCACACCGCGAACACCGGCTTGTCGCGGTGATGGCGCGGGCGCAGGCCCAGCGTACGGGTCAGCGCCTGCGCGGCATCGGCCGAGGAGGTGAACGCGGTCGGCACGTTGACCACCAGTACCGCGTCGTTCTCGGTATCGGACATCAGCGCTTCGATCGCCGCAGCGTAGCGGTCGCCGTCGGCATCGACCACGATGTCGACCGGATTGCTGCGCGACCAGCCCTGCGGCAGCACCGCATCGAGCTGGGCGACGGTGGCCGGCGACAGTTCGGCCAGGCTGCCGCGCAGGGCCAGCAGCTGATCCACCGCCAGCCGCCCTACCCCGCCGCCGTTGCTCAGGATCGCCAGCCGGCGCCCGGGGAAGGTGCCGAGCCGGCCCAGCGTTTCGGCCGCGGTGAACAGTTCGTCCAGCGCGCTGACGCGCAGCAGGCCGGCGCGGTTGAACGCCGCCCCATACACCGCATCGGCACTGGCCAGCGCCTGTACGTGGGTATCGGCATCGGGATTGATGCGGATATGACGGCCGGACTTGACCACCACCACCGGCTTGGCACGCGCCGCGGCGCGCGCGGCCGACATGAACTTGCGCGCGTCACGGATGTGCTCGACGTAGAGCAGGATCGCGCGGGTGCGGTAATCGGTGGCGAAGTAGTCGAGCAGATCGCCGAAGTCGACATCCAGGGTGTCACCCAGCGAGACCACGGCGGAGAAACCGACCGAGCGTGCCACGCCCCACTCCACCAGGGCCGCGGCGATCGCGCTGGATTCGGAGATCAGGGCCAGATCGCCGGCCTGCGGGAAATGCGCGGCGATGCTGGCGTTCAAGCGCGCGTGCGGGGCGATCACGCCCAGGCAGTGCGGACCGAGTATGCGCAGGCCCTTGGGCCGTGCCGCCGCTTCCACCTGTGCCGCCAGCGAGCCCGGGCCCTCGCCCAGGTTGGCAGTGAGGATGATCGCCGCGCTGACGCCGCGCTCGGCGGCGGTGGCCACCACCTGCGGCACGATGCTGGCCGGGGCGGTGATCACCACCAGCTCGGGCACCCAATCCAGGTCCTTGAGCCGCTTCACGGTGCGGATGCCGTCGATCTCGCTGTACCGCGGATTGATCCAGGCCACCTTGCCCGGGAAGCCGGTGCCGCGCAGGTTGCGCATCACCGCCCGGCCGGCGGAGCGTTCACGCGGGCTGCCGCCGATCACGGCGACCGACTGCGGGCGGAAGACGGCTTGCAGGTGGTAGGTGCTCATGCGACCAGACAGTAACAGGGACGGGGGTGGTTATTAACCACCCCCGTCCCTGTTAAAGCAGGGTGCCGCGCAGGATCATCGCGGCGATGCTGAAGTAGATGACCAGGCCGGTGACGTCCACCAGCGTGGCCACGAACGGGGCCGAGGCGCTGGCCGGGTCGAAGCCCAGCCGCTTGAGGATGAAGGGCAGCATCGAGCCGGACAGCGAGCCGAAGGTGACGATACCGACCAGGGCCGCGCCGATGGTCAGTGCCAGCAGCTGCCAGTGATCGCCGTAGTCATGCAGGCCCAGCAGCTGCCAGGAGACGATGCGGATGATCGCCAGCACGCCCAGGATCGCGCCCAGGGTGATGCCGGTCGGCACCTCGCGCAGCGCCACCTTCCACCAGTCGCGCAGGCGCAGCTCGCGCAGGGCCAGGCTGCGGATCAGCAGCGAGGTCGCCTGCGATCCGGAGTTGCCGCCCGAGCTCATGATCAGCGGGATGAACAGCGTCAGCACCACCGCGCGCGCCAGCTCGTCTTCGTAGTGCTGCATCGCGCTGGCGGTCAGCATCTCACCCAGGAACAGCACGCTCAGCCAGCCGGCACGCTTGCGCAGCATTTCGAAGAAGCCGATCTGCATGTACGGCTTTTCCAGCGCTTCCATGCCGCCGAACTTGTGCACGTCCTCGGTGGATTCTTCGATCAGTGCATCAAGGATGTCGTCCACCGTGACGATGCCCAGCACATGGTGCTGCGCATCCACCACCGGGATCGCGAGCAGGTCGTGGCGGCGGATCAGCTGCGCGACTTCTTCCTGGTCCAGCTGCACATCCACCGTCACCGGCGGATTGACCTGGGCGACGTCGAGGATGGGCTCCTCGGGCAGCCCGGTGATCAACCGGCGCATGGTGACGACCTGCACCAGCGCACGGGTATGCGGGTCCAGCACGTAGATCGCGTAGACGGTCTCGCGGGTGCGCTCCACCTCGCGGATGTGCTGCAGGGTGCGGCCGACCGTCCAGTCCGAGGGCACGCTGACGAACTCGGTGGTCATCAAGGCGCCGGCGGTGTGGGCCGGGTAGCTGAGCAGCTGCTGGATCGCCTTGCGGGCCTCGGGGCTGAGCAGCGGGATCAGGCGCGCGCGCTCGTCCTCGTCCAGCTCGTGGACGATATCGGTGGCGCGGTCATCGGCCATCAGGCCGAGCAGGGCGGCGGCGCGGGCGACCGGCATGGCCGCCACCAGATCGCCACCGCGGTTGAGCTCGGGCTGCTCGAGCATCTTCACCGCGCGCGGCAACGGCAGCGCGGCCAGCGTATCGGCGGCGCGCGACAGGCTCAGCGTGTTGAGGAATTCCACCGCATCGGCGGTGTTGAAATTATCGAGGGGTGCGCTCAAGGAGGCGGCATCGGCCACCGGGCGCAGCAGGTCTTTCTGGTTCATCGTATTCGCCTGTGGGTATCGCATTGCGCGACGCCAACGCTGGCGAACCGACCCGTGTCAGGCGGTCGCCATCGCTGGCGTCGAGCAAGGTCGACTTCTACTGTCGCTGGACATGGGTTGGGGACTCCGGAAGGGTTTACTGCCGACGGCGGACGCCAGCAGCGGCGGGCAGTCTGGACCCGGGTGTGACGCAGGTCAACCCTTGTGCGGGACGCCGTTCCGGTGGGAGTCGCCTTCCGCACCCATCGCGGTCGCATAATGGCGCGTGGCCCCGGCCACAGGCCCCGGTCCGCCCGGGGAGGCTTTCCACCCGCACGGCACACGACCCCATGAGCAGGTTCCCCCATGCATAGCGGCGCGCTCGAGCTGGCCCTGGTGCTGCTGCTGGCCGCGGTGATCGCGGTGCCGGTGTTCAAGAAACTCGGCCTGGGCGCGGTGCTCGGCTATCTGGCGGCTGGCGTGGTGCTCGGCCCGGATGGCCTGGGTTTCGTGCAGGACGCCGACCGCATCCTCAGCGCCGCCGAGATCGGCGTGGTGATGCTGCTGTTCGTGATCGGCCTGGAGCTGTCGCCCGCCCGCCTGAAGGTGATGCGCCGCTCGGTGTTCGGTGCCGGCGCACTGCAGGTCGCGCTGAGTGCCCTCGTGCTGGGCAGCCTGCTGATGCTGGATCACTTCCAGTGGAAGAGCGCGTTGATCGTCGGCATCGCGCTGGCATTGTCCTCCACGGCGGTCGGGCTGCAGCTGCTGTCCGAACACAAAGCGATCAACAGCGATTACGGGCGCCTGGGCTTCGCCATCCTGCTCTTCCAGGATCTGATCGCGATCCCGTTGCTGGCGGCGATTCCGCTGCTCGGCGGTGCGCGCAACGACACCCTGCAGTGGAACGACGTGGCGATCGCGATCGGCGCGCTGGCGGTGGTGATCCTGTGCGGACGGCCGGTGCTGCGCCGGCTGTTCAACATCATCGCGCGCACGCGCAGCCCGGAGGTGTTCACCGCCACCGCGCTGCTGGTCGTGCTCGGCACCGCATGGTTCATGCAGGAGGCCGGGCTGAGCCCGAGCCTGGGCGCGTTCCTGGCCGGTGTGCTGTTGTCCGATTCGGAATTCCGCCACGAGCTGGAATCGCAGATCGAACCGTTCAAGGGCCTGCTGCTCGGCCTGTTCTTCATCGCCGTGGGCATGGGCATCGACCTGGACCGCATCGTCGCCGAGCCGATGATGATCGCCGCCGGCGTGGCGATCCTGCTGGTGGTCAAGTTCGGCCTGCTGTTCGGCATCGGCAAGCTGGCCAAGCTGCGCACGCGCCACGCGGTGCTGCTGGGCAGCGTGCTGTGGCTGGGCGGCGAGTTCGCCTTCGTGGTGTTCAACGAAGCCCAGCGCGCGCACCTGCTTGGCAGTGCCAACCATGATCGGCTGGTGGCGATCGTCGGCCTGTCGATGGCGATCACGCCGCTGTTGATGATCGGCCTGATCCGCCTGCTGGGCCGCGATGACGGTCCCAAGGCGCCGGCCCAGCCCGCCGACAAGGTCGACATCACCGATGTACAGCCGCAGGTGATGATCGCCGGCATGGGCCGCTTCGGCCAGGTGGTGGCGCGCCTGCTGACCGCGCAGAAGATCCCGTTCGTGGCGCTGGAGTCCAATCCGGATACGGTCTCGGACCTGCGCCGCTTCGGCAACAAACTCTATTACGGCGACCCCACCCGGCCGGAGATGCTGCGCGCCGCCGGCGGCGAGCACATCCGCGTCTACGTGGTCACACTGGATGATCCGGACGCCAACATGCGGGCCACGCGGCTGATCCGGCGCATGTATCCCGATGCGGTGGTGCTGGTGCGCGCACGCAACCGCCAGCATGCGTGGCGGCTGATGGACATGTCCGCCGAGCCGTTCCGCGAGGTGTTCGGCACCAGCCTGGAACTGAGCGAACGGATGCTGATCGCGCTGGGCATGTCGGTGGAGACCGCACGCAGCCATGTGCAGCGCTTCCGCGAGCACGACGAAAAACTCCTGCGCGATCAGTACCTGGTCTACGACGACGAAGCGGCCGTGATCCAGACCTCGCGCGATGCGCGTGCGGACCTGATGCATCTGTTCGAGGCGGATGCGGAGAGTGATGGGAAGGGCGCGGACGACCGTCCGCAGCATTGATGAACCTGCGGATGCACCGTCGCGTGCATCATTGATCCGCTGCCGGCCAGCGGCCGGCACTACCCGCCGCGGAGTCAGCCGTTATCGCGCAGGAACCGGGCCATCGAGGAGACGCCCGGCACCAGCGGTTCGAATTCGCCAGCGACGTCGATGAAGCCGCGCATCACCGCGATCTCGCGCGGGCTGCGGTTGAGCGCGTCGCGTACATCCGGATCGGCACCGGCACGCAGCAGGCGCTGCACCAGCAGCGGCAGGCCGTGCAGCGCCGCCAGATGCAGCGGACCGAAGCCACGCGGATCACGCACGTCCAGCGAGACCTCTTCGTCCAGCAGACGCTCCACCGCAGCGAGCACGATCTGCTCGTCGCAGGCGGTGCCCGGCTCGGCGCGTGCGCCGAGCAGCAGCAGCAACGGCGTGACCGAGCCGGCGGCGGCCTGGTCCGGTTCGGCACCGGCCAGCAGCAGGGTGTCGAGCAGGGCGAGCAGACGCGCACGGTCCCGCGCACTGAAGCCGTACAGCGCCGCGCAGTGCAGCGGACCCAGTTGCTGGGCATCGCCGGCGTGCACGTCGGCACCGGCGGTGAGCAGGCGCGAGACGATGTCCGGCAGGCCCAGTGCGGAGGCCAGCATCAGCACGGTGACGCCGCCCGGCAGGCGGTATTCGAGTTCGGCACCGGCATCAAGCAGCGCCGAGACGATATCCACCTGGCGCATGCTCACTGCCGCCGAAAGCGGCGTGGCGCCACTGGCGGCGGCATGCTGCGGGTTGGCACCGCGGGTCAGCAGCAGATCCACCACGGCCAGGTGACCGCCACCAGCGGCGCGCAGCAGCGCAGTGCAGCCCTGGGCGTCGACGGCATCGACCCCGAACCCCAGGTCGATCAGGCGACGCACGGCATCGGCATCGCCGGCCATCGCAGCGGCCGGCAGGTCACCGTCGCGCAACGCGCGGCGCGGCAACGGCCACACCCGCCAGTCCAGCCAGTCGGCGAGGTCGCGGCGGCCGATCGACAATGCCACGCCCAGCGGGGTCTGGCCGTCGGCGGCGCGGGCTTCGGGTGAGGCGCCCTGTTGCACCAGCAGTTTGATCGAGCCTTCGCGCGCGAGCGCCGTGGCCAGATGCAGGGCGGTCATGCCATGGCTGTCGCGCGCTTCGCGGTCCACGCCCAGCGTCAGCAGGGCCTGCTGCAGGCGCAGCCAGCCCAGGCGGACGGCCAGCGAGAGCGGCGGGTCGCCCGCCGGCGACGGCGCGAACGGGTCGGCGCCGCGTTCCAGCAGTTCGAGTGCAAGTTGCTCCAGGCCACGCGAGGCGTGGTCGTGCTGGGCGCAGGCGCTCAGCAGGCGCGCCAGGCCACCGCGACCGGCCGGGGAGAGGCCGCGGCGCAGCAGCACCTGCAGGGCCGGCACCGCATCGATGCCGCGCGCCAGCAGCGCGAACATCGGGGTATCTCCGCAGGCATCGAGCACTTCCGGGGCCGCACCATGCGCCAGCAGCCAGTCCAGCGCCTGCGGGTCCAGGGCCAGTTCGGCATCGTGCAGCAGCGCACCGAGTTCTTCGGACGCGCACAGGCGGGCCAGGGCGGCCATGCCCTCGACGTTGCCGAAGCTCAGTGCTTCGCGCAGCAGTTCCAGCGGCGGGCGGTCCGGCAGCGACGCAGGAGCCGCATCGCTGTCACCGGACATCACCAGCCCATCGCTGACCGCCGAGGGCAGCGGATAGGACGGATCCAGCAGCGACACGATGGCCCAGCGCCCGGCACCGGCGGCGATGTCCACCGCGCGTCGGCCCTGCGGATCGGCTACGTCGGCGGCGATGCCCAGGTCGCGCAGGCGGCGCACCAGCAGCGGCGAGACGTTGTCGGCCATGCAGGCCAGCAGCACGGCGTTGCGGCCTTCGCCATCCACCGCATTGAGGTCGGGATGGTGCGGCAGCAGGTGTTCGACCACGCCGGCCCGGCCACCGCGCGCGGCCTCCAGCCACGGCGTGCGCGCCAGTGCATCGCGTGCTTCCAGGTTGGCGCCGGCGGCCAGCAGCACGTCGATGATGTCGACATGACCGGCCAGCGCGGCTTCGTGCAGCGCACTGCGGCGCTGGCGGTCGCGCGCATCGGCGCGGGCCTTGTGCTTGAGCAGCAGCTGCACACCGGCCGGGTCGTCTTCTTCCGTGCCGGCCGCGGCCAGCAGCACGGGCGTGCCCTCGGCCGGCTCGGTCTTGGCCCCGCGTTCGAGCAGGAACTTGGCCAGCCGCCAGTTGCCGACCTGGCAGGCCACGGCCAGCGGCGACCAGCCGTCGTCATTGAGCGCGTCCACTTCGGCGGCGGCATCGCGCAGCAGCGCGGCGACACCGGGATCGGAACTGCGCGCCGCGTGATGCAGCGGCGTGTTGCCCTCGCTGTCCACCGCGCGCGGGTCGGCGCCATTGGCGAGCAGGGTCATCACTGCCTCGGGGCGACCGTGCCAACTGTCGCGGGTAGCGGCCAGCAGCGGGGTCATGCCACGGTGCGGGGCATTGACGCCCACGCCGCGCGCGATCAGTTCGCGCAGCAGGCGCAGGTCGGGCAGCACCGCGGCCAGCACGGCCAGGCTGCGCTGGTCGCGCCAGGCCGGATCGGGCAGCCCGTGCGGGTCGGCGCCGGCCTGCAGCAACTGCAGGGCACGGTCGACCCGGCCGCTGCGCGCCGCGTCGTACAGCGCCGGCTGCTGTTCGTGCAGGCTGATCGATTCCAGCGGTTTGGGCTCGGCGTACGCGTCGGCGAACAGATCATCGCGGTCACCGCGGGTCTCGGCCGGTACCGGTGCGCTCAGGGTCGATGCGGGGGCGATCGCCTGCAGCAGCACGTGCGCCAGCGGGGACAGCAGCACCACCGCAGCGGCGACCGGCCAGTGCAGCGCCGCCGAGACCAGGCCCGGCCACGCCGGCAGCACCACCAGCGCGCACACCAGCACCACCAGCGCAGCAACGGCCAGCCCGCGCCAGGCGGTCAGGTCGCGTCCGGCCAGGGTCTGCCAGTGACGGGCCAGGCTGCCTTCGCTGCGTTCCACGTCATTCCACAGCGGCCAGGTCCGCCAGACCCCGAGCAGCGCGGCGCTGACTGCCACGCTCACGCCGAGCACGGCGGCCAGGCTGCCGCTGTCGTGCAGGGCACTCAGCGGCCAGGCCACCAGCAGGGTCAGCAGCAGCGGGCCCAGCCCCCACAGCGCCAGCAGCGCAGGCGCATCCTGACGGACCACCTGCGGCAGCGGCTGCAGCGAGCGGGTGCGGCGCCACCACGAGACCGCCAGCGCGAACGCCGGCTGGGCCAACGCAGCGCACACGGCACCGGGCACGCCGCCGATGGCCGCAGCCAGGGCCAGCAGCGCACCGAGGGCGGCAGCAGATGCGACGGCGCGGGGGCGTTGGGATTCAATCATTGCGTCGCGGGAACCTGACCGGCGCCAACGGAGGCGGCGGCAACTGCAGATGGAATCCACGCTCGGTCAGGTTCTGGCGCACTTGTGCGGCATCGACCTGGGCGAGGCGACGGTCGGGAGTCAGGGCCACTTCGAGAACGAACTGGAACGGCGCCAGCGAGGCCTTTACCGCGTCAGGGATGACCGAGAAGTCATCACGAACGGCGAGATAGACGAAGCTGTCCTGCTTGCGTTGGCTTTTATAGACGTAGGCTTGCATGCCGCAGGGCGTTGCCCAGGGTAGTGAATGACAATGATTGTGGAGGAAAGCCGGCACAGGTGAAAGCCACGTGCACTGTCTACCGTCGGTTTTCCGTCACGCGACAGCATCAGGTTCATCAATGTCGTGATGTCGTTCAGCTGGGCGCCGCTGCAGTCTGCCGATGCCGCTGTGATGAATGCGTCGCTGCGGCGATGCCGCCGGTACCTGCGTTGGCCGCTGCATGGACCACCGCCCCGGCAGGGACGGTGGTCCGGGGGCTCACTTCACCTTGGCGTAGGTGCCCTTCAGCGCCACGCCGGCCAGGATCGCGCCCGCGTAGCATTCGTAGCTGGTGGTGCTCTTGAACTCGTTCTTCTTGTAGTAGCTGACGATGTCGACCACGGCATTGGCACCGCGCGACTTTGCCCCATCCTGCAGCGCGCGCAGCGCCGACAGCGCCACCCAGCGGCAGGCTTCGGCATCGCTCTTGTTGGCGGCGTTGGTCTTCTTGTTGGTCACGTCCTCGCCCAGGCGTTCCACTACGCTGACCTTTTCACCGGCCAGATAGAACTTCACGCTGCCGTCGATGCCCACGTTGCGGGCTTCAGCGGAATTGACCAGCTCATGCAGCGACTGCTCGACACGGGTTTCGCGGGCTTGGGCGGTACTGGCCAGGGCGAGCAGCGCGGTGGCGGCGATCAGGGCAAAACGACGCATTCAACTTTCTCCTTGTTGGGGGGATGCGAGGGGTCTACGGAACGGCCGGCCCGCAACGCGGGCCGGAAACTGCGGTCAATCCTGCCAGCGGCGGAAGATCAACGAGGTGTTGATGCCGCCGAAGGCGAAGTTGTTGCTCATGACGTAGTCGGTCTGCAGGGCACGGCCGTCGCCATGGATGTAATCCAGCGCGCCGCAGCGGGGATCGACCTCGTGCAGGTTCAGGGTGGGGGCGAACCAGCCCTCGCGCATCATCTCGATGCTCAGCCAGGCCTCGAACGCGCCACAGGCACCGAGCATGTGACCCACATAACTCTTGAGCGAGCTGATCGGCACGCCGGGGCCGAACACCTGGTGGGTGGCCTGGGTTTCGGCGATGTCGCCGTGCTCGGTGGCGGTGCCGTGCGCGTTGACGTAACCGATCCGGTCGGCAGCCAGGTCGGCATCCTCCAGCGCCAGCCGCATGGCCTGCGCCATGGTCCCGGCGCTGGGCTGGGTGACGTGCTGGCCGTCGCTGTTGGTGCCGTAGCCGACCACTTCGGCCAGGATCGTGGCGCCGCGGGCCTGGGCATGCTCCAGCTCTTCCAGGATCAGCGTGCAGGCGCCCTCGCCCAGCACCAGGCCGTCGCGGTGCGCATCGAACGGACTGGGCGTGGTCTGCGGCGCATCGTTGCGCACGCTGGTGGCGAACAGGGTGTCGAACACGGCGGCGGCGGTGGCGTCGAGCTGCTCGGCACCGCCGGTGACCATCACGGTCTGCTTGCCGCTGCGGATCGCTTCATAGCCCGAGCCCACGCCCTGGCTGCCCGAGGTGCAGGCGCTGGAGGTGGTGTAGACCCGCCCGGACAAGCCGAAGAACACGCCGATGTTCACCGGCGAGGTGTGGCTCATCATTTTCAGGTAGGTGGTGGCGCTGATGCCTTCGGTGGTGTGCTCATGCAGCATCCGGCCGAACTCGGCGGTAGCCTCGTGGCTGCCCGAGGACGAGCCATAGGCCACGCCGGCCATGCCACTGCGCAGCACCGGGTGGCCGAGCAGGCCGGCCGCCTCCAGCGCCAGCTCGGTGGCGCGCACCGACATCACCGCGACCTTGCCCATGCTGCGGGTGGTCTTGCGGTTGTAGTTGGTGGGCAGTTCGAAATCTTCCGCCGGTGCGGCCAGCCGCGTGTTGAGGCCATCGAAGACCTCCCACTCGGCGATGTAGCGCACCGCATTGGTCCTGGCCTGCAGGCGCGCACGGATGCTCGCCCAGTCCTGCCCGAGCGGGCTGATGGCAGCCGCGCCGGTGACCACCACGCGACGATCGGGGCGGGCCATCAGACCATCCCTCCGTTGACCGAGATCACCTGGCGGGTGATGTAGCCGGCCGATTCGGAGAGCAGGAACGAGACCGCGGCAGCGACCTCCTCCGGCTGGCCCAGGCGGTTGGCCGGGATCAGCTTGAGCGCGTGCTCGACCACTTCTTCATTGACCATCTCGGTCTCGATCAGCCCGGGGGCCACGCAGTTGACCGTGATCGCGCGGCTGGCCAGCTCCAGCGCCAGCGCCTTGGTGGCGCCGATGATGCCGGCCTTGGCCGCGCTGTAGTTGGTCTGGCCGCGGTTGCCGACCAGGCCGGAGACCGAGGACAAGGTGACGATGCGGCCAGGCTTGCGCCGGCGCACCAGCGGCATCACCAGCGGATGCAGCACGTTGTAGAAGCTGTCCAGGTTGGTGTGGATGACCGCATCCCAATCCTCGGCCGGCATCGCCGGGAAGGCGCCATCGCGGGCGATGCCGGCATTGCAGACCACCCCGTAATACGTGCCGTGCGCTTCGATGTCCGCTTCCAGCGCGGTACGCGCGGCATCGCGGTCGCTCACGTCGAACATGAGCACCCGGGCCTGCCGGCCCAGCGCCTGGATCTCGGCCACCACGGCCTGTGCTTCCTCGATGCGGCTGCGGCAATGCACCACCACATCGAAGCCGTCGCGCGCGCAACGCAGCGCCACGGCACGGCCGATGCCCCGGCTGGCGCCGGTCACCAGCACGGTCAGATTCCCTGTCATGCCTCTCCACTCTCCAGATAGGCCATCGCGTCCGTGGGTTCAAACACGGAGACGTTGGCAACCGCCATTTCGATATCGCCCGCCAGGATCCGGCAGGCGAACATGCCCAGGCCATTCTCGCCCAACAACTCGCAGTTCGCCTCCACCCGCAGGCAGCTGCCGGCGGCAAAGAACGGCTGGTGGGCGGTGTACCGGCGGGTGCCAAGCAGGAAGCCGATCGACGGCGCGCGGCCGGCGTGGCGTGCGCGGCACCCGGCCCAGGCGGCGATCGCCTGCGCCATGTACTCCACCCCGACCCAGGCGGGCACGCCATCAGGCGTGCAGAACAGCCCCTGCGCGGGCACGTCCACCTCAACGGCGATGGACTCATCCTGCCAGGCCACCACGCGGTGGATCAGGCGCATGCTGTCGCGGTGCGGCAGCACCGCGTCGATGTCATCGGGCAGCGGCATGCTCATCCTCGCGCCAGGGCCAGCACGGCGTTGCTGCCGCCGAAGGCGAACGAATGGCTGAGCACGTGCTGCAGCGGTTGCGCAGCGCGCGTGCCCGGTGCCACCAGGGCCAGCGCCGGCAAGGCGTCATCGGCCTGCCCGTCCCACCAGTGGGTGGGCAGATGCTGGTCCGGGTTGTCGGCCAGGGTCATCCAGCACAGCGCCGCTTCGATCGCGCCCGAGGCGCCGAGCGTGTGCCCGGTCAGCGGCTTGGTCGAGCTGGCCGGCACCTGCGTGCCCAGCACCGCGGCGACCGCCTGGCTTTCCATCGCATCGTTGTGACCAGTGGCGGTGCCATGCAGGTTCACGTAGTCGATCTGCGCCGGCGCCAGCCCGGCCCGGTCCAGGGCCTGCTGCATGGCATCGATCGCGCCGCGTCCCTGCGGATCCGGCGCAGACATGTGGTGGGCATCGGACGATTCGCCCCAGCCGGACAGCCGCACCGGGCCCGGCTCGCGGGTCATCAGGAACAGCGCGGCGCCTTCACCGATGTTGATGCCGCTGCGGTTTACCGAGAAGGGATTGCAGCGCACCGCCGAGACCGACTCCAGCGCGCTGAACCCGGCCACGGTGAAGCGGCACATCGAGTCCGCCCCGCCGGCGACCACCGCATCGACCACGCCGGCGCGCAGCAGGCGTGCGGCCGACATCAGCGCCTTGGCGCTGGACGAGCACGCGGTGGAGATCGTCCAGGCCGGGCCGGTGCTGCCGATCCGCTCACGCACGAAGCGCGCGGCGGTGCCCATTTCCTGCTGGGCGTAATGGAAATCCGCCGGCCACACGCCATCGCGGTGATAGGTGCGCAGTGCGTGCTCCGACTCGCCGATGCCCGAGGTGCTGGTACCGATGATCACTGCCACGCGCTCGGCACCAAAACGGGCGACGGCGGCATCGACGGCCTCGCGGATCTGGCCGAGCGCAGCGTCCAGCAGGCCGTTGTTGCGGCCGCGCAGGGCGACCGGCAGGTCGGCCAGGTCCGGCAGCGGCGCCTGCACTTCGCCCAGCGCCAGGGTGCGGCCAGGCAGGAGGGTGTCGTTGTCGTGCAGCCCACCGGGCTGCGCCGCGAACAGGCCCTCGCGCACCTGGGCGCGGTCGGCCCCCAGTGCGCAGATCACCCCCAGCTCATTCAGATAGACCGCGCTGCTGCTCACTCCTGGCCCTGCCCCATGTCCATTGATTCGATCACCAGTTCATAGCCCTCGGCCAGGTTGCGCAGCCGCACGCGACCAGCGGGCAATGTCTCGCGCACCAGCCAGGGTGTGCCGCCCTGGACCAGGCTGCGCACGCCGTCGGTTTCCTGCAGGCTCCAGCCGTCCGGCAGCGCGGCACGGATCGCCGCGGCGGGCCACAACGCGAACTGCAGGTCGTCGAGCACGCGCTCGCCGCGCACCTGCGGCGGCAGCCACGGCGCCCGGGTCTGTTCCAGATGCTGCCCGTCCCAGACCATGCGCACGCCGGTCTGGCCCATCGCCTGCACCGCCAGCCGCACCTGTTCGGCATCCACCTCCAGCAGGGCATCCAGCTCACGCTCGTGGCTGCCGAAGCGGAACTGCAGGCGCTGCTGCAGCTGCACCGCCTGCGGCAATGCCGAGGGCGCCAGCTGCAGCACGGGCAGCTGTACGAGCGGCGTGGGCATGCGGGTGCTGGCGCATGCGGCCAGCAGCAGGCTCAACAACAGGGTCAGGATCAGGCGCTGCACAGTTCCTCCAGCACGCGCAGGCGCCGGCCGCTGGCGTCGGCAACGTACGGATTGTTGGTATCCCAGGCATAGCCGGCCAGGATCGAGGAGATCATGCGGCGCACCTCCGGCTGCGGATCGGGATGGTAGATGATCTTCTGGAAGCCACCGGCGTACCAGGCCTCGACGAAGCGCCGGAAGGTTTTCACCCCGGCGCGCAGCGGCACCGAAAAGTCCTGTTCCCAGTCCACCGTCTCACCGGCGTGCTCGCGGGCCAGGCAATCGCTGGCCAGCTGGGCCGATTTGAACGCGATGGTCACCCCCGAGGAAAACACCGGGTCGAGGAACTCGCCGGCGTTGCCGAGCAGGGCATAGCCTTCGCCCCACAACGAGGAGACATTGGCCGAGTACCCGGTGATGGTGCGCACCGGCAGCACCGCCCATTCGGCGTTCCCGAGCAGGCGGGCCAGGTTCGGGTCCTCACCGACGATGGCCTGCAGCTTCTCCAGATCGGTGCCCGGGTAGCGCGCGAAGAAGCTCGGCTCGGCCACCACGCCCAGCGAACAGCAACCGTTGGAGAACGGAATCGTCCAGTACCACACGTCCACGTGCTCGGGATGGGTGGTGATCAGGATCTTGTTGCGATCAAAGCCCGCGCCGGCCGGAATGTGGTCGCGCACATGGCAGAAGATCGCACCGCGCACCGGGAAATTCGACGGCGACTCCAGGTCCAGCAGGCGCGGCAGCAACCGGGCGAAGCCGCTGGCGTCGAGAATGAAACCGGCCTCGATGGTGTACTCGCTGCCATCGGGCCGACGCACCTGCACCTGCGCCGGACGCCCGGGCTGCACGGACAGCACCTCATCACCGAAGCGCAGCGTAGCGCCCATCCGCTCGGCACCGCGCGCCAGCACGTCATCGAAGTCGGCGCGCTGCACCTGGTAGGTGGTGCCCCACCCCGGCGAGAACTTGTCGCGGAAATCAAACTCGGTGGTCGCCTCGCCGCGCACGAACGCCGCACCGTTCTTGTACTGGAACCCGGCCTGCACCACATCCTGCAGCAGCCCGGCCGCCTCGATGTATTCCATGCTCTGCGGCAGCAGGCTCTCGCCGATCGAGAACCGCGGAAACGCCTGGCGCTCCAGGATCAGCACCTGGCGCCCCTGCCGGCGCAGCATCGCCGCCGCCACGGAGCCGGCCGGGCCGGCGCCGATGACGAGGATTTCAGTACGTTCCACCTGCGGGTTCATCGATACATCCTTGATCAGATCATGAGAGGGAAACGCGGTCGCTCAGTGCGGTGCGTCGTGCGGTGGCGGGCGGAACAGCGGCGAGATCAGCCAGACCAGGCCGATGCCGAACAACAGGGTCAACCCGAAGGCGCGCAGCGCCGGCGTGGCCGACAGCCCGAGCAGGCCGAACGACAACCAGGTGCTGGCCGCGCCCACGCAGACCGCGAGCCAGGCACTGGCATCACCGCGGTGTTCGATCAGGAAGATGCCGTAGTCGATGCCCATGCCGAGCAGCAGCATCAGCGCGAGGACGTTGAACAGTTGCAGTGGCTGGCCGAACAGCCCCAGCAGCGCCAGTGTCAGTGCGCCGGCGATCAGGGTCGGGGCGAGCACGCGCCAGGCCTGGCCGCGGTAGCGCCAGAACAGCACCGCAAACACCAGCGCGATGCCGATCAGCAGCAGCCCGCTCATCAGCTTGCGGTAATGCTTGAGCAGCTGCGAGAAATCGGCGGTCCGGTCCACCCAGCGCACGCCATCGATGCCCTTGGCCTGTGCTTTCAGCAGCGCCAGCGCATCGGCACGCGAGAGGTCATCGACCATCACCACCGACGCCACGCCCTGCCCAACAGTGCCCAGCCACAGATGTCGGAACGGCATCGCCGCAGGCGAGGCAAGGAAGGCGTCGGCCTGCAGGTCCTGCGCAGCATAGGCCGGGCGCAGCAGTGGCTCACCCACCGCCGCACCGACCCGTGCCAGCACCTGCGGCTCGACCTTGGCGGTCAGGGCCGCATCGGCATGTTGGCGCTGCTGCGAGGGCAGCCAGTCGCTGATCGCACGGTAGCCACCGATCTGTTTGTCCGCTTCCAGCACGCGCAGACGATCGATCAGTGCCTCTTCGCGCTCCAGCACCTGCTCGGCGGTATCGCCCTGGACCAGATAGAACTGCGCCGGGCTGGGCATGCCCAGCATCTGGCTGATACGGATCTGCTGGGCGATCAGGTCCGGCGGCGATGACTGCAGGCTGCGCAGGTCGTCATTGGTCTGCAGGCGGGCGATGCCGATCGCCGAGAGCACCGTCACCACGCCCAGGAACATCGCCGCCTTGCGCCCGTGCAGGCGCGGCCAGCGCTCCAGCGTGGCGCCGAGCCAGCGGGCGAAGCCGGTACGACGGATTTCGCCGCCATCCAGCCACGGGAACCAGAAGATCACGGTCAGGAAGGCGGCGGCCAGGCCGACCACCGAGAACAGCGCCATCTGGCGCAGCCCCGGGAACGGCGCCAGGCCCAGCGCGAGATAGGCCAGTGCGCTGGTCAGCAACGCCAGCCACAGGCCCGGCAGCAGATGCCGCAGCAGCTTCCAGCGGCGGTCAGCCGGTTCGGCCTGGCGCGAGGCGAACCAGTGGATGCCGTAATCCTCGGCCACGCCCACCAGCGAGGCACCGAACACCAGCGTCAGCACATGCACCTTGCCGAACACCAGCACCGTCACCGCCAGCGCGACGCCACAGCCGATCAGCAGCGAGGCGGCCACCAGCAGGATCGGGCGCAGCGAACGGAACGCCAGCCAGACCAGCAGCAATACCGCGGCCAGCGAACCCCAGCCGATCGTATTGATCTCCCAGTTGGCCTGCACGGCCGCGGCTTCCGCATGCAGCGGCACACCGGCACGCAGCACTTCCAGACCCGGCGCCTGCTTCATGGCGGCCTCGGCGGCGGTGTCCAGCAGCAGGTCGATATGGCGCTCGCCATCGAGCTGGAACGCCGAGCCGACCGTGTCGTACTGCACGATCGACCAATGCTTTCCATCGGCTTCCAGCAGGCCGTCATCGCCCATCTGCAGGCCCGAACCCAGCGCGCGCTCCTGCCACCACTGCGGCCACAGCGAGAGCGGATCCTGGCGCCACTCGGTCAGGCGCGGCGCGCCCATCGGGCCGTACAGCGCCGCCAGTGCCGATTCGGCCAGGCCATCGGTGGGTTCGTTCTGCAGCCGCTCGCGCTGTGCACTGGTCAGCAGGCGGTCGCGATACGGTGCGTAGAACGCCCGTGCCTGATCGAACCAGCCTTCGATCGAGCCGCTTTCCTGGAGCAGCGGGGCAGCGCCCCGCTCCACCTTGATGGCATCGCGGAATGCGGCCTCGGCCGCCTTGGTCTGCGCCGCATCGGTACTGCCCAGCAACACCACGATCTGGCGCGCGTTGGCATCGGCAATACGGCGGGTGACATCGGACAGCAGGCGGTCGTGCGCATCCTGCGGCAGCAGCGCGAGGATGTCGGTATCGATCCGCGATTCGCTCTTCCACAACTGCCATTGCTGCACGCCCAGGCCGATCAGCACCAGCAGCCAGGCAATGGCCAGCCAGCGCCAGAGGCGCTGCAGGCGGCCGTTGGACGTCAGCACGTCATTCAAACTTGCGGCCCTCGTCGGCGCTCAACGCCGCCGGCGTATCGCTCATGCCGGCAAAGTGGATGCGGGTGACATCCTGGTTGGCCTCGTTGATCTGCACCTCGCGCACGTAGCGGTCACCGCTCAGAGTGAGCTGCGCAAACACCTTGCCGAGCATCGCCGAGCGCGGCGTCAGCTGCATGCGCCAGGCATTGCCGGGCAATACCTCGACCTTGACCGTGAACTGCGCCGACAGCGCCTGCGCATCGCCGCTCATCAGCGCGAACATGATCGCGTTGACCGAGCGCATCGCCGGCTGCTGGCGGCCATCCAGTTC
>Ga0308157_10003463_pt1 | contig 22923 bp, 17 predicted proteins | sample PhyBR1_FD_201035 | JGI IMG/M metagenome (GOLD analysis project Ga0308157, IMG submission 201035) | Phyllosphere microbial communities from UC Gill Tract Community Farm, Albany, California, United States - DLSLB.R1 | ecosystem: Host-associated > Plants > Phyllosphere > Unclassified | place: USA...
TCCATGACGCCAACAACACCCATCCAGCCTCGTCGGACCGCATCGGCAGCCTGGCGCAGACGCTCTCGACCGAACTGGTGGAGTTCGACTTCATGAAGCAGACCTTCAACACGCCCGCTCTGCTGGGCGAGATGGGGGCGGGCACCGCGCTGACCAACGTCGCGCTAGGCATCGCCTACGCCAATCATTTCGGCAAGCATGTGCTGGTGGCGGGCACCACCGATGCGGCGCACCCGACCGCCTTGGTGGTCGCGCCGCCGGCGAAGGTGCGCCCGATCGACCCGGACGCGCCCTGGTTCCGCGCGCGCGGCGAGAACAACGCCTTCCTGCCGTGGTGGGGCCTGCGTGACGACGCAAGGCCCGGTTCGCAAGGCTACTCGAAGTGAGCCGGCCACTGCTTCTGGGACACCGATGCGACCGCGCTTCACCTATTTACTACTGAAAAATAATGAACCGATTTGTAGTGTTACCGGGCTTGGTCGCCGGGGGCGTGGTGGCCTTGCTCACGGCGATTGCCGCCACCGCGAGCGCCACCCCGGCCCTCGAACAGGCGAAGCCGTTCCAGGCGCAGGTTGTGGGACTGCAATGGCTCAATCCATTGCAGCGGCGCGACTATCCCACCGAATGGCAACTGCTTTGGACGCTGGGCCTGGTGCAGCCCAACAAGGATGACGATATGGTGAAAACCAATCCCAAGAAATTTGGCAAGCTGCAGGCGATCGGGATTATCGCCGACGGTAATTATGGGGACGAAAATTTCAAAGGATATCATCACAAATACCTAGATGCCTTGACCGTACTTTTTCACGACATCTACTTCTCGAGTTCAACCTATTTCTACAATGCGCACTCTCTTGAAGACAAGAAAACCTGGCGCGAACTGGCAGGCATCCACGTCGAGTATGCCTTGCCCGAAGGCAGGCTGGATCCGGTCGAGGCAACCAATTACACACAGGACCGCATACGCCAAAATTTTTCTATTGGCAACCCGAACTTCCCGAATTCATGGAGCCGCAGCACGCCGCCCGACGTGCACGTGACCATGGGTGGCGCGAACGCCGGCTTCACCTCCCTGGCCGCCGGCCTTGACTACCTGCAGGCACACCCCAACGAGACGGTCTGGGTCATGAACTGGGACGCCCCCAGCTACCCGCCGAAGGACAAGCAGATCAACGAGAACATGGTGCTGCTGGTGCTGGCCGGCCCCAACTACAAGACCGAGCGCGCGCCGCTGGCGTGGCTGGGCTATCCGGCCAGCAAAAAGGTGGCTGATTTCGAGGCCGCCAAAGGCCAGCCTCCGCGCCCGGTGCAGGCGTGGAAGGCCGCCATCGAAGCGGCCGCGCACAACGCCGGCAAAAAAGATGCCGACATCGGCTATGTGATCCATGACGCCAACAACACCCATCCAGCCTCGTCGGACCGCATCGGCAGCCTGGCGCAGACGCTCTCGACCGAACTGGTGGAGTTCGACTTCATGAAGCAGACCTTCAACACGCCAGCGCTGCTGGGCGAGATGGGGGCGGGCACCGCGCTGACCAACGTCGCGCTAGGCATTGCCTACGCCAATCACTTCGGCAAGCATGTGCTGGTGGCCGGCACCACCGATGCGGCGCACCCGACCGCCGTGGTGGTCGCGCCGCCGGCGAAGGTGCGCCCGATCGACCCGGACGCGCCATGGTTCCGCGCGCGCGGCGGCAACAACGCCTTCCTGCCATGGTGGGGCCTGCGTGACGACGCCAGGCCCGGTTCGCAAGGCTACTCGAAGTGAGCTCGCCCATGCTGAAAGCGATGCGCGGCCATGAAGATTGCGTGGCCGCCGAGGCGCTTGAGACGCCCAATTTACTTTCACTAACTTAAAGGAAAAATGAAAACTCACAGCATTATTGCGTACCTTCTTCTGTCTGGCTTGATCGCGGGCTGTGCCTCAGGCATCAGGGGCGACGCTCCGCCAAGCGAAGCGTCGGACATCGCGAACGACGCTCCGCCGAGCTCGTCCTATGCCTGCCAAACCAAGCAGATAAAAGGTGCGCCGACCGCTGGGGAGGGCGCGTATGGTTGCCATTTCTACTTGCATCACCCAGAGACTCACCAGATTCTTGCCAACACCGCGTATCACCTGGCCATCTATCCCGCCCCGTCCACTAGCAAAGAGCACCCGAGTCCTGTCGTTAAACTGCAGGGCGTAACCGATGCCCAAGGGCGTTCCGGATACGTGCGCGCGGCTTTTCCCATCACGCCGGATCGGGTGCAGTTTGTCGAAAGGATCGGCAGCGGTCCGTACGGACTTTCGCCGCGCTTGTTACGCCCAACGGACGGCTTGGCGATGCCAGGCATGAACTACGTGGTCAAGTGGTGCGGTGAGCCCTACACAGGTATGACCGACGAGCGAGGTAACGGCGCGATGTTCAGTTCCACCTCTGATTCGTGCAAGGTCGATGTCTCCTTCTATAGGAAACGTTGAAGACATGCGCGAAGCCAAACTGCGGTTGCCTACTTTTTTGACTTTGCGGCTTTCCGTTTGGGTTCCGTATCCGCCGGCGTCACAAACCCAATAGGCCGCTTGGTGGCCGGTTCTGGCGGGGCCATCAGTTCCCGAATGGCGTCGAAGATCTGTTTCAACTGTACACGGGTGTTGCGTTCGAAGGTATCGGCCTTTAACGACATCAATTGCGTCTTGTTCTCCAATTCGTCCAAACGCAGTGCCAGCTCCTTGTTCGACGCCAGCGCCTCGCGCAAGCGCACAAAAGCGCGCACCACGTAGACGCCCATATCGACCGCTTGCTCGGAGTTCAATACATTGGCGACCTGGATCGCGCCGTGTTCAGTGAATGCGAATGGCAGCGCTTTCGAGAATTTCAGCCTGGAGAGGTGGTCACAATCTGTGACCACCTGCTGTTTTTCTATTGACGTGAGCTGGAACATGAAGTCGCTCGGAAAACGCCGCATATTGCGTTTGACGGCTTGGTTCAGCGCCTTGGTTGGCACGCCATACAGCCCGGCCAAGTCGGCGTCTATCATGACCTTTTGACCACGGATCAAGAGGATGCAGTGGTCGATGCTCAGCTGGTCTTTGATACCCGCGTTCATTAGGTAGGTTCGGATTCGTTATAAGTAATTGGCGTATCCTGAAGTATCTGATCGGAGAACAGGTTGATGCTTCTCAATACATTAGGTAGTCGCATGTGGCGCCGGGTGGGGCATTGCCGCACTGAGCGACAATGGCTAGAAGTTCTTGACCAGCGTCGCCCGCAGCGAGCGCGATTCGATGGGGTGGAAGTGGATGTCGTTGACCGGCGCCGCTTCGCCCTTCAGTTGCGACGGGTAGTAATAGTCGATGGCGGAATCGCGGCGGTTGGTCAGGTTGAAGGCTTCCAGCTCCAGCGTGAGGCCTTTGCGCAGCTTCCATCCGAGGCGGCCGTTGAGCGTCAGGCTTGGTTTGGAGCGCACGCTGTTGTCCTCGATGAGCGGACGCGGGCCGAAGTAGCGCAGCTTCAGCGAGCCGGAATACGGGCCACCATCGTCCAAGGTCAACGCCAGCTGGCCGGTGCCTTCGATGGCGCCGGGGATGTAAGCGCCTTCCGGCGCGGCGTCGCGCGAACGGGCGCGCGCGTAGGCCAGATCCAAATCGACCGACAGCCATTTCAGCGGCTTGTAGTAGTTCGAAATCTCCACGCCATGACGGCGGCTCGGGCGTCCCGCCTCGGTGGTGCCGGCGTCCCCGGCGAAGGTCAGCTCCGAATCGAAATCCAGGCGGTACACCGACAACGATGTCTGCAAGCCTGGCAGCCAGTTGCCGCGCGCGCCCAGCTCCATGCCGCGTGAGCGCACCAGCGGCGCCACCTTCTCCGCCGCCGCGCCGGTCTTGGGATCGATGCGGATGGTGACGCCGCGCGCGTCGTTGCTGTGGAAGCCGTTGCCGATGTTGGCGTACAGTTCCGCCGTCCGCCACGGGCCGTAGATCAGGCTCAGGCTCGGGCTCACCAGATGGTCGCTGGCCTTGCCGGAATTGGCCGCCAGGCTGCTGCGCACGTCGAAGCGGTAGCTGTCGATGCGCGCGCCGGCCACGGTGCGCAAGGCGCTGTTCCAGCGCGTGTTGTTCTCGACGTAGAGCCCCATGCTCGATTCGACGATGTGGTCCTGCCGCGTCACCGCCAGCGGCTCGCGGGCCTGCGTGGCCAGCAGGCCGTTAAAGATATTATCGTTTTGTAGCTGGATGCCGATGGTGGTGGCGCTGTTGCCGTTCTCCGTGTGCTGGTGCCAGCTGTGGCTTGCGTTGACGCCGCTGGTCACGCGCTTGTCCGGCTGCGCGAACTGGTCGCCGTGCACCGGATCGTCCATGAAGTAGGTGAAGTTGGAATACAGGTCCAGCCGGTTGGCGATGATGTAGGCGTTGACCCTGGACGCGCTGTCGTCGCTGGTGCGGCGCCACGCGCCGGAAAGGCTGTAGCGGTGCGACCTGCCGCCGTCGGTCGGATCGACGGCGTCGTTGCGATCCATCTGCCCCTCCCGCACGGCGCGCAACGGAATCTGGTCGGTCGCATTCCAGTCGGCGCGGTAGGCCATCAGGCTGACATTGAAGCCGTTGTTGGCATAGCCTTGGCTGTAGCGCAGCACCGCGTTCAGTTTCTGGTAGTCGTCGGGATGCGTGTAGGGACCGTCGTTGTGCAGCGCCTCCACCGCGTACAGCAGGCTGCCGTCGCCAGCATCCAGCGAGTCGGCCAGCAGCGCGCGGCCGTAGCCGTGCTGGCCGGCCGACGCCGAGGCCAGGCCTTGCAGCAGGCGGTTGGCGTACGCCACCGACGCCGTGCCGGCCGAGCCGAAGTCGCCTTCTTCGGCGGAGTATGGGCCCTTCTTGTAATCGAGTCGCACCGCCAGTTCGGGGATCAGGAAATTGAGGTCGGTCCAGCCCTGGCCATGCGCGTGGCTGCGCTGGTTGACGGGCATCTCATCGACGGTGGTGCGCAGATCGGTGCCGTGATCCAGGTTGAAGCCGCGCAGATAGAACTGATTGGCCTTGCCTTCGCCGCTATGCTGGCTGACGATCAGGCCGGGCGCCGCTTCGAGGATCTCGCCGGGGCGGTAGACGGTGCGCGTCGCCAGCTCCTGTTGCGTCACGCTGCCCGCGCTGGCGGCATCGGCCACGCCCAGCTGGTTGGCCCGCGAGCCGTCGACCAGCACCCGTTGCAGGATCTGGTCGTCGGCCTGCGCCGAGCCCAATGCGAACAGCAGCAGGTACTTAGTGGATGGCTTGATCGACGTTGCCTTGATCGAAAATGAGAGTCTGGACGGGGCCATCGGCTTGCAGGTTCACGGTGTTCTTTTGGGATGGCAGGAAGTCTACCAGCAAGGCGTTGTGGATGCGTGTCGCCGGTGCCAGCTTCCGGCCCTCGACTTCCTGGAAGATGACGATGCTGTCGGCGTCCGCCTTCATGCCCACCCAGTGCAGCGGCAGGCGCTTGCCGTCCGGGCCTTCCAGGTAGAACTGGCGCTCCACATAGCGGCGCAGCGGGGCTTCGCTGTCCGCCTGGCCCAGGTCGAAATTGCGTCCGTAGAGATTCGCCAGCAGCGTGGCGACATCGTGCGCCGTGTAGGTGTGCACGATCTCGGTGTTGCCGGTGCGGGCGTTGTAGCTGATGTCCGCTATGCCCATGTGAAAATTATGGGCGCAGGCCGCCGCGCCGGCGCATGCCAGCACGGCCGCCACGGCCAGGCGCAAGGCTCGCCGCATCATTCGGCCGACGAATCCTTGGACGACTTGTCGCCCTTGCCCTTGAGCGGCGTGTTGTAGTCGCGCATCAGGTTGTTGCGGTCACGGTCGGTCTTGAACAGCTCAAGGCGCGACTGCGTCACCTTGCGCGGCCAGGCGTTGTTGCTGGTGTCGATGTCGGCGGTCTCCCAGAATGGATCCTGGGTCAGGCCCACCATCGGCTCGTCGGTGACGATCAACTTGGTGATCTTCTTCGGCGAGTAGCGCCATACTTCGGCCGGAATGCGCTCGATGTACTTCTTGCCGCTCTTGAGTTCAATCTCCAGGATCAGCGGCATCACCATGCCGCCCAGGTTGGAGAAGTCCACCAGGTACAGGTGCTTGCCCTGGTCCAGCAGCTTCTTCTCCCACGGTTCCAGCTTCTCGATCGCCTCGGCGTAGCTGTTGCGGTCCTTGTTGGTGACGGTGAACTCGTCATGCTCGTTGTAGAAGTCCTTCAGCTCCGGATGCGCGTCCAGGCGCTTGGGCAGCGGCTTGTTGAGCTGCTCGGAGATTGAAATCGGCTGCGCCTCCTTCTGCGCCTTCTTCCACGCCTTCTCCTTTTCCGGATCCTTGGTGCTCACGCCATATTCGCTGATGCCGTCGATGCTGATGTCCACCGCGTCGGTGGTGTAGAACCAGCCGCGCCAGAACCAGTCAAGGTCGGTGCCGGAAGCGTCTTCCATGGTGCGGAAGAAGTCGGCCGGGGTGGGGCGCTTGAACTTCCAGCGGCGCGCGTATTCCCGGAACGCGTAGTCGAACAGTTCGCGGCCCAGGATGGTCTCGCGCAGGATGTTCAAGCCGGTGGCCGGCTTAGCGTAGGCGTTGTTCCCGAACTGGAGCAGCGACTCCGAGTTGGTCATGATCGGCACCTGGTTCTGGCTGCGCATGTAGTCGACGATGTTGCGCGGCTCGCCGCGGCGCGACGGGTAGTTGTCTTCCCACGCCTGCTCGGCCAGGTACTGCACGAAGGTGTTCAGGCCTTCATCCATCCAGGTCCACTGGCGCTCGTCCGAGTTGATGATCATCGGGTAGTAGTTGTGGCCCACCTCGTGGATGATCACGCCGATCAGGCCATACTTGGTCTGCTGCGACCAGGTGAGGGCGCCGGTCTTCTTGTCCTTGTTGGGGCGCGGGCCGTTGAAGGAGATCATCGGATACTCCATGCCGCCCACCGGACCGTTGACCGAGATCGCGGTCGGATACGGATAATCGAAGCTGTACTTGTTGTACTGGTCGATGGTGTGGATGATGGCCTGCGTGCTGTACTTGCCCCACAGCGGATTGCCTTCCTTCGGATAGTAGGACATCGCCATCACGTTGGTGGAATCCTTCTTGAAGCCCTGCGCATCCCAGATGAACTTGCGGCTGGAGGCCCATGCGAAGTCGCGCACGTTGGCGGCCTTGAAGTGCCAGGTCTTCGACGCGGTGCTGACCGACTTCTCGGCCTTCTCGGCTTCCTCCTGCGTGACGATGACCACCGGCGCGGACGCGGTCCGGGCCTTGGCCAGGCGGTCGCGCTGAGCGGCGCTCAGCACCTCGTTGGGGTTTTGCAGTTCGCCGGTGGATGCCACCACATGGTCCGCCGGCACGGTCAGCTGCACGTCGTAGTCGCCGAATTCCAGCGTGAACTCGCCGGAGCCGAGGAACTGCTTGTGCTGCCAGCCCATGACGTCGTAGTAGGCCGCCATGCGCGGATACCATTGGGCGATTTCGAACAGGTCGTTCTTGTCGTCCTCGAAGTGTTCGTAGCCCGAACGCCCGCCCAGCACCTGCTGCTCATTGATGTTGTAGGACCAGTCGATGTTGAAGGCGAAGCTCTGGCCCGGCTTCAACGGCGCCGGCAGGTCGATCCGCATCATGGTGCGATTGATGGTGTACTTCAGCGGCTGGCCGCCGGCGCTCACGGTCTTGATGTTGTAGCCGCCGTCGAATTCGCGGCCGGCCAGGATGCCGCGCATGCCTTCGAACTTGTACCCGTCTTCCGGCGTGTGCGCCTTGGCCCATGCTTCGCGCGAGGGCTGCGTCAGCATCATGCGGGCGTCGGAATTCTTCTTGTAGATGTTCTGGTCAAGCTGCACCCACAGGTAGCTCAGCGTATCGGGCGAGTTGTTGTGATAGTTGATTTGCTCGCTGCCGGTGATGGCGTGCTTGGCCTCGTCGAGCGAGGCGCGGATGGTGTAGTCCGCGCGCTGCTGCCAGTAGGCGGCGCCGGGCGCGCCGGATGCGGTGCGGTAGGAATTGGCGGAGGGGAGTATCTCGTCCAGCTGGCGGAACTTGTCGTCGAACGGCTCCGCCGCGAACGCGGACGCCGTAAAGCAAAGAGCCATGAAGCCGATTGTTTTGCGCATAGTTTGCATTCCTGATGTTTGCCCGAATAAAGGGAGCTAGTGTATAGCAACTTTTCAAAGAATTACCGGGCGATACAATAAAATACAAACTAAGTGGCGGTTTCCATTTTTGCTTATTTGCTTATTTGATTTTGCCGCTGCTGCTCCAGGAAATCGTGATGGGCGTCGTCGGTGGCGGTCATCGCGGCCGATGGAACGTCCAGCCGCATCAGGCGCGAACCCTTGCCGCTGCTGGCGCGCGGCCATTCCGGCAAGCCGGCGCCGTTGGGGTTGCCGGCCTTGATGAAGTTGGCGAAGTAGTCCTGCATCTGCGCCGACAGCGCGAAATCGTCGGCGGTCCACGAATACACTTTATTCGATGGCAGGTTACCCAGCGCGTATTCGATTTCGACCGAATGTCCGGCGCCGGCCTGGCCCGGACGCGGGCGGGAATAGTAGTAGCGGTAGACCGGCTGGCCGCTGGTGCGCGCGTGCGTGTCGATCCACTTCCAGGTGCCGTGGGCGATGAACAGGTCGCCGGCCAGGTCGGTCGCGGCCTGCATTACGTCGCCGCTGTAGGCTTGCTGTGCGGCCGGGGCGCGGTCGCGGTACATGGTTTGCAGCGCCTTGCCGAAGTTCTCCGGCGTCGGCTCGGCTTCGCCCAGCACCTGCTTGTAGTAGCCCTCCTGCGAATTCCATCCAGCCAGCAGCGGCACCTTGGCCTGCTCGCCCGCCGCGTACATCTCGACCGGGCTGCGTGGCAGGACGTAGCCGTCCTGGGTGGCGGCGAACCATGGCGCGTCCGGCCGCTTCATCGTGTCCAGCAGCTGCTGGGCGGGCATGGCGCGCAGCGCGGCCAGCGTCGGCGCGCCGATTTGTGCGGCGAAGGCGGCGCCTTTCTTTTCCGCGACCGCCAGCGGCTGCGGGGGCTCCAGGCCAAGCAGCGCGCCGCTCTCGCCGATGGCGCCGGCGATCAATCCCTTGGCCAATGGCGACAGCATCTGCGCGCTGACCGACCATGACCCGGCCGATTCGCCGGCGATGGTCACGCGCGCGGGGTCTCCGCCGAAAGCCGCGATATTCTTCGCCACCCATTGCAGCGCCGCCGCCTGGTCCATCAGGCCGTAGTTGCCGGAGGCCTTGTGCGGCGATTCGGCGGTCAGTTCAGGATGGGCGAGGAAGCCGAAGATGTTCAGGCGGTAGTTGACGGTCAGTGTGACGATGCCCTTGGCGGCCATGCTGGCGCCGTCGTAGCGGGGCTCGGAGCCGTCGCCCGCCGCGAAGCCGCCGCCGTAGAAGTAGACCAGCACCGGCAGCTTGTCCTTGGTCGATTTGGCCGGCGTCCACACGTTCAGGTACAGGCAGTCCTCGCTGACGCCGTCGGAGCGGAACACCATGTCGCCGAACAGCGGCAGCTGCATGGCGCGCGGCCCGAAGTGGTCGGCCTTGCGCACGCCGCGCCACTTCTGCGCCGGCTGCGGCGCCTTCCACCGGAGGTTGCCGACCGGCGGCGCCGCGAACGGTATCCCTTTGTACGATGCGACGCCGGAAGCTTCCAGCGTGCCTTCGACCACACCGGTGGCGGTGGTGGCGCGCGGCGCGGCCGCGAAGGAGGGGGCGGCGATCACGCCGAAGGCAGCCAGCAGCAAACCGTATTTATGCATGTCGTCATCGCGGAAGTTGAATGTCGACGCCTACTATAGCTGGAAGCACTTCCACTGGCGATACTTTATTTGCGGGCGCCGCAGAGGCGCCCGCAAGGCGGGGCTGGAGGTCAGCCGCGGCGCGCGCGGCGGCGTGCCAGCGCGATCAGGCCCAGGCCACCGAGCATCATGGCGTAGGTTTCCGGCTCCGGCACGGCGACGACGGTGCCGTTGACGGTGAACGGAAGTTCGGACGTCAGACCGTTGTTGTCGTCGATCAGGGTGATGAACGGAAGGCCGGCGCCGGCTTGGGCCGCATTGCCTTCACGCGCGTCGGAGGTCGGCGGCTGCCATGGACCGGAAGCGGCGGTGCCGGTCACGCCCCAGGTCAGCCAGTAGTGGCCGGAGCTCAGCGTGACGTCGGCGATATCCGCGTTGATCTGGTAGATGCCGCGCTGCTTGTTGTCCAGGGTGGCGTCGGTGACGCGATAGCCGGCCAGGCCGCCATTGGTGACCGCGCTGGTGCCCGAGGCCACCACCTTGCCGGTGTTGACGTCGTCGCCGGAAACGATGCTCCAGGTGGCCGAGGTAAAGGTGAATTTTCCGGCATTGGTCTGGTAGCCGTAGAAGCTCAGGCTGGAGACGTTCCAGCTTTTGCCGGCCGTGACATCGAAGTCGTCCGCGACGAAATTGCCGACGTCGCTTTGATTGCCGTAGCCCAGGGTCGAGGCGTCCGGCGCCAGGATGGACTTGCCGTCGCCATCGACCACCGGGCCATTGTTAAACAACACGCCGGCGTTGGCGACGCCGGCAACCAAAGCGAGTACTGCGAATGCGATTTTTTTCATCATTTCCCCATCTTTGTTGTGAGAAATGACAAGCTACCATTGTTTAACAATATTGCCAATATATTATTTTTAAATATCAATATGATATTTACTTAGCGCAGCGTCTCGGTCAGCACGCGGCCCTCGGCGCCGGCCGGCGGACGCACGTGCAGCAGGTTGGCCAGCGTCGGCGCGATGTCGACCACTTCCGCGTACTGGCCGTAGGCGCCCGGCTTGATCCAGCGTTTGCCCATGATCAGCAGCGGCACGTTGGTGTCGTAGGCGTAGGGCGAACCGTGCGAGGTGCCGCTGGTGCCGGTGCCGAAGTACCAGTAAGGCTTGGTGACCACCATCAGGTCGCCCGACGCCTCGCGGTTCCAGGCGCGGCGCATCAGCGTGGCCATGCGGGTGGTGTTGGCCGCGCCGTTTTCAAGCTGGGTGCGGGTGTAGGCTTCGACGATGCCGTTCTGCGACAGCAGGTAGCGGGCGGCGGCGTTTTCAACGTCCTCGCGTTTCAGGCCGCTCTTGTCGATCTGCGCGTAGTCCAGGTGGATGTTGGGCAGCGACCAGGCGCTCAGCAGCTTGGCGCCGCCGAACTTGTCCGACAGGTGCTTGTCCAGCGCGGCCATCAGCTTGTCGCCGTCGATGCGCTGGGCGTCGATGTGCTGGGTGCGCGAGAACTCGGGCGTGTTGGGGAAGCCATGGTCGGCGGTCAGCACCACCAGCACGTTGTCCATGCCGACGCGCTTGTCCAGGTAGTTGAAGAAGTCGGCCAGCATGCGGTCCACGCGCTGCAGGTGGTCGTGCGACATTTTGCTTTCCGGGCCGAAGGCGTGGTTGACGTAGTCGTGCGCCGACAGGCTCACGCCCAGCAGGTCCGGCACGCCGGCCGGATTGCGGCCGAGGTTTTCGCCTTCCACCGCGGCGCGCGCGAAGTCCAGCGTCAGCTGGTCGAGGAAGGGGCCGGTCTTCAGGCGGTTGTAGTAGTCGGCGTCGATGCCGCCGCTTTCGCTGTAGTAGGCGTAGGGCAGGCGGTTGTGGGTGCCGGCCTTGACCTGGTTCAGGTCCTCGCTGGCGTCGTTGGCGTAGGCCGCTTCGGGCAGCAGCGGCGTCCACGACTTGCCGTAGTAGCGGTCCTGCGGCTTGGTGGCCTGGTACTGCTTGACCCAGGCCGGATGCGCCTTCATGTAGAAGGTGCTGCTGGCGAAGTTGCCGCTCTTGTCCATGTACATGTAGGCGGTGCCGGTTTTGCCGGCCAACAGGATCGCGCCGCGGTCCTTGCCGGACACGGTGACCACCTTGCTGCGGCCACCGGTGGCGTAGCGCAGCTGGTCGCCCAGCGTGTCGACCTTCAGGCGGGTCGGCGCGGTGCCGTCGCTAGGCTTGGTCTCTTCGTCGATGTAGGTGTAGTTGGTGTCTTCGGTGCAGTACACCGATTTCTTGGTGATCGGGTCGATCCAGTTATTGCCGATCACGCCGTGCACATAAGGGTAGGCGCCGGTCAGCACGGCGCTGTGGCCGATCGCGGTGACGGTGATGCCGTGCGCCTGGTGGGCGTTGTTGAACGACGCGCCCTGGTCCAGCATGCGGCGCAAGCCGCCCTGGCCGAACTGGTCGCGGTAGCGCAGCACCTGTTCGTTCGGCAGGCCGTCCACCACCAGCACCACCACCAGCTTGGGCTGGGCCGCCTCGGCCGGATTGGCGGCCGGGGTGGCTGCATACACGGCTTGCAGCGCAAGGCAGGAGGTCGCGATTACGAGTGCGGGCAGGGACAGTTTCTTGGTCATGTTGGTTCGTCGTCTGGTTGTAAGGGATCGTGGGCGCACAGCCTACCATGCGCCCGCGATATCCTACCCCAACCTTGTGACGGCTCGATGACAGCCTACGGTTGCGGGTTCCATCCGGCGCCGCCGTTAAACGCCGCGAACACCTTGGCGCGGTCGGCGAAACCGGCCGCCACGTCGCTGGCGCTCAACTGGAAGCCGCCCACGCGCGCCGCCAGGTTGACCGGCGCGCCGGCCAGCGTGGTGCTGCCGTATTCGCGCCAGCCGCTGGCGGCGGTCGGCACCACCGGGTTGGGCGCCGGCTGGCCGTTCACGCCCGCGCCGGCCCAGCCCACCGTGGCCACGTGCGTGTCCATGCGGGTGTTGATGAAGGCGACGTTGTCCCAGGTGGCGGTGCCGCCGGGGCTGCGCGCCAGGTAGGTGGCGCCGGCCGGCACGTCGCCGTGCAGCGGGCCGGGACCGGGGCCGTGCGTCAGGCTGCTGTTGAGGAAGACGTAGCCTTTGTCGGCGGCGCTCGGCACGCGTGCCTGCAGCACGTAGCCGCCGCTGGCCGCGTTGGCGGTGTCGCCGACCGAGCGGATCTCGCTCTCCTCGAACAAGGCGGCGTGGCTGCCGCCCCAGATGAAGTCCACATTGCCCGCCACCAGCGAGTGGTAGAACCACGACCAGCCCTTGAGGTTCAGCGTATCCTGCTCACTGTGGAAGCTGGCGTTCTTCGCCACCAGGCGGCCGCTGTCGCTATTGAAGTAAATCGTTTCCGCCTGGGCCGAGATGGCGCCCGAGCGCAGCGTGGTGTTCTTCAGCGTCAGCGTATCGATGGTCAGCATGTCGGCCGCTTCGACCAGCATCACCGCGCGTCCGCCCGATGGCGTGGCGCTGTCGCCATTGGCCTGGCTGGCGCCGGAGCCGGTGTTGAGCGTGTCGTAGTTGGCGTACTGGATCACGGCGCCGTCGCGGCTCTCGCCGGTCAGCGTGACGTTGTTCTTGCCGCGCAGGTAAAGCAGCTCGTTGTAGACGCCATTGCGCACGGTGATGGTGACCGGATCGTTGGCGCCCAGTTCCTTCATCGCGTGGTTCAGCGCCGCCTGCACGGTGTTGAAGTCGGCGTCGTCGCCGGCGCCCACGGTCAGGCTGGTGCTGCCGGCGGCCGGGCCGGCGGCGCGCGTGGTGAACGACCAGTCGCCCAGTTTGCCGATGCCGGCGAACGGCACGCCGCCCAGCGTGGCGCCGTTGAACACGCCGTTGGCGATGGCGACGTAGTACTCGGTGCCGTAGGCCAGCTTGTTACTGTGCGGTTTGATCGTCGCCGTATTGCCGCTGATGCTGACGGGCGTGGTGTTGACCTTGCGGATCACCGGCTGGCCGGCATAGCCCAGGATGTCGGTCTCGCCGGACAGGCGTATCACATCGACCAGCGCGTCGTCGGCCTTGCGGAAGATGCGGATGCTGCCGATGCTGCCCAGCGTGGGCGGCGTGTCGAAGGTCAGCTTGAGCGAGACGTCGATGTTGGCGCCGCCGGCTTGCGCGGGCAGGGTGGCGCCGGCCAGCGGATAGGTTTGCGTCGGCTGCTGGAACTGCGCGCCGATGGTGGCCGCGATCGCGCGCTGCAAGGTCGGGTCGGAATCGCTGGTGACGATGATATTGGCGCTGCCCGCCGACACCGGCGTGATGGTCAGCGTGGTGCCGTTGACCGCCACCGCCGCCACCGCCGGATTGCTGGAGCTGGCGCTGAAGGTGTCGAGCGTGCCGTCCGGCTTGACGGCCGTGACGCCGATGCCGAACGGCGCGTCGCCCACCTCCGCCGTGTAGCTGAGCGACGATGGATTGAGCGTCAGCTGCGAAGGCTTGAGCGCCGGATCGCCGATGCGGACATCGTCGATCTGGAACGATTTGTTGGCGGTGTACAGGCCGACCTGGCCGCGCTCCGCGAAGGCCGCGTCGGTCACGGTGCCGAGCGCTTCGCCGTCGAGGTAGACCGTCAGCGCGCTGCCGATCATTTCAAAGCGCACCGTGTAGAACTGGGCGTCCAGCGCGATGGGCTTCTTCACCTGCTTGGGGCGCGACAGCGAACCGGCCAGCATCTTGGCGATTTCCACCTGCGTGCTGGCGGTGCTGCTTTGCACATTGAGGCCGGCGCCGTACCAGTTGGCGGCGTCCTTGTAGCGCGTGACCAGGTATAGCTGCTTGTTGCCGGTGGTGCTGTTGGTCAGCGGCTTGATGCGCGCCTCGACGTAGTAATCGGCGGACGGCACGTTGGCCATGGCCGCGGGCTTGAGCAACGCCAGCACGCCGCCGGTGGTGGCCGCCGTGTACTGCATCACCACGTTGGTGCCGCCGACCGTCTCCGGCTTGACGCTGAAGCTGCCGTTGGGGCCAGCCACCGGCAGCAGGTTCCAGTTGGCGGCGCTGCCGTTCTGGAAGTCGTCGCAGAAGTACAGGCCGGAGGGCGGGCAGGTCAGCGTGAAGCCGACATCGGGCGTGACGTTGCCGCTGCCGGTGATGGCGGTGGTTAGTTTGCCGCCGCCGGCCTGCGCCAGCGCGTTGGCCTTGACCAGCGCCAGCGGCCGCGCCGTGTACGCATACGGCACGGTGTAGGCGACGCTGTTCGGCGCCGAGCAGCCGGCCAGCGGCGCGCCGTTCAGCATCGAGCCGGTGTCGCGGAAGGCGCCGGGCACGGTGCCGCCGATCGGCTCGACCACATCGTCGCAACGCGAGACCCCGGCGATCTCGAACACGTTGTTGTTGGACAGGATCTGCGACGCCTGGCCCACGCCGATGCTGTATTCGTACGGGTAGGCCGGATGCGATTTGCTGCCGACGAAGTAGTTGTTGACCACGTGGACCTGGCCATAGCGCACGCGCGGCGCGCGGCTGACGACGTCGCGGAACACGTTGTTGCTGAAGGTGATGTGCAGCTTGCCGCTGTCGGCGGTGGCGCTGTCGCTGGAGCCAATCAGGTTGTTCTTGCGGTGCTGGCCGAAGACGTTGTACGACACCGTCACGTAGTCGGAGGCGTTGGTGATGTCCAGCGCGCCGTCGTGACACTGCTTCGGCTGGCCGTTCTCGACCGGCAGCAGGTCGTCGGTCATGGCGCCGTCGGTGAAGGTGTTGTGGTCGATCCAGATGTGGTCCGAGCCGGTGACGCCGATGCCGTCGTAGGCCGAGTTCCAGTTGCCCAGCGGGCCGTCGTTCGGATCCCAGATCGGGCCGACGTCGCAGGGATTGACGATCTTGAGGTTGCGGATGATGACCTGCGAGACGTTGGCCACGACGATATGGCCGTTGACGATGCCGGACGCCGCGCCGTCGCCGATCAGCGTGGTGTTGCTGGGCAGGCGTATCAGGCCGCGTATCGCCTGGTCGCCGGTGTTCGCGTAGGGCACGCCCTCGCTCATGTCGATGGTGCCGCTCAACTTGATGATCTTGGGCGCGGTGCCGCCATGCTTGATGGCGGCCAGCAGCTGCACGCGGTTGGTGGCGGTGTAGATGTTGGACGACAGCGCGGCCGCGCCGCCGCTGGTGCCGCCGGCCAGCGCGGCGAAACCGTCGGCGGGCGCGGTCTGCAGCGCGGTATCGGCTGCGGCAGCGTGGCCGCCCAGTGCCGCCGTCATCGACAGCGATAAACAAAGGGACAGGCGCAGCGCCGCCCTGAAACCGTAGCGTTTCATATGGTGCTCCTTGAAAGGTGAGGGCGGTTTAGCGCTGTGGCTTGCTGCGGCGGACCAGCGCGCCCATGCCGGCCAGGCCGGCCAGCAGCATCCACGCGGCGGCCGGTTCCGGCACCGGCGCGGCCTGCAGCGCGATCTCCGTCTGCAGCGGGCTGAAGTCGCCGTTCCAGTTCACCGCGCTCAGGTCGATGGCGATGGTGTGGCTGTCGATGATGGTCAGGACCGGCGTGCCGCTGGTGGCGCCGCTGTCGATGACGCGGAAGCCGGCGATGGGCGCGCCCAGCGTGGCGCCGAAGTCGAAGCGCGCGCTGTGGATGCCGGCGTCGACCGGGCCGTTGTTGTAGATGGTCAGGCTGCCGTTGGCGGCGAAGTCGAAGGCCAGCAGGTAGTCGGCGCTGAGGAACTCGGCGCCCGGATTGTTGGGATCGAGGCCGCTGACGTTGCTGCCCGGCTCGGCGTTGAAGCCGTGGTCCAGGCCCAGCATGCCGGCGGCGTCGCCGTTGTAGCTGGCGCTGATGATGGCGTTGTGCAGCGGATCGGTCGCCGCTTGCGCGCCGCCGACGAGGGCGATGCTGGCGGCGCTCGTGGCGGCCGCCACGGCTTGACGTAAGGTGAGGTGCATTGAAGTCTCCAGATATTGAGTTGGACAACGCCGGTCTGCGCCGGTCGCCGGTCGGCACACCTCGCGTATGCCGTGCCACCGGGAGGAAGGCGTGGGGAACGCCGGGCTCGCGGTTGGTCAAAGATCTGTGTAATGAGAATGCTCTAACTGGTCGGCCAATTCTACGGTGGCCTGACCAGTTAATCAAGGTGGACTGTCCAATATGGTGGCGTAACTGTCACAATTGAAGGTGCATGAAGGTGGTCGGGCCCAGCGTGCCGTCGGGCATGGCGGCGTAGTCGGGCACCACGCCGGTGACGGCGAAGCCCAGTTTCTCGTACATGGTTTGCGCCGGGAAGCCGGTGCAGGTGTCGAGCACGACCAGCGTGCGGCCGAGCGCGCGGGCCCGATCGAGGGCATGCCGCATCAGCGCCTGCGCGATGCCCTGCCGGCGCGCCGAGGAATGCACCAGCATCTTGGAAATCTCGGCCCGGTGGCGGCTGTTGGGCAGCCCGCCCAACACCAGTTGCACCGTGCCGCACAGCGCGCCGTCCGCGTCGAGCGCGGCGTACAGCAGGCGTTCGCCGCGCTCGACCTGCGGCGCCAGCGCCGCCCAGAATGCCTGCGCTTCTTCCAGTGGGCAGGGCAGCAGGAAGCCGACGCTGGCGCCGTTTAGCACGCAGTCGCGCAGCACGTGCGCCAGGTCGGCCGCGTGGCGGCGCAGGCCGGCGGCGTCGAGTTGGATTATGGTGGGCATAGGGCGATCAGGTAGCGGGCCGGCGACGGCCCTGGACAGTAAAAGGCGGTGGCGCCGAACAGGTGGAAGCGCAGACAGTCGCCCGTCTCCAGCCGGTGCACCACGCCGTCGAGGGTGTATTCCAGCGCGCCGTCGAGCATCCACAGGTGCTGCTCCATGCCGGTCACGGGCGCGCGCTCGTAGTCGATGCGGGCGCCGGGCGGCAGCCAGCCCTCCACCAGCTCGACCGCGTAACCGCGCGCCGGCGGCGACACCATGCGGCGCCTGAAACCGGTGGCGGGGTCCTGCCACAAGGCCTGGTCGGCGGCGCGCAGCAGTTCGCCAGGCTGGGCCTCGGCCTCGGCCACCAGGCGCGACATGGGCAGGCCGAACACGGCGCACAGCTTGCCCAGCAGGGCGGCGGTGGGGCTGGTTTCGCCGCGCTCCATGCGCGACAGCGTGGCGCGGCTGATGCCGCTGGCGGCGGCCAATTCCTCCAGCGACAGGGCGCGCTCCTCGCGCAGCGCGGCCAGGCGCTGGGCCAGGCGGGATTCGATATCATTTCTCATAAATGGGAATGTATCCCGAATATGAGATCTGTGCAAGAGTGTAATCAGCGACACCTCTGCGCTGCATCAATCGCACCGCCATCGCGGCCAGTATCGTCTGAGAACAACCGATACCAAAGGAGACGACCATGGCAACGACTTCCCATTCCAACATCATTCCCGGCAGCGGCCAGCTGGCGCTGCAGGGCGCGGTCGCGCTGGGTCCGGTGGCGGACGAGCAGACCATCGAGATCACCGTGCGGCTGCGCCACGCGCCCGAGCGCGCGCAGCTGGACCTGCAGGCCGCCGCGGCCGACACCCGGCCGCTCGCGCGCCAGTACCTGAGCCGCGAGCAGTTCGCCCAGGCGCACGGCGCCAGCGACGCCGACATCGCCAAGGTCGAGGAGTTCGCGGCGCAGCGCGGCATGGCGGTCATCAGCAGCAACGCGGCCCAGCGGCGCGTGGTGCTGGCCGGCACCGCCGCCCAGATGTGCAGCGCCTTCGGCGTCCAGCTGGAGGAATATGAATACCCGGACGGCAGCTATCGCGGCCGGGTCGGCGAGCTCAGCGTGCCGGACCAGCTGGCCGGCGTGGTCGAGGGCGTGTTTGGGCTGGACGACCGCCCGGTGGCCACGCCCAAGTTCCAGCGCCTGCAGGCGGACGGCTTCGCCTCGGCGGCGGCCGCCAACATCTCGTTCTCGCCGCCGCAGCTGGCCAGCCTGTACAACTTCCCGCAGGGGCTGGACGGCAGCGGCCAGTGCATCGGCATCATCGAGCTGGGCGGCGGCAGCCGGCCGCGCGACCTGAAGATCTATTTCCACGAGCTGGGCCTGAAGCCGCCGTGCGTCAAGACCGTCAGCATCGACCACGCCAAGAACCGGCCCACCACCGCCAACAGCGCCGACGGCGAGGTGATGCTCGACATCGAAGTGGCGGCCTCGGTGGCGCCGGGCGCGACCATCGCGGTGTACTACGCCCCCAACACCGAGCGCGGCTTCCTGGACGCCATCACCGCCGCCGTGCACGACGAGGTCAACCAGCCGTCGGTGATCTCGATCAGCTGGGGCGCGCCCGAATCGGCCTGGACCGGGCAAGCCATGACCGCCTTCGAACAAGCCTTCACCGACGCCGCCGCGATGGGCGTGACCATCCTGTGCGCGGCCGGCGACAACGGCTCCACCGACGGCGTGAGCGACGGCGCCCAGCACGTGGACTTCCCGGCCTCGGCGCCGCACGCGCTGGCCTGCGGCGGCACCAGGGTGGCGCTGCAGGACGGCGGCCCGGCGGTGGAAACCGTCTGGAACAGCGGCCCCAACAGCGCCACCGGCGGCGGCTACAGCAACTTCTTCAGCCGGCCGGACTATCAACTGGGCGTGGCGGACGGCCAGGCCAAGCGCGGCGTGCCCGACGTGGCCGCCGACGCCGATCCGGCCAGCGGCTACAAGGTCAGGGTGGACGGGCAGAACCTGGTGTTTGGCGGCACCAGCGCGGTGGCGCCGCTGTGGGCCGGGCTGCTGGCGTTGATCAACCAGCGCCTGGGCCACCCGGTCGGCTTCCTCAATCCGCTGCTGTACGGTTCCCTGCAGGGCAAGGGCGTGACCCGGGATGTTACGAATGGCAACAACGGCGCGCAACAGGCGACCGCCGGTTGGGACGCTTGCACCGGTTGGGGCTGTCCCGATGGGGAAAAACTATTGCAGGCGCTGAGTAATTAATTTCGCAAATTGGAATAATTCCTAAGTGCAAGTTTCGCATGGGAAAAAGACATTTTTTAGCCTGTGAAGCCGCCAAAAATGGTGATTGTTGCCAATTCCTTGTTAGAATGAAGGGGTAGAAGTTTTTATTGTTCGGCCGCTTCACGCGTCGTCAAACAGGAGTCGATTATGATTATGGTCAACAACATTGGTAGTGCCAACCTCGCTGCGGCCACGGCTGCGGAGAAGACGCTTGAGCCCAAAAAAATCGCCTCGCCTGTCGCCGACGCCGACCTGAACGCCTCGGTCGCCGCTTACCTGTCGCTGCCGGGCTTTAACGCCCCGCTGCAAACCGATCCCTCGCACACGGTCAACGCCACCGACCGCGCCAGCGCGGTGGTCAAGGCGGTGGCGGAATCGGACGACGATGGCATGAAGCTGGCGTTGAAGCAATTCGACGAAGGCTTGAAGCGTTTGGTGCAGCGTCCCGAGACCCAGTTTTTCCACGCCAAGTTCGGCCTGGACGCCAGCGCGGACGACAGCGCCAGGCTGGTGTCGCCGGAACCGCTGCCGGGCGTCGATGAAAATGGCGTGTTGGGTAGCGGCAAGGTCGACCTGGCCGCCGCCGACACCAACAAGGACGGCAAGATCAGTCCCGACGAGCTGCGCCGCTATCAAATGCCGATCACCTACCGCAGCAGCGAGCGCGCGGCCGATTCCGTGGTGAACGGCCCGTCGGCCTTCTCCCTGACCGAAGCCAACCGCGCCTACGGCGTGGTGGCCACCGCTGAAGCAGCCTGATCCAGCCCCCATCCGAAAACGGGCTTCGCCTTGACGGCGAAGCCCGTTTTTTTTTCGTCCAGCAAGTTTCCGGACGCGCACCTCATATAAAAAAGCACACTCAGCACAAAAAAAGTGCGAATATGTCGAGCAAAAGTGCAGTTCAGTTAACCTTTTGGTCGGGCGTCAAGCTCAGGTGGGAGTTTTTTTGTGAGAAATCAAAACTTCATGCAATTCCGGCGGCATGCCATGCGTGCCGGCGTGGCGGCGCTGGTCGCCGCGGGATTGGGCGGCTGCGCGCTTGGCCCGGACTTCAAGACCCCCGCCGCGCCGGCCGCGGCAGGCGATAGCTACACCCCCACGCCGCTGGCGTCCACGACCGCGTCGTCACCCGGCGTGGGCGGTGGCGCCCAGCAGTTCGTGGCGGGGCAGGACATCCCGGCGCAGTGGTGGACGGTGTTCCGCTCGCCCGCGCTGGACCAGCTGATCCGCGCCGCGCTGGCGCAGAACCCCAACATGGCGGCGGCCGAGGCATCGCTGCGCCAGGCGCAGGAAAGCTATAACGCCCAGGCCGGCAACCTGGTCTACCCCTCGGTGAACGGCCAGCTCGGCGTGGCCCGCCAGAAAGTCTCGGAGGCGAGCGGCGGCAGGGGCGGCGTCTTCAACCTGTACAACGCCTCGGTCAACGTGGCCTACACGCCGGACGTGTTCGGTTCCACGCGGCGCACGCTGGAAGGCGCGCAGGCGCAGGTGGACTACCAGCGCTTCCAGGTCGAGGCCACCTATCTGACGCTGAGCGCCAACGTGGTCACCACCGCCATCCGCGAAGCCTCGCTGCGCGCGCAACTGAAGGCCACCCGCGAAGTGCTGGACGCGCTCAACCAGCAGCTGGGCGTGATCGACAAACAATTCCAACTGGGCGCCGTGCCGCGCAACACCTTGCTCAGCCAGCGCAACCAGGCCGCGCAAATCGCCGCCACCTTGCCGCCGCTGGAAAAGGCGCTGGCGCAAAGCCGCCATCAACTATCCGTGCTGGCCGGTAAGCTGCCAAGCGAGGCCGGCATGCCCGAGTTCGCGCTGGAGTCGCTGACCCTGCCGGACACGCTGCCGGTGTCGCTGCCGTCGGCGCTGGTGCGCCAGCGGCCCGACATCCGCGCCAGCGAGGAACAGCTGCACGCGGCCAGCGCGGCGATCGGCGTGGCGACGGCGGCGCAATATCCGCAGTTCACGCTGAGCGGCAGCTACGGCTTGGAACCTGGCCGCCGGCCTGGCCGCGCCCATCTTCAACGGCGGCGCCCTGAGCGCCAGGAAGCGCGCGGCCGAGGCGGCCTATGACGTGGCGGCGGCCCAGTACCGCGCCACGGTGCTGAACGCCTTCCAGAACGTGGCCGACAGCCTGCGCGCGCTGGACTCCGACGCCGCCGCGCTGAAGGCGCAGGCGGAAGCCGAATCGCTGGCGGCCGAATCGCTGGCGCTGGCGACCCAGCAGTACAAGCTGGGCGGCATCAGCTACCTGGCGCTGCTGGACGCGCAGCGCAGCTACCAGCAGGCCCATGTGGCGCTGGTGCAGGCGCAGGCGGCCCGCTACGCCGACACGGCCGCGCTGTTCCAGGCGCTGGGCGGAGGGTGGTGGAACCGCGCCGGCGGCGCCCCGGCCGCCACGGCGGTCTCGGCGGCTGCACCGTATGGCAGCGCCAAGTAAGCACATCAAACAACATTAAAAAGCAGGAGAACGATACATGACCAAGCGTATGTTCATCATGATAGGCGCCGTCCTCGTCCTGATCGCCGTGCTGGCGTTCGGCAAATTTTTGCAGATCAAGAAGCTGATCGCCAGCTCGCCCAAGCCCGGCGCGCAGACCGTCACGGCGATCAAGGCCGAGGTGTCGGAATGGCAGCCGCAACTGAGTTCGGTCGGCACGCTGGTGCCGGTGCGCGGCGTCGATGTCACCTCCGAGATCGCCGGCCTGGTGCGCCAGGTGCACTTCAAGTCCGGCGACGAGGTCAAGGCCGGCCAGGTGCTGTTCGAGATGAACGCCGACGCCGACATCGCCCAGCTGCGCGCGCTGCAGGCCGCCGCCGACCTGTCGGCTTCCGTGCTCAAGCGCGACAAGCTGCAGTTCGCCGCCCAGGCCATCAGCCAGGCCCAGCTCGACAACGACGAGGCCGACCTGAAGAGCCGCAAGGCGCTGGCCGCGCAGCAGCAGGCCGTGGTCGACAAGAAGACCATCCGCGCGCCGTTCGCGGGCAAGCTGGGCATCACCGCCGTCAATCCGGGCCAGTACCTCAATCCCGGCGACAAGCTGGTCACGCTGCAAACCATCGATACCGTTTATGTCGATTTCTTCGTGCCGCAGAAACAGCTGGCCGGCCTGTCCATCGGCCAGAAGCTCAACCTGAGCGCCGACGCCTATCCGGGCGTGGCCTTCCCCGGCAAGGTGACCTCGATCAGCCCGAAGGTTGACAGCGCCACCCGCAACGTGCAGGTCGAGGCCACCGTGCCCAACGCCAAGCGCCAGCTGCTGCCGGGCATGTTCGCCAGCGTCAGCCTGGACCAGGGCGACAA
>Ga0308157_10003464_pt1 | contig 22911 bp, 28 predicted proteins | sample PhyBR1_FD_201035 | JGI IMG/M metagenome (GOLD analysis project Ga0308157, IMG submission 201035) | Phyllosphere microbial communities from UC Gill Tract Community Farm, Albany, California, United States - DLSLB.R1 | ecosystem: Host-associated > Plants > Phyllosphere > Unclassified | place: USA...
CCGATTCGTACGTTACCGTACCCGATGCCGTTTCTTCCGCCGCTGCCGGTTCGGAATTCGTCGCTTCCGCGCTAGTTTCCGTTGTTTCCGTCGCAGGAGCGCTTGACTCCGTTTGCGCATTGCCGCAGGCGCTCAGTACGAGCACGAAAAGCAGCAGCAGCGCCGCCGCCCAATACGAATTCTTTTTCATCATTCCGATATCCCCCTGAAGTCTGTATTCTTTTGTATGCGGATAGTGATAATCGTTATCATTGATAGCGTTTCGTGTACGATCAACGAACATCAACTTATGCCTTCAATACGCCTAAATCGTACATTTATGATTTAAGATCAACGTCACTAATCGCACATCGTCGGATATTTTGTGATTTTTGGTGTGACATTTTTAAAATCTAAATGAGATTGGTTATCAACAGTATAGCAGGCAAAAAAATATTCGTCTATAAAATCAGAAAAGACTCTTAACAAAGAATATTTAACTCGCACATTGCTTTTTATAAGAGACAACGAAAACAGATACCGCTTGCTTGTAGAACTTAGCCATTGCATTTTTTTCTATTGTTGTAGTTGAGGCCTCAAACTCAGATAATCCACTATACGGTAAAATCCGGCTTACCAAAAGGCGGTGGGTATAATGTTACCATTTCGGGAAGAAGCATTGCTTCTGACGGTACTGTTGCTTTCGTAGTCCCACACTGCACATTGTCCTTTATCGTCTATTAAAAAAAGCCATTCTCTAATTATGATTAGAGAATGGCTTTTTTTATTTACTCGTAGCGAATGGAGCGTGTAGAGCTTGCCACATTTCGTCAAATTCTACTTTATCCGCGGAAAATCCTGAACTGAATTTTTCTGTCTTATCATGGTTTTTAGGATCAAAGTTCAAATATTCTTCATGACTATGACAAGCATAGTTTGTGCAGTGTGAAGCAAACTCATAAAAGTGTTCAAAGGGACGATCCATCATCTCGACGACGATCAAGTCTCCTTCTTTACGAGAAGATAGCGGCATGTAGATTAAAAAGTATTCGTCACTTGAAAATCGATACTCCAAGCCTCTTGCCTCCTTTCATGAATCTTTTATTCAATTAGTTCTTATGATATTGAACTTCGCTCCGCGGCTGCGTAAAACGGCGGGCAGGAACGTACAGCCTCTAAGCGGCTTTCCGCTTAGGACTGTAGTTATCGCGCGGAGTAGCGCGAGCCCTACATGACTTAGATCTTTCAAATCTCAAATTTGAAATTCAATTCGAATTTGGCTCAAATAGGTTTGCATACAGGCCCTAGCCAAGAAGTTTTTCCATGATCAACACATCTATTTCTTGGCCGTCCCGTTTCCCTTGCTTCTCAAGAGTCCCTACAATTCGATAACCTAACTTGCCGTATAACTGCTGACCCGCCTGATTAAACGGAAGCATAAATAGAACAATTTTACGGAATGCCTGTCGATGTGCCTGCTTTTCAAGATCCAATAGCAGCTGCGTACCGATTCCTGTTCCCCGATGTTCGCGTCCTACGTAGATTGAAAGGTCAGCTACGCCATCGTAAGCACAACGTTGTGAATATGGATTAAGTGCAGCCCAGCCCACAATTTTCCCGTTTTTTTCGCTTACCAGTGCCTGGTAACGGCCTTGATGGGCACTAAACCAATCTTTAATATACAAAAAGTCTTTCGGTTCTGTTTCCAGCGTTGCAATTCGATCTTCGATCCCCTGATTATAGATTAGCAGCACTGTATCCAGATCCTCTTCCCTAACAAGACGAGTCGACAAGGAGTTTTCCGATCTTACAATATCCATGCTTCTTTCCCCCTTACGGCTTCACAGCTTGAATGACGGCCGAAACAATGTAATCCTCTACATTTCCGTCCGGTATCCAATCACGGATAAAGTTTTTCGACTCTTCTTTCGGCTGAATCGAGATGTCGCAAAAGCCGCTGCGCTCCAGCATTTCGTTCAACTCTATTAGAGAGGAAGCGCCTGAAATACAGCCGCTGTAGATGTCCTGAATATCGTTTTTGATCTCGATCGGAAGTTCGGCCGTAGTTATGATATCTGAAATAGCCAACCGCCCTCCATTTCGAAGTACCCGATACGCTTCATCGAATACCTGTTGCTTGTCTGGTGAAAGATTAATTACACAATTTGAAATAATGACGTCAACCGTTCCATTGGATACCGGCAGATGCTCGATCTCACCTAGCCGAAAATCAACAACGTCGTTTTCTGCTTTTGCTGCATTTTGCCGAGCTTTAGACACCATATCCGGCGTCATATCGACACCAATTACTTTTCCTGTATCCCCTACCTGCTTGGCCGCCAGAAAACAGTCAAACCCGCCGCCACTACCTAAATCAAGTACAGTCTCACCTGGCTTCAGCCCTGCGATAGCCTGCGGATTACCGCAACCCAAACCCAAATTGGAACCTGCCGGAACAGATTTCATTTCCTCGTCCGAATATCCCATTTGCGCAGAAACTTTATTAACGTCTTGAATCGGATCAAAACTTTGATCGGTCGAGCAGCAGGAATCCGATTGAACCGTTCGAAGGGCGATCTGCTGATAATGTCCGCGTACATTTTGGCGAATTGTATCTTGGTTAAACTTAGTCATCATTGAATCCTCCTTTAGAATCGTTAATGATAATAAATCATATTAAAGTTGCATTATTCAAGTTTTTTCGTACTTTCTGCAATTGGATTGCAACATCGGTCAGACTTAGCCATCGCTTCATTGAATAGTTGAATCGAACGCATAACCGTTTCTTGTTCGAACGGCGTTAAATACGACAATACTTCATCAAGATAACTATTCATTTGTTGGTCGATCTTATCAGCTACCCCTTGTCCTTCAATAGTTAATGACAAGACAGATACCCTTCGATCATTAGGAAGTGGCGCTTTTTGAACCAATCCCATTTTGATTAGTGCCTGGATTTGTCGGCTAAATGTTGTAAGGTCAGTACCAAGCATCTCCGCAACCTGCTGTATTGAAGGCAATTCTTTACGATCAATCTCATATAGAATATGACTTTGAGCAGCAGAAAGGTCATGACCGTCAACGCTACAACATACTTTATTCAACAGACCGAAGCGCCGTGTCATAATTTGAAAGGGTTCTCTTTTATTGAACATCTTATTCTCCACCTCATTTTTAGTATAGATTATAAATTGCATATTGCAAGTTTTTTCACCAAAAAAAGATAATCGAATCTTCACGAAGAAGAACGCTTATCTTTGGGACTTATCTTTCAAACTATCTTTACTTGTACATGTTGATTTCGATTAATCGTTTATAAAAATGCGCTGAGATACCGCCCACTTTTCTTCATCTGTTCCTTGCGTTTTTGCCGGATCTTCGAACCCTTAATGTTCGCGGCGCACATGCGGAGGCGTAATTGGGCATTTATCCGCGGCATCTCCGCAAAGGGTGACGACGAAATCGGCATTGTTCAAAATCATCGGATCGATAATCTCGGACGTTTGCCCAGAAATATCGAGATTTACTTCATTCATTGCTTTCACGGCATTCGGATTCAGACCATGCGCTTCAATACCTCCGCTGAGTACGTTCCATGCATCGCCCAGATATTTCTTTCCCAACCTTCCGCCATTTGGCTTCTGCAAGAATTGCCGATGCATAGGAAGTAAAGTGTTTTTTGTCATGGTTGAACATCTCCTTTATCCGGTCAAGGCCGGAAATGGTTATTGAATCTAAAATCGGACAATCAAACAATCATTAACCAGAGGCACAGGCCAATCAGCGTAATTAGCAGCGTCGGGACGGTTAGAATGATCCCTGTCCAGAAGTAAATGCTCCAAGGAATCTTAATGCCCTTCGTACTCAGCACGTGCAGCCAGAGAAGTGTAGCTAAAGATCCGATCTGCGTAATCTTCGGTCCGAGGTCCGACCCGATGACGTTCGTGTAGATCAATGCTTCCTGGATACTACCCGTAGTCGTTGTAGCATCAATTGCCAAAGCGTCAATCAACACCGTCGGCATGTTATTCATGATCGACGAGATCACCGCGGCCAGAAAGCCCATTCCTATTGTTGCTGCAAACAGGCCCTGATCTCCCGTTGCCTGGATCACGACAGCAAGTGCATCGGTCAACCCGGCGTTACGCAACCCGTAGATTACGACGTACATACCGATTGAGAAGAAGATAGCGATGACTCCTGCCATGATCGATACCGGAATCTCGAAGAATTTGCAGACAAAGTAACCGATCAGCAGCAAAGCGAGAACAAACCATGACAATCAGAACATCTTCGGATCGCGAATCGCTTCGCTCGGCTCCTTAAGATTCGATTCGTCGAAGGTCTTGGGATTCTTTTGCGGAAAAATAAATACAGAACTAAGATACTCGCAACGAGAGAGAAGAAATTCGGCACAATCATATGTTTGGCGTATTCTATGAAACTGATATTGAAGTAATCTGCGGAAACGATATTAACCAGATTGCTGACTACAAGCGGCAGCGACGTTGTATCGGCGATAAATACGCTGGCAATGATAAACGGGGAAATTCGTTTCTCATCGAGCTTACGCGCGCGCACCATAACCAACACAATCGGTGTAAGGATCAGCGCCGCTCCATCGTTCGCAAAGAAGGCGGCAACGAGCGCACCTAAAATACTGACATAGACAAACATACGAAGGCCGTTTCTACGTGCAGCTCGTGCCATGTGCAGAGCCGCCCATTCGAAGAATCCGATTCGGTTGAGAATCAGGGAGATCAAAATGATGGAAACAAATGCTAAAGTCGCATTCCATACAATCTGAGTTACGTCCCATACGTCCTGAAAACTGACTACACCAAGCAGTAGGGCCAATACTGTGCCTCCGCATGCTGACCATCCGATCGACAGGTTTTTGGGCTGCCATATCACGAGAATCAGCGTTACCAGAAAAATTAAAACTGCAGCCGTAACCAAAACAAGTAGCTCCCCTTCAATATTCACAAGAAATTCGCAATCCTTTTTGCTCCAGTTTCTTAATTTGATGCGTTTGTGAGGGGACTCGGGAAATTAGGCTTTGAGTCAGGTCATTTTGCTGGCTGTTATGATTGACTGAATAGAAAATCCACTGCTCTTTTCGATTTTCTTTTACCAGACCTGCATCTTTTAGTTTTTTTAAATGCTGGCTGATCAAAGGCTGACTCGTTTTGAAAATTTCGACCAGCTCGTAGACGCATCATTCTTGATCATCCAGCAGCTTCATTATGCTCAAGTACGTTTTGTCCCCAAGTAACTTCAACGTTTGAGAAATCTAATCTAAACTTTCTTCAATATTATCCATTTTGACTCCTTCTCTCTTCCAGTTCTATTTTTTTATAATATATAAATATATATTTATATGATAAATTATTTATATAAAGAAGAATCTATTTTTCAAAACCCTTCCTTTCTCTTTTTTAATACAACTTTGTATAACACTTTACTATTTTGATCCTCCAAATTATCGATATTTTCTAGCAACCCATGCTTTTTGGGATATAGGATGTCATCTATTTTTGGTTCTAAACAAGTAACCATACAAGGAATAGCAACAATTTAAACAAAAAGGGAAGCAGCTTATTAAACTGCTTCCCCAAATCTTTTTGATTCACGAACAATTAATTCTCTAAGTAACGATATAAGGTCGTTTTGCTGATTCCCGTTTGCTCTTTAATTTGTACCAAACTGTAATGTTTGCTCTCATACATTTGAATCGCTTTTTTTACGTTATCGTCTAATTTACGTGGTTTCCCCATCTTGCTGTCTTTTTGTTTCGCTTCATACATGCCTCTAATTGTATTCTCTCTTACTATATCTTTTTGTAAACCTAATAAAGAATGTGCGTTGGCACGAAAAGTTTGACCAACTGCCGTTCGCGTGTCAATCTGATCGCGTACAGATAACAAGTAAGCACCTTTTCTCTCCAAGTTATCCAACACTTCGACTAAATGTCTTGTTGAATCTGCCAAAATAAAAAGTTTGGATACGATGAGCGTGTCTGCAACCCGTAATTCCTGCAGTGTGTTTTCTAATGTCAAAGGAGACGTGCTGGCAGGAATTGTTGTTGCCTTGGCCTTGATTCCTGAAGCGATCGCATTCTCGATCATTGCTGGAGTCGATCCGATGGTAGGCTTGTACGCGTCTTTTTGCATTGCCGTTATCACAGCCTTTATCGGCGGACGGCCGGGAATGATATCCGCAGCAACAGGTGCAATGGCACTTCTAATGGTTCCACTTGTGCGCGATCATGGTATTCAGTACTTGCTGGCGGGACGCTGCTGACCGGCGTGATCCAATTTCTTTTTGGGGTATTGAAGATTGCCAAGCTGATGAAGTTTATTCCCAGGGCCGTTATGATCGGTTTCGTCAATGCGCTGGCTATTCTTATTTTCTTGGCTCAAGTGCTCACTTCGTCGGTATCTCTACACTCACTTAAATCTTTGTTGCCGTTACGCTTTTGACCGTCTATGGACTTCCCCGCTTTTTCAAAGCGATTCCGGCTCCTTTGATCGCAATTGTGGCTCTAACCGCAGTGGCGATCTTCGGCAACGTTCAAGTCGGGACAGTTGGCGACCTGGGTAACATTACGCAGTCACTGCCTTCGTTTCTAATTCCGAATGTGCCATTTAATCTGGAAACACTGATGATTATCCTTCCCTTCTCTATCTCCCTGGCCATCGTCGGTTTGGTCGAATCGCTGCTGACTGCTTCGATTGTCGATGACATGACCGATACGGGAAGCGACAAGAATAAGGAAGCACGGGGACAGGGCATTGCCAACTTCGTGACCGGATTTTTCGGTGGCATGGCCGGCTGTGCGATGATCGGCCAGTCCGTCATTAACGTCAAATCAGGAGGTCGCGGGCGCTTGTCTACATTCGTAGTCGGCGGATTCCTGATGTTTCTCATTCTTCCTTCAGCTATCTTCGCAAAGCCCCAAAAAGCGACGTTGTAGTTATGCTTGTAACGGTTGTAATCGTCGTGGTAACGGATAACCTGGCGATCGGCGTTCTGGCTGGCGTGCTGCTCAGTGCTATCTTATTCGCGGCCAAAATCTCTAGGGTAAAAGTTATTAAACGCGACTCCGGCGACAAGATCACCTTCGACGTGCAAGGACAGCTATTTTTCGCTTCTGCGGAAGAATTTGTTAATTCTTTCGACTTCGATCTTACCCATACGAAGATTATCCTAAATTTCTCTGAAGCTCAGATCTGGGACGACTCCGGGATAGGCGCAGTGGACAAGGTGGTCATTAAATATCGGGCTGGCGGCAATGAAATTGCGGTCAAAGGTCTGAATCCATCCAGTGAGACAATCATCAACAAGCTGGCCGTCTATCGGGATGCGAATGCCCAATTAAAGTCGCACTGATTCAATCAGGAGGAATGTGTCATGTACTCAAGTATTTTGTTGGCCGCGGATGGTTCGAAGAACGCAATCCGAGCTGCTCAAGAAGCCTTAACGATTGCTTCGGCAATGCCGGGTTGTAAAGTAGAGATCTTATTCGTCATCGACAATTCCAAAGTGAAAGAAGAAGTTCTTCATTCGCAAAACGAGACAGAACGTCAGTATAAGCGCCATCAGAAGCTGCTGCCCATCGAAGAGATATTCGCCGACGGAAATCTCGACTATCATATGACGACGATTCACGGCGATCCAGGTCCGGCAATTGTGGATTACGCCAAGAAAAGCGGTGTCGATCTGATCGTCCTCGGCAGCCGAGGGCTTAACGCTCTTCAAGAATTTGTTCTGGGCAGCGTCAGCCATAAAGTGGTTAAACGAGCTTCATGTCCAGTTCTGATTGTTAAGTAGATGTTTCACGTCCTAATAGCCTTACCAAATCTGATCTGAGGTTTAACGGCGTTTCCAGCGGGCGGAACGATTCCCCCTCTAAGACAAGCTACTCGAACAAAGGCCTTGGCTTCTTGCAAAGGTCTTTTGGTTATCGTTTATTTTATAGTTGCAAAAATCAACAGTTTCATATTACAATTATTTTAGTTTCTGAATCCACCTTAAAATATCAAGTCAATATGAGATAGGAGAGGATCGAAATGTCCGAAGCTGAACGATTAGTTTACTTAGCTAAGATCTTGAATCGCAATATTGGAGCTTTAGAGAAAAGCGAACTATCTTGTTGTGGAGCAACCCTAGGACAATGTCATGCGCTTTTGGAGATCGAGGCGGCTGGAGAGCTTTCCTTGATGGATCTAGCCCAGCTCCTCAACCTCGACAAAAGCACAGTAAGTCGTCTGGTGAATCAACTGGTAGCCAACGAATGGGTTGAACGCGTCATCGACCCTATGAACAGAAGATACGTGAAGTTAGGGCTCACTCCGAAAGGCTCTGGCTTTAGCCAAGTCATCAGCACCGTTTTTCATTCCTATATGGCTAGAGTTTGGGAATATATCCCTGAAAACAAGCACGCACAAGTTTTGGAAAGTATCGAACTATTGATTCAAGCATTCGATGAGAACAATTGCTGTTAATACTCACTAAGATCCGAAAAGGAGGATTTCATGTTTACTTTATTGGATAGTATAGTCATTGGCGGAGGTCAGGCGGGATTGGCTTCGGCTTATTATTTGCAGAAATCCGGCTTAACGTTCAAGGTCTTGGAGTCCGGTATGCATCCGACCGGTTCTTGGCCTTATTATTACGACAGTTTGACACTCTTCTCCCCGGCCCGATATTCCTCTTTACCTGGATTGAAGTTCCCCGGCAAAGCCGGGCAATATCCTGAACGTGACGAAGTCATTACTTATTTGAGGAAATATGCGGATACCTTCAAGTTTCCAATCGCGTACAATCATGCGGTCAAGGAGGTTCAGAGGATCGAAGAAGGATTTGAGGTGAAGACCGTTTCTGATCAAATCTTTTTCGCCAAGACCGTCATTTCAGCTACTGGTTCGTTCCGTCATCCACATGTACCTCTTCTCCCTGGAATCGAACAGTTTAACGGTTCAACGTCCCATTCTTCGAATTACCAAAATCCGAATCCGTTTGTGAATAAACGCATTGTCGTCGTCGGACGTGGAAACTCAGCCGTCCAAATTGCCATCGAATTAGCTGAGTATGCCCAAGTCACCCTTGCCGTTCAACAACCCATCCAATTCAAACCTCAGAAATTCTTGGGTTTAGATCTTCACTTCTGGCTCAAAGCGAGCGGCATAGACTTCTTCCCCTTTCACAAAATCGGCAGAACTCCTCCTGGGGCAGCGGCCGTTTTAGACTCTGGATATTATCGACGAAAAATAGCAGCCGGTATGCCGGATCAAAAACCGATGTTTCTCTCTTTTTATCAAGAAGGTGTAGTTTGGCCGAATGAACAAAAAGAGCCTATCGATCATGTGATCTGGGCAACCGGTTACCGACCGAATATGGCTTACTTAAAAAAACTTGGCGCATTGGATTCGTTAGGCAGTCCGATTCACCGAACAGGGATCAGCTCTACCGTAAAGGGACTTTATTATGTCGGGTTAGCGAATCAGCGTTCTTTTGCTTCCGCTACAATTCGTGGCGCAGGTCGCGATGCGAAGTATGTTGTGCAGCATCTGCAAACCTCTCGAAAGGTCTGATCTAACCCGTTTTCAAAAGAGTTCGACCTTAAAAAAATAGATAACTCCTCCTTATTAAAAGAAGAATTATCTATTGAAGTCATTAAGCATTAGGGAAAAGGTGCTGAATCGCTTCACGCTGCGTACTTTTGATCGAGATTACCGGACGAATTTCTTTAGCCATTCTCTCAGCTTCCACCAGCGTACTCGCCTTTCCCAAAGCGAGCAGCGTTCCGATTGCCACTGCTCCCGTACGGCCCTTCCCGCCACCGCAGTGAAAGCCGACTTTTTTACCCTGACGGTAACTATCGATAATTTGATCGATTGCCTGCTTGAATACTTCTTCCTGTGTCGTTCTTGCATGGTCATCCAAAGCAATACGAATCCACTCTACGGGATGATCGGAGCCGGAGAAAGCAAGCTCTGTCGATTCCTCACGTAGATCTACGATGACCTCGCAGTGCTCATCCGTAATCATTTTTTCTACATCCGCTGCCCCGCCTAAATAGATTCGTTCATCTACGAGCGCTTGATAAGTTTTATTCATTTTGAATTCTCTCCTGTTCTGTTCGGTTGTTCGGAGTGGATTACGTTAGCAGCAACTGCTCCCGCCCGTAAAGGCCAGTCCGGGTCCCTGCTCGTCTTTAATCAGATCTAACGTTACCAATTTAATTGGATCCGCGATTTCGGGTTCAAAGGCCACTTCCAACTGATTGAGCTGTTCAACCCGGTCACCCGCTTCCGGCTTCGCGAGCATCAACTGATAGCTGGAGCCGCAGCAGCCTGTCCCGCCAGAGACTACGCGCAGCGTGAATATGCCACTCTGAGTCATCGCTTCTTGGATGTAGCTTTTGGCTGAATCCGTAATGATCATAGCTGTTCATCCTTTCGATTGAGGAATACCGAAATCAAGGAACGTGAATTAACTCGCGAAGTTTGCGATAACCGTTCAGTTCCGTTGATTTCCAGGGAATAAGCACGCATTTGTCTTCTGCGGCCGCTTGAATCTTGCGAACCCATGGGATTTCGGCAGCCGCCCGTCCAGCAATGATCGGGTCCGCCGTTGTAGTCGCCGCAAAGCTTTGATTAATTATCCAACCTTTAACCGGAATCTTAGCGCGCAGCAAGTCCTCCTGCAAACGTAGTGCTTCATAATAGGGCGTCGCTTCGGCCAACGTCACGATAAGCACACTTGTTTCCTGCGGATTGCGCAAACGCGGAAGAAGCTGTTGTACAGAATCCGGCATCGAAAGTGTCGAACGTTCGATCTCCTTCTGATACTCGCTCGAAGCATCCAGCAGCAGTAACGTATGACCGGTTGGTGCCGTATCAATAACGACGATTTCTTCAGAACTTCGATCAACCAACTCCGCAAAAGCCCGGAAAATGGCGATTTCTTCCGTACAGGGCGAATTCAGATCCTCTTCAAGATAGGCTAGGCTGTCTTGGTCCAGATTCGACTGCTGGGCAATCGTTTCTCTTCGATACTTTTCGACTTCCGCTTTGGGATCAATTCGGCTCAACGACAGGCCAAGTATTTCGTGTTCGATTAGCTGGCTAAGATGAGCCGCTGGATCGGTCGTACTCAGATGCACCTTGTGCCCGCGTTCAGCTAATTCAAGAGCCACACTCGCGGCTACGGTCGTCTTGCCGACCCCTCCCTTGCCCATCGTAAAAATAATCCGCCTTCCCGACTGCTCCAATTCATCGATCATCCGGCCGAGAGAGGGAATCGAGAGGTTTGCGTTCGACTGAACAGAACCAGGCTCCGGTTCGCAGCTATCGGTCAGGAGCCGCCTCAAGCTGTCAATGCCTATTACATTGTACGAAACCAGCGGAATCTCATACTGAGGCAGGCGCTTGAGTGTGTCAGGCTGACTGTCCATCGCTTTCTGCTGACGTACGGCATAAGACTCGGCGATCGGATCACCGATAAGCGGGTTCAGTAGTCGTCCATTCACGATCAGGTACTGATTGTTCATGCCGATCTCGCTCAGTTCGTACGAAGTGCGAGCCGCTTCCAGAAGCGGCGAACGATCCGGACGCGCCACCAACATTAGCGTTGTTCGCTTAGAGTCGGCCAACGTGCGTACCGCCTCTTTGTATAGACTCTTCTTCGCTTCCAATCCTGCCAATGGGCCGAGACAGGAAGCGCCGTGTGTGCTCTCATTTAGAAAACCATTCCATGCCGTCGGAAGCTGAAGCAGACGAAGCGTGTGTCCCGTTGGCGCTGTATCGAACAGGATATGATCATACTTCCGCTGCGCTTCCTCATCTACCAGAATAGACGCAAACTCGTTAAAAGCAGCAATCTCGACGGTACAGGCTCCGGACATCTGCTCTTCCATGGTGGACAGAACGGCATCTGGAAGTCTGCCCCTGTAGGGCTCTATCGTCCGGCGCTTATACTCTCGCGCCGCCGTCTCGGGATCGAGATTGGCGGCGTCCAGATTCGCTATTCCCGAAATCGGCAGCGGTAGGTTCCCAAGTTCCATCCCGAATACATCCTGCAGATTAGAGGCAGGGTCGGTGCTGACGAGCAGCACCCTTTTGCCCGCGTCCGCCAGAGCAACTGCTGCGGCAGAAGCCGTTGATGTCTTGCCAACTCCGCCTTTTCCGGTGAAAAACAGGTAGGGCGTCAGCGGCATGTCAGTAGGGCGAAAGGCAGTCACCATCTTCGGACACCTCCTTATTTAGATTTGCTATTCAATTCCAGTCGAATACGAGGCTTGCTCGTCAGTTCCTGTTCGGATAGCCCCGTCCAAGCACGAAGTTGTTCATTGGTCGGATAGCCTTGACGATGAACGACCACATCGTCTACGAGTACGATAGGGAGCGCTCCCGCACCCTGTTCGTTCAGCAGCTCGTTGACCTGTGTATTTGTGATGAAGGCATCCGGCTCACTCGCCAGATTATAGCGGGACACGATGTATCCCTTTTGCTTTAGATTATGCACTACGGATGAAATCCGAATCAGTTCAGGATCGATGGTTGGACCGCATACACCGGAAGAACAGCACATGGCCGGATCGTAAAATTCAATTTTTTTCACGTTTAACTCCTCCTGTCTCACCATTCATATGGAAAAAGAGACCGGATTTTGACCCGATCCCCGATAATATTATTGACCGGTTTCAGCAAAAGTCCGAATGCGTTCGCCGATTTGGTCGCGTACGCGCTGAAACACCGCCCACTTTTCTTCATCTGTTCCTTGCGCTTTTGCCGGATCATCGAATCCCCAATGTTCGCGGCGCACATGCGGAGGCGTGATTGGGCATTTGTCCGCGGCATCTCCGCAAAGGGTGACGACGAAATCGGCATTGTTCAAAATCTTCGAATCGATAATATCGGACGTCTGCCCGGAAATATCGAGGCCTACTTCGCTCATCGCTTTCACGGCATTCGGATTGAGACCATGCGCTTCAATACCCGCGCTGAGTACGTTCCATTCTTCGCCCAGATATTTTTTTCCCCAACTTTCCGCCATTTGGCTTCTGCAGGAATTGCCGGTGCACAGGAAATAAAGCGTCTTTTTGTTCATGGTCGAACCTCTCCTTTATCCGGTTTGAACCGGAATTATTATTAAATACGGAAGCTTGCGATCAAACAATCATTAACCAGAGATAAAGACCAATCAATGTAATCAGCAACGTCGGAACGGTAAGGATAATACCTGTTCGGAAATAAACGCCCCAGGGAATCTTGATCCCCTTTGTACTCAGCACGTGCAGCCAGAGAAGTGTAGCCAACGATCCGATCGGCGTAATCTTCGGCCCCAGATCGGACCCGATCACGTTTGCATAGATCAGCGCTTCTCGGATATTATCCGTAGTTGTCGTGGCATCAATTGCCAATGCGTCGATCAGTACGGTAGGCATGTTATTCATAATCGACGAGATGATAGCCGCCAGGAAGCCCATTCCGATGGTGGCCGCGAACATGCCCTGATCGGCGATTGCTTGGATCACACCGGCAAGCGCGTCGGTCAACCCGGCATTCCGCAGACCATAGACCACCACATACATGCCGATCGAGAAGAAGACAATTGCCCAAGGTGCATCCTTGACCACTTTCGGAATCGGAACAACCGGGCTTCTCGAGGCTATGATTAAGAAGAAGATCGCGATCATTCCTGCCACGACCGATACCGGAATCTCGAAGAATTCGCAGACAAAGTAGCCGATTAACAAAAGAGCGAGAATGAACCAAGACAACCGGAACATCTTCGGATCGCGAATCGCTTCGCTCGGCTCCTTAAGATGCGATTCGTCGAAAGTTCTTGGGATGCTTTTGCGGAAAAATAAATACAGAACTAAGATACTCGCAGCGAGAGAGAAGAAATTCGGCACAATCATATGTTTGGCGTATTCCATGAAACTGATATTGAAGTAATCTGCGGAAACGATATTAACCAGATTGCTGACTACAAGCGGCAGCGACGTTGTGTCGGCAATAAATCCGCTGGCAATGATAAACGGGAAAATTCGTTTCTCATCAAGCTTGAGTGCACGAACCATGGCCAGTACGATCGGCGTCAGAATCAGTGCGGCTCCGTCGTTCGCGAAAAAGGCGGCGACGAGCGCACCCAAAATGCTGATATAGACGAACATGCGAAGGCCATTCCCGCGTGCAGCCCGTGCCATGTGCAGAGCCGCCCACTCAAAAAATCCAATCCGGTCTAGAATCAGGGAGATCAGAATAATGGCTACGAATGCCAAGGTCGCATTCCAGACAATCTGAGTGACATCCCATACATCCTGAAAACTAACCACCCCAAACAGCAAGGCGAGTACAGCGCCTCCGCAGGCCGACCACCCGATCGACAGATTTTTAGGCTGCCAGATCACGAGAATCAGGGTTATCAGAAAAATCAAAATTGCAGCCGTAACTAAAAACAATAGGGTTCCCCTCCATTATTCACAAGAAATACGTAATCCTTTTTGTTCCAGTTCCTTGATTTGATGGGTTTGTGAGGGGACTTGGGCGATTAAACTTTGAATCAGAGCATTTTGCGGGCTGTTGTGATTAACCGAATAGAAAATCCATTGTCCTTTTCGATTTTCTTTCACCAGCCCCGCATCCTTTAACTTTCTCAAATGTTGACTAACCGAAGGCTGACTGGTCTTGAAGATCTCAACCAGCTCGCAGACGCAGCACTCTTGGTCGTCCAGCAGCTTCATCATGGTCAAACGTGTCTTATCTCCAAGCAACTTCAACGTCTGAGAGACCTGATCCAAACTCTCTTCGGCCATACCCATATCGGCGTTCCTCCTTTCTGTTTTCTATTCCAATTCATTATATAATTATATGTTTATATAAGCAAGTCATAATTAAAAAAGAAGCTTCTCTTTTTAAGGAGAAACTTCTTGACAAATCTCACAGACAGCTTGCTGCTTCGTAGTTTTTCTTTAGAGCAGCGAGCATTTCAGTTGGATTCGGCAGTTGATGGAGAACAGCTTGCACATAGGGCTTATCTTCAATGTTGAGCGAGTAATGGACCCACTGTCCGCGCCGTTGTTCATTGACCAGCCCATGGGATTTCAGCTTGCGCATGTGCTGACTGATTGCGGGCTGAGTCATTCCAAGCACTTCAACCAGATCACATACGCACCATTCTTTATCCTGTAGCAGAACCAAAATCGCCAAACGCGTTTTGTCTCCCATCAACTTTAACTTTTCGGCTATCTCTACGGTCGACATGCAAACATTCCTTTCCGGATAACAAACAGGAAAACTTTGATGGTATCTATTGTAAAGCTCTCCTCCATTGAAATCAAGAAAGAACCCGATTTCGCTAATTAACCGAATCTGCCTGCGACATAATTTTCTGTTTGGCCTTGATTTGGCTTGCTGAATATTTGGATAGTCGGACCGTACTCAATCAGTTCTCCATTTAATAAAAAGGCCGTTTGATCAGAAACACGCGCAGCCTGAGCCAGATTATGAGTCACCATTACAATCGTATACAACTTGCTTAGCTCTTTGGCCAATTCTTCAATTTTCTGTGTGGAAAAAGGATCTAATGCCGCCGTCGATTCATCCATGAGCAGAACTTTCGGATCTACCGCCAGCGCTCTTGCAATACATAGTCGCTGCTGCTGTCCTCCTGATAGGCCAAAAGCATGTGATTTTAACTTATCAGCAACTTCTTCCCATAGAGCCGCAGCCCGCAAGCTGCGTTCTACGACTTCATCGAGATCTTTTTTTCGAGTGATACCATATAATCGGGGTCCGTAAGCTACGTTGTCGTAAATCGAAGTCGGAAAAGGATTAGGAGCCTGAAATACCATGCCTGTGTATCGACGCAATTTTTCTACCCGAACTTCCTTCGCATAAATAGGCGCTCCCGCGATATATATTTCTCCTGAAATTTGAATTCCCGGCGTATCATCGTTCATACGATTTAATGTCCGTAAGAGAGTCGACTTGCCACATCCGGAAGGCCCAATCAGAGCGGTGATCGACTGCTGGGGAATATCGAAGCTAATCTGCTTCAATGCGCTCTGTTCGCCGTAAGACACGCTCAGATCTTTAATTTGAATTCCATTCATTCTGGAGATGCCCCTCATTACAGATTTTTTTGAAACTTGTTTCTCAACATGATAGCGATGAGATTAAGAGTTAACAGAATAATCAAAAGTACAATAATGCCAGCGGCCGCCAGATTGTGGAATTCAGCCTGCGGTCTCGAAATCCAGTTGTATATTTGGATCGGCATGACGGTAAACTGATCCAGCAAGTTTTTGGGCAAGAAAGCCACGTAAGTAAGAGCTCCGATCATGACGAGGGGGGCGGTTTCCCCAATCGCTCTGGATACAGCCAATATGATACCTGTCAAAATCCCCGGGAACGCGGAAGGAAGTACAGCGCGCTGAACTGTTTGCCATTTTGTGGCGCCCAACGCTTTGGAAGCTTCCCTTCTCGTACTCGGCACGGCTTTGATCGCTTCTTGCGAAGAGACGATAATGACAGGCAAAATTAACAGCGTCATGGTCAGCGCACCCGCAAGCAGACTGCGGTCTAAAGCCATAGCTCGTACAAATAGGGTGAGTCCTAAAATTCCGTATACAATCGAAGGCACGCCTGCCAAAGTGCTGATATTCAGTTGAATCAATCGGGTGATCACACTTTTCTTAGCATACTCTTCGAGAAAGATTGCGGCTCCTACACCGATCACAAAAGCTAAAGGAAGCATGATCAGCACCATATAAAGCGTGCCAACTAATGCGGATTTAAGACCTGACGATGAAGCTCTGCGGGAAGGATACTGTGTAAACAAATCTACATTTAGAGCACGGACCCCATCCATCAAAATGGTTACTAAAAGAAGCATTAATGCAATGATTCCCACCGAAGTAGCCACCAGAAAAACAAGCTTCAGAATGCTATCTTTCCTTTTTCTTTTTTGAATATTTTGCTTCTCACGATCATTTGGCGGCGAAGAAGCCTGTATCGGAGTGTTCGACATATTTAATAGGCCTCCCTAAATCGTTTTGCAATAGCCGCCGCCAAGATATTCAGCAGGAAAGTAATGACAAACAAAGTCAGTCCCACCGCAAAAATAGAACCGTAAGCCAAAGAACCATGCGGGGTGTCTCCCAAACTGACTTGCACAATGTAGGCAGTCATGGTCTGAATGCTATCCAGTGGATTAGCTGTCATACGAGGTGTAGCGCCTGCTGCAATAGTCACAATCATGGTTTCTCCAATTGCACGAGAAAAAGCTAGCACGAATGAAGACATCACGCCAGATAAAGCCGCCGGAAGCACCACTTTTAACGCTGTCTCCAAACGGGTTGAACCCAGAGCATAAGCGCCCATCCGCAAGCTATTCGGAACCGCACGCATAGCTTCTTCACTTAGCGAACATACAATAGGAATAATCATGATGCCCACCGCAATGCCTGCGCTTAGTGCATTGAAGAGTCCAGCTCCAGGGAAAATGACCTGCAGAATCGGAGAGATAAAGGTTAAGGCAAAGTAACCATAGACAATGGTCGGCACACCTGCAAGCACTTCAAGTACAGGCCGAATGATTTTTCGCACTCGTGCTGAAGCATACTCACTCAAGTAAATCGCTGAAGCTAAACCCACCGGTATGGCAATAACAGCAGAGATCAGCGTAACCAAAAACGTCCCCATCAGCAGTGGCAGAACTCCGAAGTGGGTAGGCGCGATCAGAGGCGCCCATTTTGTCCCCCCTAAAAACTCAAAAATCGGCACTTGCTTAAAAAAGGCGATCGATTCCGAAAAAAGTGTATACACGATCCCTACTGTCGTTAAAGTGGATATCATCGCGCATAAAAATAAAAAAACAGGCATAATATGATCGGTCGGTCTTCTCTTCTGACCCGCAAACGGATGATCCTGAACATTTTCCATAGAGTGATTCTCCTTGTTCATCGACTCTTATCATAGAAAGGTGGAATCTCTTCCAGTCTCAAATGAAGAGATTCCACCCCTTTTCTACAATCGACTTTTATTGAATTTTGGCCATTTCTTCGTCAAGCTTATTTTGAGGCAGATGAACATATCCGACTTCATCAGCCAGCTCGCCGGCATGCTTAAGATAGTAATCAACAAACGCCTTCACTTCTGGTTTATCCATAAAAGCCTTATTCACATAAATGTACATCGGTCTGGAAAGCGGCTTATACGTGCCATCATTGATCGTTTCCGTAGAAGGGGCTACGGGACCCTCGCCTCCATCAATCGGCACTAGCTTCAGACGGTCCTTATTTTCTTCATAATACGCAAAGCCGAAGTAACCAATTGCATTTTTCTCTCCTTCAACACCTTGTACGAGCGTATTATCATCTTCGCTGAACGTAACAAGCGCGTCATTCCGGCTTGCTTGTGCTTTGCCGTTAATGGTTTCGGTAAAATAATCGAACGTTCCGGAGTCGGCACCTGGAGAGAAAATTTTAATTTCTTCAGCCGGCCAACCTGCTCGTACATCGCTCCACTTGGTCACCGCACTTTCTGGTTTGAAAATGGTATTCAATTCTTCTACCGTAAGGTGATCGACCCAATCATTTTCCGGATTGACCAATACCGACAACCCATCGTAAGCGACTTCCAGTTCAATATATTCGATACCATTCGCTTTCGCTTTTTCCGCTTCTTCGTCCTTAATCGGGCGCGAAGCATTGGAGATCGCCGTTTCTCCAGCAACAAACCGTTTGAATCCGCCTCCTGTTCCAGAAACGCCTACCGTTACGCGAACCGCTTGATTTTCTTTCCCGAATTCTTCCGCTATAGCCTCGGTGAGTGGATATACCGTACTGGATCCGTCAATATCGATTGTTCCCGACAACGTGGGGGACTCTTGGCCTGTGCTCTGTTCTTGTCCAGAAGCATTTGTAGATTCAATCGGTTGGCTGCTGGTTTGTCCCCCTCCGCACGCCGTAAGCAAAACCAACAAACTGACAGTTGTCATCCATAAAGCTGTCTTTTTCACTCTGTACCCCACCTTTATTTTATTATGCTTATATCACTATATAAGCATAAGTTTATTTTGTAAAATAAAAACCATCCTTATGTAAACTTCAAGTAAAATAAAAGAAACTTTAATCCACATGAATCTTCTTTTCCCTTAAAAGAGTGCGAACATAGGTATCTATTGTATTTCTTACTGTCCTAAGGTGGCTCAAAGTCTGCTCTTCCAAACCACATGGATCACCAACTTCCCACACTTGATATTCGATACCTGCTGGAAGAATCGGATAGCCTTCCAAATCGGGTTGGCATAAAAGAATCACGATGTCCGCTCGAAAAAACGAAAATAAAGTCATGAAAGGCTCTCGAGTTTCTTCAATATCCATTCCAATCTCTTCCATAACTTGAGACGCCAACTGTGGAAGCGGATTAGAAACTTGACCTCCAACTTCTGCAATTACATGTTCTCCCCCATAATACGCAGTGATAGTCGCGGCTATCTGACTTCTACAGCAGGAGAAAGTACTCCAGAACAAAATGCGCAGCGGTGCGCTCATCGCATTCACTCCTCTGCTCAATGAAGAACAAGACGGTAACCTTTATTTTTAACCGTTTTGATTTCTAGATCGCCTTCAAAAACACTCATTTTCTTACGTAAATCAGAGATGTACCGTTGAATGGTTTGTTCTCTTTGTGTATGGTCAGCCAGAACTTTTCGCAAATCATACATCATTACGCACTCATCCATATACTCCAAAAGAAGAAGAAAGATATAGAGTTCTACCTGCTTTAGAAAAATAGTTTGAGTTTTCTTTTTAATTTCATAATGGTCAGGGTAAATTTCGATTTCTTTTATTCTAAAAGCGCGCATACGGGTAGAAACTTGAATCTGCGGCGAAGGTTTCCGATTGAATTCGATCATTTCATTCACGAATTGAATCAATACGTCTAAGTCTATCGGCATTTTGACACGAGAAACGCTAGGATCAATTTCATGCTTGGGTAATGAAGAAAAAGAATCATAATTCTCAACTTGAAGAATGCGAGAAGGATCGAACGAAGCATGCATCTTGTTAAGCAACTTTTTATAAGAAGGAAAAAGATTCATGTCGATAAGAACCAAATCATAACCAGACACGTAAGTCCTCTCATCAACCTGTTGACCGATCGTCGTTCTATAACCATGATTTGACAAAGCATGACCCAGAAGTCGACTTATTGTTACATCCTCGTGCAAAATTAAAATTCGCTGAGGCATAAAATCTAACCAAACAGATTTCATTTTTCTCCCCTCCATATAACATTATGCTTATATTCTAATTTATTTTTATGCTAGTGCAACCCCTTTTTATCCCATTTGACTGCTTTATTTGTTTGGTTGAAATTCTAATGCTTTAACTTTTAGCACTCAAGTTCACGGATATAAAATTCGAGATACGATTATTGCAGATCTCAAAGACATTGTATATTCCGAGCTCATAAAAAACGATCAGCTACTAACACCCAAAACACCATCCAGTTTTCGTGAGTTCACCATCGACCTAAAGGTATGTTTAATGCTAAAATCTTATATAACCGTGAACAGAATCTTTTATAAAAAAGAAACCTCTACATAATGGAGGATTTATTTTCTCTTTCCGACATACCTTTATCTCGCTTTTAACTGAAGCTGGTGTGCCTTGCCTATGATCATGAAGCGTGTCGGACACGACGATGCAAAAACCACTTTAAAATCTATACGCACGTAACTTCCAAAATGCAGATTGACGCCGATCAGAAGATTAGTGAAATGTACGCTGACCTTTTGGACATTCCGTTTAAAGGGAATTTTGCGGAAAATGTGATAAAAACGTGATTTAAAAACAAATCAAGCGACCATAAACCCTTATGCATCAAGGTTTTTCGGTCGCCTTTTCATTAACGATAGTTATAATCGTTATCATATCCAAAAGAAGTTTAGATGTTGGAGGAGTTAATGTCAATACGAAAGCAAAAAATAGGGATTACCCGGGTACCGGCAATGCTCCGTCGAACGTCGTCCCCAGCGAAGCCGCAAACCGGTGCAGCGCCTGCTCCACGCTCGCGCGGATCTCCGAATCGGTTCCTTCTCCGTCTTCCCACCACCACTGCTTGATGACAAGCGGCTCCGTGCCGCGCTGCTTCTCCGGCTCGAACCGGGCAACAAATCGGCCGTCGACCGCAACGGGAAGCACATAATAGCCATATCTGCGTTCGGTTACCGGCTTATACACTTCCCACAAATAGTAGAAACCGAACAATTCCCGAATCAACTTGCGATCCCATAACAAATTGTCCAGCGGTGCCAACACGCAAGCCCGCATCGGACGTCCCGATTCTACGGCTTCCCCTTCTAGAGGTCCGGCCGACAATGATGCTTCCAACAGCGGGATATCGCCAGAGCGAATATACAACGGATGGACCAGCCCCTCTACCGACACCTTCGTAATTTCGCCTCGGTCGATCAAAGCGGCAAAAGCGGCCAGTCGCTGCGGAGCTTTGATTCCCGTCATCAGAAGCGCGTCGCTCGGGCGATTCCAGAGCAATCCCACGCTGCCGATCCGGCGCAGGAGATACCATTCGTAATAAGAAGCGTCATCGGAAAAAGGATCGTCCAGGCCGTAAAGCTCCTTCGGCACGATCCGCTCGGCCAACTCGTAGTATTTTCGACCGGACGTTTTATGGTGCACCGCCAATAGGCCCGCAAAATCCGAACCTTCCAACGCCGCACGGGATAGTCTCGTCGGTCCCCAGGCCCAGTCGATCTTTTCGTTATATTGCAGATCCGCCGAACATAAAGGGCCGCGCTGCGCGATCTCGTCCAATGCCGCAGTCGCTGCCGCCGGATTGGACCGGAACCAGGCTTGATGTTTACGGCGATGACGCTTGAAATACGGCCAGTCCTCCATCGGGAAGATCGCCATGTTTTTGTCCCAATAATCGACCAGGCTTCTTTCTTCGTAAAGTAATTCCCATAGCATTTTACGGTTGAAATCCGAAATTCTCGATTGAAGCACCAGTTCGGGATTCGTGCCTACGACGTTCAACGGATCGAACTGAATGCAGCCGACTCGGCGGATATACTCCAAAATGCCTGTTTTGCCTGCCGAATCAAACCTGTGCGATAATCCGTGATAATCGAATAAAAAGCGTCTTGCCTGTTCAAGCGTTAACGTAATCGCCTTTTGCGTCAATGGGTTCGCCCCTTTCGCCTGTCCTTTACTTTGCTTGTTGCTCGTATGTTATCAAGAAAAACCGGACAGCAGGTTGTCCGGTTTTCTTCGATCTTATTCGGCGGATGGAGAGCGCCGAGCGCTGCGGGAGAAATTGTACGCTTCGTTCGGGAAGAACGATCAGCCTTTGAACATCAATCTGACAGCCGCGATCAGCAAACATACCGATAGAACGCGGACGACGGCGATTGCAGGAATTTTTGATGCGACGCGGGCGCCGATCTGTCCGCCCGCCAAAGCCCCGATCGCCAACCAAATGAACTTGTCCCACATCACGTGTCCCAGCACCGCATGGGAGATCGTTCCGACGAATGCGGAGAGCAGGATCGAGAACATGGAGGTGGCGGTTGCGATATGCGGCGGGAAGGCCAGGAACAGGATCATGGTCGGCACCATGACCGATCCGCCGCCGATCCCGAACAGACTGGACAGAAAGCCGACGAAAAAGGCGACCACGGCGGCGAATGTCATGTTGAACGAATATTCATGCCGCTGGCCCGAGGCATCGAGCAGGCTGCGGCTGACGTTCGGTTTCAAAAATCCGTCGCGGCTCTTTTTCGGTTTGAAGTTGATCGAGATCGCCATCAGCACCAGGAAGATGCCGAGCGATACGAAGAATACCCGATTTTCGATGACTCCCGTCGTCCAAGCTCCGAGAATCGAACCCG
>Ga0308157_10003466_pt1 | contig 22899 bp, 23 predicted proteins | sample PhyBR1_FD_201035 | JGI IMG/M metagenome (GOLD analysis project Ga0308157, IMG submission 201035) | Phyllosphere microbial communities from UC Gill Tract Community Farm, Albany, California, United States - DLSLB.R1 | ecosystem: Host-associated > Plants > Phyllosphere > Unclassified | place: USA...
CCCCTGAGGCGCCTGTAATCACATGGAAGTTCCGGGCGGTCAATGCGAGCCATCCGCGCGACGTAGTGCATGCATTCTATAGGATGCTGGATGACCGCTTCTGGCCGAAAGCGGACATTGGAGAAGCACCAGTTACCCAAGCAGGTTTGAGTCTCCCCAGTACTTCAGCATCCAGTCGATGAACGCCGATAGCCGCGCACTCTTAAGCCCGCCTGGCGGATAGATGATGTGGAGTGGAAACGACGGCCGGGACCAGCCAGGGAGAACTTCGACAAGCTCGCCGCGCTCTATCAATGGCCGGACGCATATCGAGAAGTGCTGCCCGATCCCCAGCCCGGCCTGCAGAAGCGCAACATGCGCTTCCCCGTCATTGGTGGTGAACTTTGCACCTTCAATCTCAACGCGCTGGCCGGCCTTCTCGAACACCATGGGCGAAGGTCGTTCGGTCCCAGGTGGAAAGTAGGAGGCCAGTACGTGCCCTTCGCGCAGGTCACCAGGTTGCACTGGCTCACCGTGCTGCCGCAGATACTGCGGGGACGCGTACGTGCCGTACTCAAGATTCATCAGCTGGCGCGCGATCAGCAGCGGATCACCAATTTCTCCACCCCGGATCACGCAGTCAACGCCCTCGCCGACGATACTGATCTGTCGATCACTGACTCCAAGGGCGATGTCGATTTCAGGGAATTTACTGGAAAAATCGGCCAAGGCGGGAATGAGCAGATTGCGGGCAACTGTAGAAGGCACGTCGATGCGGAGGCGTCCCTTCGGGCGCAGTCCATGCGCTTTGATTGCGTTGTCGGCCTCGTCGAGCTCGGAAAGGAGACGTGTAACGTGTTCGTAGTAGGCAGTTCCTTCAGGCGTGACGCGGACTTGTCGCGTCGTCCGCTGGACAAGCCGTACGCCAAGATGGGCCTCAAGATCGAAGATCAGCTTGCTAGCCGTTGACCGCGGAATGTTGAGCTGCGCAGCGGTACGACTGAATGATTCTGCTTCGACCAAGCGTGCGAAGACCCGCATTGCCCAAAGTTGGTTCATCGATCTTCGCCCTGATTGTCCATGCACATGGACAAGCATGCCATCAATTTGTGGTCAATCGAGCAATAAGCTTCCATATCCTCATCCCTCGTGAGTGCATCCCGGCGCCCCCGCCCTTCTTTACGAGGAATCACCTGATGACATCCCAGAACGCTCTTCTAAGTGCTCGATATGGCCGGCAACCGCCCCCTCATCAGCATAGCGAACGCGAGCCGGGCGGCTGCCTCTCGCGCACGCGCGCTACTCAGGTCTAGGCGTTCGGCATGCTTGGGGTTCTTCCTAAGCCTGATGTCTATTGCGGAGTGGATCTGATCGCGATGGCACTGGATGCGGCCGTGCTCCTTCCAGTCGCCACAGAGGGCTAGGAAATCGAGTGGTCTTCGCGCGAAGTCATGCGCGTTGCGGGCATCAATCGCCGCAAAAAGCGCGTCGACATCTTTAACCTTGGCTTCTTGCGCCAAGGCGCGCATCTCTTGCCTTCGAAGCGGCGAGAGGGCGACCTCGCGCCACTGAATGGGCCTCTGCTCTTCGCGCTTTCGCGTCTCGACGCGCATTGCAAAGTTGGCGAACTCGGTCTCGGAGTCCTCCACGGTCTCGGGCGAGGACACCGGTAGATGCTTCTCGATGATCTGCCGATCAATGGCGATCGGGCGCGTGGTGATGATGATCGACGCGCGGTCGAGATGGCCGTGCAATGAGCGCGCGATGGAGCGCACAGCGCGCTCGAACAACCTCGGTGAAAGCTTCGCTTCGTCGATCGAGTCGAGGAAGAAGATTGCGCGCTCGGTATGCGCGGATTTCCATGCATCGAAACGCACTCGCTCATTCGGGTCAAAGCCTTCCTCGATCGAAGCATCGCCAAGAGCGGCAAGTTCGGCGAAGAAAGCGGGGCGACCCTCACCCCAAAGCTGCTCTTGCATCTGCTGGCACTCGTAGGTCTTGCCCATCCCTGCTTCGGACACGATGAGGACCCGATCAGACTCGAGAAGCGTGGGCCAGTCGACATTGCCGCGATTCGTGAAGCCAGCTAGGAAATCAGCCCTCTCCGGATCGTCACTGTATTCGTTGGGGAGATCGAAGAACGTCCTGAGAATTGCGGAGCGATCCAAAGCCATGACGAAAATAAACCTCGAAGTAGTTGGCGCGTCGTCAAATCTTTACGCCTTGCGGGTCCAGCTTACAGGGACCTATCTCAATACTAGAGCCTTGGGTAGCCTCGCGCGTATGAGGCCAATCGTTATGGTAGTCGATGGCAGGCTCCCAGGACGCTTGGCCCGAGTATCTGCTGTGCTGGGTCTGCGAACGCATCATCGGCGGGTATCCCGTACACGGTAGATTCCCTTCGATTTTTCAGTTTGGTATCCGTAGCCGCCAACCCCAAACCCGCTACGAGACGCGCCTAATTTCAAAGTTGGTCAATGTCTGCTTCTGGCCGGAAGCGGACAACTGCGAGGCATGGGATTAGGAAGATTTATCGGGGGTAGGGGAGGGCAGCTGCAGACCAAAAGCGGACTTACACGGCCTAGAGACCATCGGGCGATACACACGCTCTCTGCTTATCTTGGGGAAGCTGAAGTCATAGGCTAGGCAATGGGTTGTATTTGATGTATTAGTTTGCGTTGTTTCTTGGATGAAAGGGGGGGCTATGATAATTAATGAGGCGGTCGAGAAATTTAGTGCCCAGCCTGAGGGTATTGCTCTCGGGATTTCTGCGTTGCAGTCCGTAGCGTTGGATGAAATCTGGCCTCAGGATGGACTTGCGGTTGTAGTGCCCGCTAACCTGATGCGACTCGTTTCTTTGATTCGAGGTGGAAGTCATGAGCATGCTGAATTCCTGTTGCGCGTGGTTCATTACTTCAGCTCTTCCTTCCGCTGGAACAAGTTGCGCGCTTCTGACTCAGAAGTCGTAGGTAGGTTGGTTGCATTCCTTAGTCATCTTGAGGGAGCCGGGCGTCTCGTAGTTTTGGGTGATGAGGTCGACGATGTGGAGGTCGCTGAGGCGTTCTCAGGTCTCTACCCGAGTGGTGCGTTCGAGATCGCGATGAGCCCTCCGCGAAACTTCGTTCGCGATTACTTGGTGAGAATTTATTCTTGGTCGAAGCGGACTGGTGGCGTCATCGTTGAGCGTACGAGACGTGTTTTCAACGATATAGGGCACCAAGTTGCCACATTGCAGTTGCCCGACAGTTTGGATCGCTATGTTGATCTGAAATCGAAGTATGTAAAGCGGGCTTTTTCATTCCCGGGGGGTAAGGCTGCAAAGGTCTTCCTGGGCGTCGCTGTTAGCGCGGGAGGACTGCTTGGCCCTGCCGCATCTATAGCAGGTTTAATAATTGCTTTCGCTGACCCATGAATACGGATCAGTAGATGGGGGCTATGCCCGTGGGGAAATCACGTGTTTACAAAGCGTGTGGCTGCAGGCTGAGTGATTCCGGTTGGGTGGGCTATTAGAGGCTAAAGTGGCTTCGGAAGGTTCACGCAAAGGAGGTAAGCATGAAACGCACTCTGACCGGTAGTGATGGGAAAGCGATCGTTATTCTGGATGGCTGGCGCGAGCTTCAAGGCAGCGACGGGCGCATGGTTCCAATTCCCCCTGGTGGTCGTGGGCTGCAAGGGAGTTATGGGCGTATGGCTGCAATTAGGTCTGGCGCACGTGGATTCCAGGCAGTGACGGACGCATGGTAGAGATACCTGCAGGGGCTCGCGGCCTTCAGGGCTCGGACGGACGCATGGTCGCAATCCGTAAGGGCTACCGTGGCGTTCAAGGATCAGATGGCCGCATGGTAGGCATCGCCCCCCGGCAAGCAGGCGGTTCAAGATGCTCGGGGCCGCATGCGTGGAAAAGGAGGGCGTCATCCAACAGTTCATTCAAACCGACGCGCCTTCGGGCGCGCCTTGATTCGAGCGTGTGCAGTTTTTCGTGTAATTGAATCGCTTCCGCTTTTGTACGCGACCGACATTCGGGGGGATGTCCGCTCCTGGCCACAGGGCGTCATGCGACCCAAAGCGGACGTCTGATGTTGCTAGTGCGGGATCTCATGATCCAGCTAAACGTAGGCTTGTTGGACGGATCCAGCCGCCCTAAGATCGAGCGGTAGAAGGGATGTCACACCATGCGGTGCGCTGCGGATAGGTTGCATAGCTAGACCCCGGAATCCCACCGTTAGGTAGTTAGAGCCCACACCCACCATGCCAGATACTCCGACTCCAGACTTCGAAGATCCTAAGGAGATGTATGCCTTCTTTGGGCTCGCCGTCTATGGAGCGAATCTCCTTGAGTCGAGCCTAGTTAACTGGATGGTCGCTCTGCATCTAGGTGGAATCAATGGCGCAACTCGCCAAGATTTTGACACTGTGTTCGATCACTTTGAAGCAAGGAAACTTGGCCAGCTGTTAGGTGCAACTCGCTCGCTGACAGCAGTTCCGGCAAGCGTGGATTCTGCACTGGCCAATGCGCTGGCTGAGCGCAATCGGCTGATTCACCGCTTCTTCCGGGAGCACGCCGAAAACGCCACTCATCCGGTGGGACAGAGGATTGTAATAGGCGAGCTGAGCTCCATGATTGAACTCTTTCAAAAAGCTGATGCGCTGGTTACTCCAATTTACTTGGCGCTTTGGGAGCGCTTCGGCGTTGACCAGGCGATGATCGAACGGGAGCTAGAGCAGTCACTTCGCGAGACAGAAGCTAAGTACAGTGGACTCTAACAGTTCGTTTAATACGAAACTGCTTCGCGGCCCGGCCTAACTCAAGCGCTTGGCCTTGGATCAAACATCAAGGCGACTAATACAGCATGGAAATAGTAGGCTTGCTTTTAGGTGTGCTGGGAATTGCGCTGTCGATCTACTATGGCGCCCGCTCAAAGAAGGTGGAGGCCGCCTTCGCTAGGTACGTGACGCTAGACGATGAGGTAAAGCATCTTGAGCAAAAGGCTCGCGGCTTCGCCGAGAAGGTTGAGGCACTAGAGCAGCAGAAAGCTGATGTTTACCGGCACTACTACACCCCTAAAACGAAGGCGTTTGTGCCGGGTGATCGGGTCAAGCTCATGAGGGTTCCGGAGAGTCGTTCATGGATCACGGAGCATTCCAAGATCGGCATGACAGGCATCGTGGTCGACTATGGGCCTGGCACTTATGAGTACCTTGTTTACTGGTCGCCCACGGATTACGAGGGACGTCCTATGGACGAGCATAACAATCGGTGGCAGGCGTTCTATGTCAATAAAGAGCACATCGCGCGGATCGGATAAACGGAGCAAGCCTAAAAGTTCTTGCAAACCGACGCCCCTTCGCGTCCCGCTTTAACTCAGGCTCTGAAGTCCGCTTTTTGGCCGGAAGCGGACATTGCGCTAGTGGTCGATTTCCTGCCACCAGAAAGATGACGTTGCGGATGAATCCTCACGGATCTAGATCCGCATATTTAGTCCCATCGGATACAACGTGGAAGTCTTGATCAGTTGCCTTTCGATCATTTTGGCTGAGGCCTCAGGGATCCCATAAGCCGAGATGTCGTGCACACAGATCACGTTCTGGCCCTGCATCGCCCGCATAGCCTCGTGAAAACGGCGGTTCGAGTTCTTTTCCAGAGCATCTTCAACATGCTCCATGTATCTCTGCTGCTACGAGCGCTGTGATCGGCCAACATAGCTCATGCCTTTGATCGTCTCGTAGCCGATACGGCTTCTGGTGAAAACAAACGCCTTCACTTGCTCTTCTGCAGCTCCACTCTTTTGAATTCTCTCAAGTTCTTCTTGATTGAAAAGCGGCCGTTTGTAGGTATGCCGATAGACGATGTGATCACCGGTAGGTGTGTACTCCGTCGAGCAGTAAAGCAGGGGCACGCACACCAGTGTGCTGCCTCCGAACAAGCGATGCTTGCTTTCAGCGAAAAAACTGACCCCGCTCATCTGGCCGGGCTCCAGCATCAAAGTGAAAATCGAAGACCCGGTGTTCACGTCGTGATGGCCGACAAGCCGGATACCCGTGTGCGGGACACCTGTGGTCGCTGAATCACGAAGTTCGCGCTTGATGACATTCACACCTTGGTACCGCATGACCGCGCCCATGGCGATATCCACGTCGAAATGGGGGCCGAAGAAAAGCCGCAGAACATTAGGATTGAGAAAGCTCGACATGTGCGAGTGAGAAGGTTCCTGAGGTGAATCAAGTATGCCTGTTGGGAAATGGTATCTGTAGCATGTCTTGTCGCAAAGACTTGCTTCCGAACAGAGACAGTCCGAAGTGCTCAATTAACGTCCCACTCATGTGACCTCACATGGATCGGGATCGGTGCGAAGCGGATCCCGCCTCAGCGAACCATGGAGGCAGGAGTCTATTCGGAGTGCGGCGGATGACTCCTTTTCATATGCGCACCAGAAGCCATCTGTGTCGATTCCGCAATTTCCAGTAGTGCTGGCAACCAGTCCCTGTACTGATCGAACGCTTCCTTGAAATTTTCCCTGTTCTCTTCCGCCTCGATTCCGTAGATGTTGTAGAACGCAATGGTGCCTACTGGAACACCCTTGGGAGCTCGGCCGGCTTTGCGCATGTTCTCTTCGTGGAGCACGGCACGCAGCGACTCTTTGTGATCAGTCCGCAGGTAGTTCGCCAGGTTCGAGATCTCCTGGTAGACCTTACCTGCGTAATCGAATGCTTCGGCTGTCGTGGGAATCTCGCCTTTGTGGAGCGCCGCGTTCCGGGCAGCAGCCAGTTTCTTGTCGAACTCGTACGGCTTTCCGGTCGCAGCAAGATAGAGAAACAAGAAAGCGCCGAATTGCCGCTCAGACTGCGACGCCACCTCCTTCCACGAAGCCTCGAAGTTGCCTGGATCAACACTGATGGACCGGGCGAAGACACGGATCGCAAGCTCGAAAAGTCGCTCGCGCGACGCAGCCAGGCATGCGACAGCTTGAAGCGTCTGATCATGGATCAATGCGTCTGCAGCGGCAGTCAGCAGCGTTTCGAACTTTGGGTTCTGGACGATAGAGAATGCTTCGTGGCCGTGCGGGCATGTGGCCTCGACCGTGTGTCCATCGTAGTAGTCGCCTACGAACAGGTACGGTTGGACGCTGCCCGACTTGGTGCACTCAACGCACTGCAATAACGATTTCATCCAGGAACCTACCTCGCAGCAGAACTTATCGACAATAATTTGGGTGATCGAATAGCGTGAGCGTGCTTAGTCCAGTACACCGGTGCGGCCAATCTCGATCAGATCGTCCGCGTCGGCTCGGTCGGCATGATGATGCCATACCAATGCTTGGGCTTCCCCCAAGAGTCTGCTTCTGGCCGAAAGCGGACATCGGAGGGTAAGGGGATTAGGAATGTTTATCGGGGGTACTAACCCAACCGAGAGTCGGCATCGGCCAAGTCACGTGGGCTGTGCGGTTCGCCGCAAGACTCCCGGCCGATCCAGCTGCCTACGTTCCGGTCAAGCCGGTGGACAGCCGTGCTGCCATTGGCGGGACGCCGCCAAGCAGCAGCGAAGTAGAGAAAAGCCGGAGGCCTGGCATAGGCCCATTCGCTCAGACTGGTTTGTACCAATCGCCCGGCCTTGCCATTGGTCCCAACCGTGCGGGCCTAAGGGCCGAAGAACCTTCTTGGGGCGGGATATCTGTATCAGTATCCGGCTCACCACCACTTAGCGTTCAGAAGTCCTGATAAGTGCCTTCTTTTGAGCCGAGCCCTGCGATGCTGCTGTGGCAGTCCGGCGGCCGTACTGGCAAAATCCATTCGTTGCAGCACAATCTGTTGGCTCAATTGGAATGTAGGGGGGGGGATGTCCGCAGTTGATGCAAAGACGCACCAAGGCCTCAATGAGCTTCGAGGGCTTGCTAAGGCGTGGCAGTTCACCAAAGCCGAGGAGGCCTTTAAGATCCTTGTCCTCGGCTCAGACCACGCGACACTAACACTTATATCTCACGACCTGTTGGACGTACTTGAAGAGTTTCAGAAGCGTCGCAAGCGCGATCTAGGCCAGCTTCTCCAGCAGACGCTCGAGCGTGGGCCACGTCACGTTGGCGGACAACCCGGCGGACTGGCGCCAATCAAGGTTGCCTCGCCCTACGACGGCTATCAGCGCCAGATGTCCGAGCTTGCGGGTAGGCATATATTTCAGTGGGCTACATATTATCGAGAGAACTGCGCATACATTCTCAAGGATGTCGTCAGCCGGCTCCCCGCAATGCACGACAACACGGAAGCGGAAGACCGTATACGCACGATCTTCGCCGAACATTCTCGTGAGATTTTCACAAAAGGCTATGAGAAAGTTCTTGAGCGAGGACTAGCCCATGAGATAGGTCTGGCAAAGTCTCTGCGTGGGCTGCAGCAGTTCATGAACGTCATCGTGGGCGTGCTCAGAGATCAGCGAGAGAGTGCACCGTCCAAGACACACGCTGCCATGTACTGGGATATTGCCTCGGCGATGATCTCTGGCATCTTGCTCGGCTACCGCGATGTATCCGTTGGGGAGCTTGTGGGGGAGGATCAGCTAAGCGACTATCTGAACGCTTGGGCCCCAGCATTGGGCTTCTGTCGCGGACGTCACGCCATCCTCTTGGCTGGGCAAGGGCGCTCGGTTTTCAATGGAAGTGAGGCGTCCCTCTGTTCGCTGCTGATGGGCGTAGATCGGTGGGCTTCGCAGGCATCTACACCTGCTGTGATGCCTAAGTACAGTCGTGTTGCAATTGGCCTAAGCCGGTTGGACATCACCTACAGCATGGGCGTAGATCGAGTAAGCCAAGATGTAGCGGCCTCGGCATTCTTCGGATCACCCCTGTATTTCAAGGACGACCTCTCGGACGCCATCGCCCTGGCCGATGTCGTCGTCGCTGAACTGACTCCTGGCACACGGGAGTGGGTTGACAGCAGCGGCACCAACGAAGTCATTGACTCTTCCGATGTCCATGGACAGATTGCCGGGTTTGCCGATTTGGCGGAAACCGTTGCTGCTACGCTGGCGTCTCAGTCGGCACCATCTAATAACAAACCGCTTTCCGGGCGACTTCCCAGAAACTATGCGAAGGATTTTCCACTTGACGATCCGCTTTTCCGAGAAGGCCACTACGAAGTAGAGCGTCATAGCGTTAATCGAATCATTCAAGGCCTTCAGCGAGGCATTGGCGTGTATTTGTGGTGTAGTGTCAGGCGCTCAGGAAAGACGACCTCCGCAGAGGCCATCGCAGGGCCATCCGGGGAAAGGATGGTGGTGCTCCAGACCATGGACCATAGACCGAACTCGCCAGAATTAAACGTTCTGAGCTCCCGGATTCGAGCTGCGCTGGAAGAAGGGAATGCGATCCCGGAGACGTTCTTTGCCGAACTTGTGAAGGACTGCGTGGCAGCTACCACTCAAGCCAATTCTCCGCGGCGCAACCTTGTCTTGATCATAGATGAGTACGAGACGTTGTTCGAACTGATCGACACGTACACCGAGCGACTACCTGGCCTGAAAGTGCTAGTTGCTCTTCCGCTTATCAGCCAAATTCTGGGATTCTCCATGAAGAATACGCTTCTCTTCATGGGTCAACGTCCCGACGCGCACATGATCCTGCTTAGTCAGAATCAGCTTAGCCCTAATGTCCGCCAGTACGCATTCCCTTTGTTTGAACACCAGCCGGGAACTCCTTCAGAGTTTGCGACACTGGTCTATCGCATTTTGGGTGATAATCTCCGAGTCACAGATTCGTTCGTCGAAGCCGTGTATCAAGAGACCAAGGGGCACCCCTATCTCACCGTTAATATCCTTGTGGATTTCTGCGAGTGGCTAATGGAATCGACTGGTTTTGAACTTGGATCGGAACTTGGCGGTCAATATTTCGCAGATTTTTCTCGCGATCGTCTAGATCTTGTTGTGCTAAGGAACAGTCCCCACTATCGACTGTTTCACAAAATGCTTGCCGAGTTCAGTTCTGAGCGAAGCCGTGCGCAAGAGCCATGGCTTTACTCTGTTACTAGTATTCTAAGGGAGATCGTTAGGCGTCATCCAAAGCGTATGAGCTGCACGTTAGCTGCATTCGATGGGATCGCAAAACCATACGAGGAATTGGCGAAGACGCCATCTAGACAGCTTCTAGCGAGTGCAGCAATGGCTAACTTCTTTAGCGAATCCAATGGCACTGTCTCGGCGGGCATTCCGCTGATGGCGCGCCTGGCTGCCACGGCAATGTCGAGGACCTTGTCTTGAGTATCGTGAGCCCAGAAAGAGCAATCCAGCTGATTTCGCAAGCTTCATGGCTGGATAACGATGTGCTACGCGTTTTCTGGCTGCAAGTCGATGGCTCTCGAGACCAGATGGCAGAGTCCCTTCGTGCCACGTTGGGGAGGGAAGAGGTCTTTGCAGTTATTGTTCGAGATGATTCTTTTAAGATCGCAAATCGGATACTCGCCGATTTAAACCTTCTGCTGGAGTCATGCAGAGAGCAGTTAACTCAAGCGAAGGAAAGCAGGGCTCAGCGAGTAACCATTGTGGCCCTAGTTAAGGAGAGTTTCAGCAAGGCTCAGGTTGGATCGCCGATCACGCTGCCTGCATGGTTTCCCATTCGCCCCGGTCTACATACGCATCTCTACATCACCGACTTGCTCGGCTTAGCCAACGGCACATTGCTTAGTGGCCCTGAGGCCCAAATCGATCGTGTAGCGGAGCTAGTGTTCAACTTGGAACGTGCCCTTGTCGATGCACTCCAAACGTTGCAAACAGCCGATCCTTCACGAGCGGCTGGCTTCCTTGGCAAGCTCATGGACAAGAGCAACATCGATGTAGCGCAGCGCATAGACAAGTATCGGACGCATTTGAATGGCATCGGTCTTCCCCGCGGCTATCGACCGAACGCATCGGAGGCGACGAATTCTATAGTCTCCGACATGTTGAGACTCGTTCTTTCGCGCAGTATCGATGACACCGCGAAGGTCGCCAAGCAACTTGACAGCCACCTTCCCAAAGGCCAGAGGATCCTGAAGCCGTCTTATCTTGGGGTTGCCCTCAGGCCACGGGGCGCGCATGCGGTTGGTACACGAAACTGGTATGCGCTACTTGTCGGGGTGTATCAGTCCTACCAAGTCATGAATGCAGCAGCGCATGCCGGCGACTACGGTCTCTATGCTCCAGCACTCGTGCACTACAGCAGTTGCGATCTTCAGCTTTTCCTGGAAGATGCACATGATCTATGGGTTTACGAATAGGGCACGGTTTCACCCCCGTTCGCGCTTGCGATGGCTTCAGGTAGGGAACAATTCACCCACGCGCCGTCCTGTTGAACATCAAGGGGCAATTGTTGATCCGCACAGCCTGATGCTGAGCCTGCACTAGGTGCGGGCCAAATTTCCTACCGGAGGCTCGCATGCACAATGACTGGTATTTCGACGAATCCGGCAACACCGGCGCACGACTGCTCGACGCGGACCAGCCCGTGTTCACGCTTGCGGCCGTCCGTTGCGAAGCCGCCGTGGCGACAGAGTTGATCGCACCGATTAGAGGTGGCGCCCTCGAGGTCAAGTACTCGAAAGTCCGCGGTCGTCCACGTGGTCAGCAGGCGATCCTCGAGGCGCTTTCCTCCCCGCTGCTCGACGAGGTCTCCGTGCTTCTGTTTCCAGTCGATAAGCGCTTTTACTTGGCCTGCCAGTTGGTTGACAAGATCATTGAACCTGCTTGGTACGACCGCGGCCATGATCTCTATGCGCGCGATGGGGCGGTCAATCTCGCGCGCCTCTGGCATTACGCCGGGCCGCACATCTTTCCTGGGTGGCGCTGGGATCACGTGTTGTCCACCTTCCAGAACGCCCTGCGCACACGCGACGCCACCTCGTTTACAGCGTTTGAAGCATGCCTTGAGCTCTGCGCGCGCGGCTGTCCGCCGCACCATGCCGAACTCGTCGTAGACCTGCAGGCTTGCCAAGGCCAGCTCGACCAGCTTCTGGGCGTGTTTCCGAATGCCGCGGCGTTCGATCCAGCAGTCGACGCCTTTATCGCCTTGGTCACCCAAGCCGTCTCGCAGCAGGGCGGCGCAATCGCGGTGATCCATGATGAGTCCAAGCCAATGCGGGCTCAGGAACGGTTGCTTCGCGCCTTGACCGATCGAGACCAAGCGGAGCGGGAGCTTGGTTACGGCGCGAGGCGAATGAACCTCCCGCTTCGGGTGGAGCAACTGAGCTTTGCAGACTCGATCGCACTGCCGCAACTGCAACTGGCGGACCTCTTTGCCGGCGTCACGGTGGATTGTCTGCTCGCGTGGAGTGGTCAGCGCGAGTGCACGCCGTTTCATGATGCACTGAAGACATCGCGTCTCGGCCAGATGGCAATGAATGGGGTTCTGCCTTCACCGAATATCGAGGCTGCGGCGTCGCCCTCCTCAGGCGACATCAATCCGGTCGATGGTGCGGCGGCATTCCTGCTCGACGCAGGCTATCACTCCCGCTAGCCTAGTGGCTTGGCGAGTTGTCAGAGCACATGCTTCCAAGGTGACACCGCTTCGCGGCGTGTGTAGTTCATGTATTAGCCTGCCAAGACAGATGTCCGCAATTGGCCGGAAGCGGCCAGTCGTGTCGCGGAACGGATTATGTATGTCCTTCCTCTGGTCGATACGACTTGGTTCCGGCGCCGGATAGCCTGAAAAGGGCATTAGCCATAGTCTGTACAACCACGATTAGCCATGTTCTGTACATGAGGTACAGACTATGGCTATCCGTACAAAAAAGCAGCCTGATGGCATTTCTTTCATATCCTAAATATACTATCCCCCAGTACAGGATATGGGCGCAGCCATGCCGCATTCCCCCGCAGAGAAGAAGAAGGTCCTGGCCAGGGTCAAGCGCATCCGTGGTCAGTGCGATGCGCTGGAGCGTGCCTTGGAGGCCGGGGCAGATTGCAATCCGGTGCTGCAGCAGATCGCGGCCATCCGTGGGGCGGTCAACGGGCTGATGTCCGAGGTGATGGAGGCGCACCTGCGCGAGGAGTTCGGACAACCGGCGCGCTCTGATGCGCAGCGCGCAGCGCGTGTTGCCGAGATGTCCAGCCTGATCCGTTCGTATCTCAAATAATTCCGGCGGCGCCTTGCGCCGCCATTCGTCATTCCCGCAGGAGAAAACCCATGAAATCACGTGCCGCCGTTGCCTTTGGTCCTGGCCAGCCTTTGCAGATCGTCGAGATTGATGTCGCGCCGCCGAAGGCGGGCGAGGTGCTGGTCAAGATCACCCATACAGGTGTCTGCCACACCGATGCCTTCACCCTGTCCGGTGATGATCCGGAAGGTCTGTTCCCGTGTGTGCTCGGCCATGAAGGCGCCGGCATCGTGGTCGAAGTGGGCGAGGGTGTCACCTCGGTGAAGGCCGGTGACCACGTTATTCCGCTGTACACCGCCGAGTGCGGCGAGTGCCTGTTCTGCAAGAGTGGCAAGACCAATCTGTGTACCTCCGTACGCGCCACCCAGGGCAAGGGTGTGATGCCGGACGGCACGAGCCGTTTCTCGTACAACGGTGAGCCGATCTACCACTACATGGGCTGCTCGACCTTCTCTGAGTACACCGTGGTCGCCGAGGTGTCGCTGGCCAAGGTCAACCCGGACGCCAATCCGGAACACGTCTGCCTGTTGGGCTGTGGTGTCACCACCGGCATCGGTGCCGTGCACAACACCGCCAAGGTCGCCGAAGGTGACAGCGTTGCGGTGTTCGGTCTGGGCGGCATTGGCCTGGCGGTCATCCAGGGCGCGCGCCAGGCCAAGGCCGGTCGCATCTTCGCCATCGACACCAACCCGTCCAAGTTCGAGCTGGCCAAGCAGTTCGGCGCCACCGACTGCGTCAACCCGAAGGATCACGACAAGCCGATCCAGCAGGTCATCGTGGAAATGACCGGCTGGGGCGTGGACCATAGCTTCGAGTGCATCGGCAACACCAATGTGATGCGTGCAGCGCTGGAATGCGCGCACCGCGGTTGGGGCCAGAGCGTGATCATCGGCGTGGCTGGTGCTGGACAGGAAATCTCCACCCGCCCGTTCCAGTTGGTCACCGGCCGCAAGTGGCTGGGTACCGCATTTGGCGGCGTCAAGGGCCGCAGCCAGCTGCCGGGCATGGTCGAGGATGCGATGAAGGGTGATATCGAGTTGGCCCCGTTCGTGACCCACACGATGGAACTGGACAAGATCAACGAAGCCTTCGACCTGATGCACGAAGGCAAGTCGATCCGCTCGGTCATCCATTACTGATCGCAGTGCCCGTGGGAGCGGCGTAAACCGCGAAGCGGGTACCGTCCAGCCGTATACATCCATCAACCCAGCCACCAAGGATTTCAAACCATGCAACGACTCGAACACCGCGCCTGCTTCGGCGGCTGGCAGGACGTTTACCGGCACGAATCCAAGGTGTTGGGTTGCGAGATGACGGTGGGTGTATACCTGCCGCCACAGGCGGAGCATGGCCCGTGCCCGGTGCTGTACTGGCTGAGCGGCCTGACCTGCACCGAGCAGAACTTCATCACCAAGTCCGGTGCGCAGCGCTATGCGGCTGAGCACGGCATCATCCTGGTCTCACCGGACACCAGTCCGCGCGGTGATGCGGTGGCCGATGCAGAGGGCTATGACCTGGGCAAGGGCGCAGGCTTCTATGTCAACGCGACCCGCGAGCCGTGGGCACGCCATTACCGCATGTATGACTACATCGTTGATGAGCTGCCGGCATGGGTGGAAGCCGATCCGTCGGCCAGCGATGTGCGTGCGATCAGCGGGCATTCGATGGGGGGGCATGGTGCCTTGACCATCGCACTCAGAAACCCGGGCAGGTACCGCAGCGTTTCGGCATTTTCGCCGATCGTGGCACCGTCGCAGGTAGCATGGGGCCAGAAGGCGTTCGCTGCCTATCTGGGTGAGGATCGCGAGGCCTGGAAGGCGTATGACGCCACCGAACTGGTCGCGCATGCGCAGGAGAAGTTGCCGCTGCTGATTGATCAGGGTGGCGCTGATGAGTTCCTTGAAAACCAGCTGCGCCCGCAGTTGCTGCAGGCAGCTTGCGAGGCGGCGGGACACCCGCTGGAACTGCGCATGCAGCCTGGTTATGACCACAGCTATTACTTCATCAGCAGCTTCATCGGCGACCACATCGCGCACCACGCCAAGGCGATGCGCTGAGCGCTTTTTATAGGGCCGAGCCTTGCTCGGCTGGGGCGTCACCGACGTAGAGCCGAACCATGCTTGGCCGGTGCCCTTGCCGGTTAAGCCTCTGCCGAGCATGGATCGGCACTGCAGGGGCAGTGCGCTCTGTGGTGTGCTGGCGAGGTCTGCATCACGTTGTTGCCCTCGCAGGCGCGTTATCGTGCTGGCTCACGGCCGGTTCGATGGGGGATGCATGCCGCTGCTGTTTGTCCTGCTGTTTGCGGCTTGCCATGGGGTGGTCCTTGCAATGGGATCAGGGGCGGCAAGCACGGGGTCCTTCGTCTTCCTGGTGGCAGCACCCCTGTTGGCCGGTGCTGCCTGCGTGTGGCGCGCCCGGCAGGATCGCTTCGCGCTCGGCTGGTATGCGGTTGCGCTGGCGATGCTGCTGTGGGCAGGCGGCATGGCGCTCAACATGGTCGATGCGTTGGGAGCTGGGCGGGCCGATATCACGCCACGCGCCAGCCTGCTGCTGTACGTGGTGTACGGCGTGCCGCTGGTGTTCATCCTTGCCCGCACCCGGCGCGAGCGGATGCGGATCAGCATCATCGATGCCGCCATGGCAGGGCTGTTGGGGGTGTTGTTCTTCGTCCACACCGGATTCTTTGCCGATCGCATCGACGTCGATGCCCGGGCAATGGCGAACGTGCGTTATATGTTCGACATCCAGAACCTTTGCATTGCCGGCTTCGCTGTCGTGCGTTGGCTTGCGGAAGATTCGCCGCAGCATCGGGGTTTCTTCCGTACGCTGGCACTGTATGCATTGGCGTACTTGCTGGTGGCCGGCTACATCAACCACATCACGTCGGATGATTCCTTCGGCGCTTACAACGACCTGTTGATCGACCTGCCTTTCCTGTTGCTGGCAGTGCTCGCGCTACGCCAGTCGTCGGTCCCGGCGCTGGTGCCTGGCCCGCGCCTGTCACGGGTGATACAGGCCGGTGGCCCGATGATCCTGCCCTTGTTGCTGTTGGTGGTGGGCACGCTGGTGGTGGACCACGCACGGGCATTGGCTGTTGCCGGCTTCGTGGTCGCCACCCTGGGCTTTGGCCTGCGCAGCACCCTGCTGCAGCTTGATCTGCTGGAACGGCAGGCGGCGCTTGATCAGTTGGCCAGGCAGGACGGCTTGACTGGCGTGGCCAACCGTCGCCAGTTCGATGCGGTACTGCAGGCGGAATGGAGCCGTGGCCGACGCAGCGGCAACGGGCTTGGTCTGCTGTTGGTCGATATCGATCATTTCAAGGCATTCAATGATGCGCACGGTCACCCGGCGGGTGATCGTTGCCTTCAGGCGGTCGCCGCACGGTTGCAGGCCAATCTCCGTCGTGCAACGGATTGCCTGGCGCGTTACGGGGGCGAGGAGTTCGCGGTGATCGTGCCGGACTGCGGGCGGCACGATGTGATCGCGCTTGCCGAAACCCTGCGCTCGGCCGTGGAAGCGCTCGCATTGCCGGAAGGGAAGGTCAGCATCAGCGTAGGCGTCGCATTCCAGCGGCCTTCGGCTGGAGGGATGGCAACGCAGCTGCTGGCCGATGCGGATGCTGCGCTGTATGCAGCCAAGCGCGCGGGCAGGAACCGGGTGTCGGTTCGCGACGATGAGGTCATCGTTGCTTGACGGGCCAGGTGTATTACCTCGCGCTTACGTGGCTGCTTGTTGTTTGAAATCGGTGTAGGCGTAGCGGGATTCGCGCAGCACGGTATCACCGCGCTGCAGGGCCAACTGCGTGTGGAACATCGGGCCAGCGCTTACGCAGGTATGGAATTCGCCGTTCTCGCCGCAGGCATCGACGGTATTGGGCAGCGCCTGCAGCAAGGCATGGTCGAAGCGTTTACCTGCGAAGCCTGCGTCCAGGTGCTGGGTGTCCACGCAGCATAGATGCGCCTGCAATCCGCCCTCGATCATCTCCTTGGCAAGGGCGGTGGTATCGCGACCGAACAAGGGGAACTCGGTGTTCCAGCCCAGCGTGGTGTACTGCTGTTCGCGCCATTTCCGGATTTCCTGCAGCAGCAGGTCACCAAAGGCGATGGTCGCCAGTCCAGGCCATTGTTGGCGTGACTGGACCAGCGCAGCAGCCATCCGCTGCAGGTAGCGTGCGTTGTCGCAGGCCTGCGGTATCCATGCTTCGAGCAAGGGCAGGCCTGTGGCGGCAGCCTGCGCCTGCAATACCGTGCGGCGCACACCCTGCATCGAGGAGCGCTCATGGCCTTCGGTCAGCGTGCTCAACAAGGCGACAACCTGGATGTCATCGCGTTGCTGGAGTTCATGCAGCGCCCAGGCGGCGTCTTTGCCGCCGCTCCAGGAAACCAGTACCGGCGTACTCAAGACTCAGCGCACATCGCGCATTTCCCAGTGGCTGCCGGCGAGCAGCCGCAGCCGCTGCTTGAAGATGTCGCCGGGCAGCGTGGTGCTGGCGACCAGGTTGATGCGCAGGTCTGCCTGCTGGCCGGTCACTGTGGCGGCTGGATCGGTCACGCCCAATGCCGGGTCGACATCGTCGGGTTCGTCCTGGGTGGCTTTCCAGCGCTCGAACAGTTCCGGCGTGCGCAGCGCGGCCTGCAATTGTTCGGCAAAGGCGTCGGCACCGCTGGCGGTGAACGACAGGCGCGGATCGCTGCCACGTGCCTTGGCCGGGTCAGGCAACGAGATCGAATAGTGCACGGTCATGATGAAGCTCCTTTCAGGGACCCCAGCCTAACGCGACGCATGTCACGTTGTCGTAGAGAAAACCGGCTCAACCAAAGGTATGTGGTCCATCGGCAAAACCAATGGTCACTGCACCCTTGCCGACATTGACCATGCCGGTCAGGCTCATCACCGCTTCGAGCAGACTGACGCCGTGCTGGTCGCAGGTCTCGCGCAGCTGTGGATAGCCGGGCAGGGCGCGCAGTTCCTCCAGCGGCCCGCCGTAGCTCACGCATACCACCGGGGTCATCAGCCCGGCGGCAACACGTTTTCCGACGAAGCCGAACAGGGTCTGCACAGCGTTGTCGAAACCTTTGATCTTGGCTACCGGCTCGGTGTTGCCGCGGTAGCCATGCAGCACCGGTTTGATGTCCAGGGCGCTGCCCAGCGCGGCACTGAGCAACCCCACGCTGCGGTCGCCTTTGTGGCGGGCACGTGCACGCATGTAGTACAGGTCGCGGGTCACCATGTAGCCGTGCACGTTGCCGGCTACCTGTTCCAGGCGTTCGCGCATCTGCTGCACGCTGGCCCCGCTGTCGCGCAGGCGCACTGCCTCGACCGCACTGACCGCCTGCGCGGCAAACAGGTTCTGGGTGTCGATCACGCGCAGGCTGAAGGGCGAATTGAATCCTGCGGCCTGGCGGATCGGCTTGTAATCCTTGAGGATGGAATAGCTGGCCTGCACCGCGTTGTCGTGCAGGGGGCTGCGGGTGCGGGTGATGGTCATGCAGAACACCTGGTCGTAGTCGGTCACCAGCCGCTGCAGGAACAGATCGCGGATCTGTTCCTGCGTGTAGGGGATGGTTTCGGCCTCGGCACCTTGGTCGCTGAGCGGGCCTTTCAGGAAAGCCAGGGTCGCCTGCTCGTCGCGGTTGTCGGGCAGGACCGTGTCACCGATGCGCACGCTGATCGGCAGCAGCACCAGTTGGTTTGCCTCCAGATAGCCCGGGGGCAGGTCGCAGGCCGAATCGACCACAATTCCTATACGCATGCAGTTCCCCCTTGGTGCCGCGGCGAGTGTTCAAAGATCAGCACCCTATCGCAAAAAAGGACCGTAAGTGGCTGTGAAATGTGCCGTACATCGCACATCAGGTGGACTTATTTCACATTCTTTTCCTACCTTTGCCCCGTCCCGGCTATTAAGCTAACTCCCAAGCGGGGGCGCACAACGCTCATAATGTCAAAGCATTGGGTAGGGGATGGCGCCGCCCGTAAGTAGGCGGTTGCCTAGGGAGTTGCAATGGAAACGGAAAAAACGGTGGTGGAATTCTGGCGTGCGGCGGGTCCGCAGCGCTGGTTCGAGCGCAATGAGGCGTTCGATGCCGAGTTCCGCAAGCGTTTCGCCGACCTGCACTACCAGGCTGCCCGGCGTGCCTGCGAGGACTGGCTGCATACAGCTGATGGTGCGCTGGCCCTGCAGATCCTGCTGGACCAGTTCCCCCGCAACTGTTTCCGTGGGACCGCGCATTCCTATGCAACCGACGGTCTGGCACGGCATTACGCCATGCGTACGATCGAGGAAGGCCTGGACCGCGAATTGCCGCCACTGCTGCGTGCCTTCATCTACCTGCCGTTCGAGCATTCCGAGGATCCGACCGACCAGGACCGCTCGGTGGCCATGTTCGAGGTGCTTGGGGACCTGGAGTACCTGAAGTTCGCCGAACTGCACCGTGACATCATCCGTCGCTTTGGGCGCTTTCCGCACCGCAATGCGGTGCTTGGCCGAATCCCTACGCCGGAAGAGCTGGATTTCCTCGCCGAAGGTGGCTTCGCCGGTTGAGTGGCAGCTGGTCCGCGGCAAAGAAAAACGCCGGCAATGCCGGCGTTTTTTTGTTTCACGTTTCAGCTTGGATCAGTACTTCGCCACGCTGTTGTCCACGCCATCGGACCAGGCTTCAATGCCGCCGGTGATGTTGAATACGTTGGTGAAGCCCAGTGCCAGGAACTGCTCGGCAGCCTGTGCGCTGCGGCCGCCTCGGTGGCACAGGAACGCCAGCGCGGTGTCCTTGGGCAATGCTTCCAGGCGCGCGCGGTTGCCGGCATCGAAGGTTTCATAGGCGCCGTTGATCGAGGCGATGGCGCGCTCTTCGGCCGGGCGCACGTCGACCACGGTGATGCTGCCAGCACGCAGCTGGTCATCGGCGCTGCGCACGTCCAGTTCCTGCACCGGCTTGGGTGCGTTCGGGTTGTTGATCGCCAGACCCTGGCCACGGATGTCGTCGACCCAGTCGATGGTGATGCCGTCGGCGCGACGTGCGCTGGAGGAGTCAAACTGCACGCGCAGGCCGTTGGACTCGGCGGCGATGGCATTGGCGTCGAACGGAGCCAGCTGGAAGTTCGGCTGGAAGCGTGCGTCGATGCTCAGCTGCAGTGCCGCGCCGGGGGAGTCGGCCAGCGCACCCTTCAGCATTTCCACCGCTGCCGGGGTCACGGTGATCGACGGCGGAGTGCGGTCCGGCGCGGCCAGACCCAGCAGGTTGCTCAATTCGCCGCTGTTGGCCATCTGCAGGATGATGTCGCTGCCGCCGATCAACTCGCCGTCCACGTACAGCTGCGGGATGGTCGGCCAGTCGCCGTAGGCCTTGATGCCTTCACGGATTTCCTGGTCGGCCAGCACGTTGACGTGGCCGAACTGCACGCCCAGGTCCTGCAGCGCGCCAACAGCCTTGGCCGAGAAGCCGCACTGCGGCATGGTCGGCTGGCCCTTCATGAACAGGACGACGCGGTCGGCGCCGAGGATGGATTCAATGCGCGAACGCAGGGCGGGGTCCAGGGACATCGTGAACTCGTATTGGTGGTCGTAGACCAGTTGATTCTACGCTGCATGGCATCATGGGGAATGACTGCCCCGGAAACCCTGCATCGCATTCCCGTACACCCATGGCGTTGGTTGCCCTGGCTGATCCTCTCGCAATTGCTGGTCGTACTGCTGTGGTGGCGGCTGGGCTGGATGTGGGGGCTGCCCTTGCTGATGCTCAGCCATGCCGTGTTCGTTGTGCCGGTGTTTCTCCCGAACAGCCGCTTCTATGCGCCGGTTGTCAGCCGCACGCCTGGCCCGGATGTCTGGCTGACGATTGACGATGGCCCGTCCCCGGAGACTCTGGCGGTGCTGGATCTGCTGGACCAGTACGACGCAAAGGCCAGTTTTTTCATGGTTGGCAAGCGCGCGCAGGCCCACCCGGAGCTTGTGCACGAGGTGCTGCGGCGCGGCCACGACCTTGGCAACCACAGCCATTCACATCCGCAGGCGCGCTTCTGGGCGCTGGGGCCAGCACAGATGGCGCGCGAGATCGGCCAATGCCAACAGGCGTTGACGGCCATTGCCGGGGCACCGCCGCGCTGGTACCGCTCGGTGGTGGGCATGACCAACCCGTTCGTGGCTGCGGCGCTGGCGCGCCACCGGCTGGAACGGATTGGCTGGAGTGCACGTGGCTACGATGGCGTGAACTGCACGCCGGAGGGCGTGGTCGCCCGGATTGCGCCGGATCTGGCGCCTGGCGCGATCGTCCTGTTGCATGAGGGGGCTGCCCACGGCCACAACCTGGCCATCATCGAAGCTGTGTTGCTGCAGTTGCAGGCGCGTGGCCTGCGCGCCCGCCTGCCGCAGGCAACAGCGTAGACTCGCCTCCCCGCCAATGCGCGGCGCTCTGGACCTGGACCCACACCATGCCTTTTTCCCAACTCGGCCTGTCTCCTTATGTGTTGCCCGCGCTGCAGCAAGCCCTGCAGCAGGCCGGTTATCTGGCGCCCACGCCGATCCAGCAGCAGGCGGTGCCATTGCTGCTGAAGGGGCGCGATGTGGTGGCGTTGGCGCCCACCGGTTCAGGCAAGACCGCTGCCTATGTGCTGCCAGCGCTGCAGCGCTTCTTCATGGCGACGCCGCGCAAGCCGCGGGTGCTGGCGCAGCTGATACTGGTACCCACCCGCGAGCTCGCGCTGCAGGTGAGCGATGTGTTCACCACCTTGGGCCGGGAGTTGCCGCGCCGGCCGCATCTGGTCTGTGCGGTCGGCGGCGTGTCGATCAATCCGCAGATGATGGCGTTGCGCGGCGGCGCCGATATCGTCGTGGCGACGCCGGGGCGCTTGCTGGATCTGCTGGCGCACAACGCCCTGTCACTCAAGCAGGTGCAGCTGCTGGTGCTGGATGAGGCAGACCGCCTGCTCGAACTGGGCTTCGGCGATGAGCTGCGGCAGATACTGGCCGAGTTGCCGGTAAAGCGGCAGACCGCCCTGTTCTCGGCCACGTTTGCAGCGGATATCGAGGCCTTGGCTGCTGCTGGCCTGCATGAGCCACAGCGTCTGGAAATCGGCGAGCAGTCCGTGCCGGATATCGAGCAGCGTGCCATCCATGTCGACAATGCGCGTCGCACGGAGTTACTGCTGTCCTTGCTGGAAGACCCGCATTGGCAGCAGGTGCTGGTGTTTGTCGGCAGCATCCGTGACGGCGACCGTTTGGCCTCACTGCTGCGCAAAGCGGACATCAATGCGCAGGCGCTGCATGGCGAACTGTCGCAGGGGCGTCGCTTCCGCATGTTGCAGGATTTCAAGGATGGGGAAACGCGGGTGCTGGTTGCGACCGACCTGGCGGCACGCGGCATCGACATCACGCGCTTGCCGGTGGTGGTGAATTATGACCTGCCGCGTGCGCCCGCAGATTACCTGCACCGTATCGGTCGCACCGGACGGGCAGGGGAGAAAGGATTGGCGCTGAGTTTCGTCGATTCTGCTGCGATGGCGCATTGGCGCCTGATCTGCAAACGCCATGGGCTGCGGAACGCGACCGAAGTGATCGAGGGCTTTGAACCCAAGCAGGCAGCGCCAGCGGCAAGCGTGGTTGCTGATGACAATGGTGGCATCAAGGGCCGCAGGCCGAGCAAGAAGGATCGCCTGCGGGCGGCTGCTGCGGAAAAAGCCGGGTCCTGACGGGACCCTTGTCGGGAAAGTGCCATCCGTAGTGCCGAGCCATGCTCGGCAGAGCGTTACCGGTGTAGTGCCGAGCCATGCTCGGCAGAGGCCTTACCGGTAAAGCCCCCTTGCCGAGCATGG
>Ga0308157_10003467_pt1 | contig 22896 bp, 16 predicted proteins | sample PhyBR1_FD_201035 | JGI IMG/M metagenome (GOLD analysis project Ga0308157, IMG submission 201035) | Phyllosphere microbial communities from UC Gill Tract Community Farm, Albany, California, United States - DLSLB.R1 | ecosystem: Host-associated > Plants > Phyllosphere > Unclassified | place: USA...
TAACCACACTTTTGACTGGCATCCGCGGATTAAATTTTCTTCTACTTTATATTGATCTTCTATTAAAGGAAGTGATTTTCCTAGTTCAATGATGTATTCGTAACGTTGCATCCAATCATCGAACATCGCAAATTCATCAACTATTTCTTCCTGTATTTCTTTAATTGTCATTTTTACTTTTAATTTGATTTTTTGACTTCTCGACTACGCTCGAATTGACGTATGTAATTCATGATTTACTGCAACATCATTTGTGCTTTTTTCAACGCTTCGATCATTGCATCGATTTCTTCTTTGGTATTGTAAAATGCGAACGATGCGCGAATGGTTCCGGGAATATCGAAATAATTCATGATGGGTTGTGCGCAGTGATGACCTGTACGAACCGCAATTCCCAATTTATCGATAATTGCACCGACATCGTACGGATGAATTCCTTTAAAATTAAACGAAATTACCGATGCTTTTTCAGCGGTAGTTCCATAAAATTCAATTCCGTCCAACTTACTTAACTGCTGCATTCCGTAGTCTAACAATTCCTGTTCGTAAGTCGCAATGTTATCAAAACCAATTTCGTTTAAATAATCAATGGCAACACCCAACACAATACCACCGGCAATGTTTGGTGTACCGGCTTCGAACTTATGCGGCAAACAGGCATAGGTAGTTTTTTCAAACGTAACTTCCTTGATCATTTCGCCACCACCTTGATACGGTGGCAGTTTGTTTAACCATGCTTCTTTACCGTACAAAATTCCCGTACCGGTTGGTCCGCCAATTTTATGACCCGAAAAAACGTAGAAATCACAATCCAAATCCTGAACATCGGGTTTTAAATGCGGTGTTGCCTGTGCACCGTCGATTAAAACGGCAGCACCAACTTGGTGTGCTTTATCAATAATGAATTTCACCGGATTCACCACACCCAATGCATTTGAAATATGGTTAACCGCAACAATTTTGGTGTTTTCTGTCAATAGGTTTTGGTACGCTTCCATATCCAAAGAACCGTCTTGCAACATTGGGATCACTTTTAAAGTGGCACCCGAACGTTCGCACGCAAACTGCCAAGGCACAATATTGGAGTGATGCTCCAAATGCGAAACGATCACCTCGTCACCCGCTTTTAATATCTGACCAAAACCGTTTGCTACCAGATTTATTCCGAACGTTGTTCCTGATGTAAACAAAACCTCGAAACTGTTTTTGGCATTAATGTGTTTTTGGATTTTTATGCGTGATTCTTCATAAGCATCGGTTGCTACCTGACTTAAATGATGTACGCCACGGTGAATGTTTGCATTGATTTCGTTGTAGTATTTTACTTCGGCATCAATAACTACCTGTGGTTTTTGCGATGTTGCCGCATTATCAAAATACACCAGCGGTTTTCCGTTTACCTGCTGATGAAGTATAGGGAACTGACTGCGTATTTTATTTATATCGAACTTCATAGAAACTTCTAAAAAAATTTATACAAAGATACTAATATTAAATAACACCACAGAAAGATTGAAATTGGAATTTAGAATGGTTGTAAATAAAAAAGACCGCTTCTTTTTACAGAAACGGTTTTGGAATTTGGTTAGATTGGGTAATAATTTTATTTCATGCGTTGACCAATCATTGGATTGGTAATCATTTTACAGTTTTAAATACAAATAGTTAAAATAATAAAATCTAATTTTATTAAAGCGCATAATAAAAACAAGTAAGCCACGCGTTGTATATGCCTGTGCATTTAGTGAGTATTGCAAAACAAACTCACCCTACGGGTGTACAATCACCCTCGCAATTGTATTTTTATTTACATAATCAGTTCTATTCCCGCCTTATCGGCCTTGTATTTTATTTTCGTCATCAGGTTATAGTAGCTCCAGTTCCTCAACACAAATTCCTCTGCTTTTGCAACCTCCATCTTTTCCTGCTGATCAGCCAGAATCAATGTGCCCGCCTTATGTTCCACACACAGATCAATCAGCTTTTTACTGTAAACATGCAAACGGTTGTTCACGTAGTTGCTTTCTGCTTTTTTAAGTTTTTCTGTTGCCTTTAACTTTCTTCTGGTTCCTTTGTCCGATCTGCAATACTGAGCACCTACACGTACACGTTCAAGAGATGCCTGTATAGCAAGCCTTCTATAAAGAAATTCTTCCTGCGTTCCAATAGTATAACGCGCTCTACCTATTTTAACAATTAGCGGATATTCAAATGACATGGAAGCCTCTGCTATTATCTCCGGCTTAAGGCTGTGTTTCTCCTTCTTTATTTCAAATACAGGCAGCCAGAATACCTTACCGTCATTTATTTTTATATGTGACGAACACATTTTTATTTCACCGCTTATCACCTGTTGCAACAGCTTGGTTTTTTCTGTCCTACCCTTCCCCAAATAGATTCGGAACGGTATTGAGAACAGCCTAAAATAGAATGTCCTTTTATCTTCGTTATAACAAAATCCGCCAATACCTTCTAAACCAAAAGGAAATGCCATCGTTTTCTTGAAGTTTTTTATCGATCGCTCCCCTTTACAGTAGGCTTCACTTTCTTTTCTAAAAGACGATATTATGGAATTGTTTAAACAAGATAGTATATTCATAGGCATTTCTCCCTTGAAGCGGTCTGATAAGGCACGGTATGTAGTGTTGATACGCGACCGTGTAAGCATTCCAGCCTCGTGTTTCTTTTCATCTGCCAGTTTATATTGTACCCCTTCGGTCAGGTAAAAGAATTCCTTAAGCATTTCCTGCACATAAAGGTGCGATACAATAAGGTTTGCCGCCCGGTAGCATCTGTTGCGCCACCTGTACAGTTTGTCCATTGCCTCTTTCCGTTCTGCATACGTAGGCAGGTCTACTACGATACGGAGTTTATGTGTTAGTTTCATTGTTGTCTTTTCCATAATATCAGGGTATTATAATAACTGTTTCATATTTTGCTGTCTAAATTTATAGGCTGCCATAAACTCAGCGTGTACTTCCTTTTGCGAAAGGTTGAGTTCTTGGGCAATGGCTGCAAAGGAAAATTTCTTTTCGCAACGCAGTATTAATACCTGTGACTACCTTTCGCTAATGGTTTGCAGTACCTCTTCAGGGGCTGTATGTTCCTTCTTTTTCTCAAGTACCTTACGCCGATCAACAATGACTTTTACATCCTCAATCGCCCGTTTTACGTCGTTAACGGTTTCCATGATACCCTTTCCCATCACCTGAGCAATGGCTTTATATTGAAATCCGTATTTTAAACAAAGGTTTATAAGATGTCTCCTTTCCGGACGAATTAGTGGCAGCACCGTATTCAGATGATCAAAAAACTGTTGATCCGATTCCTGATCCTTCAGATTCTGAGCTGCATCAGCAGGATCATATCCCGCCATATAGTCCTGATAATTTTCGTACTTCTCAAACGAACTGACGGTTGTTCTGAAAAATTGGTTCCTTGGTTTGTAATAATGCTCGTAACAGCTTCTTTTCATCACAAATCTCAGAAAAAACAAAATATGCATAGGATCTTCTATCTTTTCACGATAATCCCATAACTTTAAAAAAGTATCTTGTACCAAATTCTCTACAACAAATTCGTCATCAATTATCTTTCTGCCTAACCAAAAGATCCTTCTGTTATATTGGGCATGAATTTTTTCTAAAGCAGCAGGGTCGCTTTTTTTTAATAATTCAAAATTTCTTTCTTGCATAATGGGGTGATTTTTTAATTATACTTTTCTCTGACGGTATACTTTATAGTTTGCTGCCTTGAACATCGTGAAAGATCTTAATCAGTTTCCAATCAAAAATCCAATTCTACTATTTACTACAATCTAAAACTGAGCATTCACAGCGCAGTGAGCGTCGATTCGATGAAAATAGCGCAAAATCAAATGCTGTTTAAGCTTTGAAAAAGCGAGTTTTATTTGATTTCGCTATTGAAGCGTTAATCGACCACGAATAGTAGCGCTCAGGATTTTTGTCTCTTTTGATCGCAAAAGAAAAAATATCCCTAAATCTCGTTTTACTTATCTTAAATTTGAATCAAAACTAATTGATCGATTCAAGTTGTCATGCTGCACCTGATGCAGCATCGCATCCAGTTTTCCGCACAGTTAGTCATCTTGAACAGAGTGAAAAATCTCTTTCGATTCTCAATCTCCATTGTTCCTGATTTATACACTTCGGTTTTTCTCTTCTTTGATGCACCAAAGAAGCAAAGTGCTTTTATTGCGGTGATCTTTTAATCGGTCGAAATTCACTTTTAAAGCTACTAGATCGAAACGTCGCAATGCTCCCCGATCTGCTTACGCTTCATGCAGTGTTTCGGCTCTCGATTAACACCTCATACCGCTGATTTTCTAGTCCTTTTTCAATTTCAAATCAAAACCCCAATGCTGAACCACTCCTGATTTAAAACCGACATTAGTTTTTCAGCGAGTGTCAAATAGGCAAAATTTCCGTAAAAAGAAATGCTGTTTGAGAACTTGTTCGAGTTTATTTCTTTTAGGAAATAAGACTTTATTTGACCGTTGAAAAAATAGAGTCTTGATCTTTTGTAACTTTTACATCAAGGTAAAAGTTAAAGAAAAATTACAGAGCTTAATGTTCTTCAAATATTTAAACCTAGCTTAAATAAACTCATTATCTTCTTCTTTGTCTTACACCAGTTCAAAAACGGTTGAATTAGTCTATTTCATTTTCAATCAAGAAACCAATAATGATATTCATCACAATCCAAAACTGAGCATTCACAACGGAGTGAGCGTTGATTCGATGAAAATAGCGCAAAATCAAATGCTGTTTGAGCTTTGAAAAAGCAAGTTTATTTGATTTCGCTATTAAATCGTAAATCGACCACGAGTAGTGGCGCTCAGGAGTTTTGTTTCTTTTGCGACCAAAAGAAAAAAGATAGCTGAATTTGACTGCAATAAACTCATCTTTCAATCAAAACTTCATAAACTAGCCTCCCCTATTCCCTCATTCCCCATTCCCTAAAAACCAACCCTTTTTAAAGCCCCCACACCTCAACCAAATTATTTCAACCCCCAATTTGGAAAATACAAATAAAGGCAATACTTTTAAAGTGCGAGTTTATAAGTTAAAATGCCCTAAATATATACTGCCAAAGCAATTTGGTACATTATATACGGCGGTGGCTTTATTGTATAGCAGATTATCACACTGCTACCACACGGTAAGCCTGTTGCTTTTATATAACTTTTGGTGCAGAAGCAGTAAAAAGGAAAGCTTTGGCACCTTATTAAGGCGGATGCATTATGGCGGTATGTAAAAATTTCGTTCTCATAAATAATATTTTATGTGGTTATGGAACGATGTTTCCGGAGTGTAAATAATTCTTTGCAGAAAAAGCAAGGAGCGGTTTCACACTTTCAATCCGTGGGTGTCCTACGACCCTAACAAATAATTGTTTGCAATTGAAAGCTTACGTGAAAACCGCTCGCATGCCGTATGTAAAAGTAAGAAACTTTTTAGACATGGAGCGATTTCACGATACTCTCGTCTGCAATTTTAGGACTTTACGGAACGAGAAATCATCGTTTTAATTGCCCCTGAAAGGCTAATTATCAATTCGCTATTACAAATATATAAATAATTTCTAAATGTGGCAATAAAACCACAAATAATTTTTAATGGAAAATAATTTTATCGAAAACTTTGAAAAAATTGGTAAGCTAATAAGAAATAAAAGACTTGAAAAACGCCTTACACAACAGCAACTAGCTGATAGAATCCCCAAAACTGATCGTTCGAAAATCAGTGATATGGAAAATGGAAAAGAAGATTTTTATTTTTCGACTCTACTAAAAATATGTGACGCCCTTGAAACAGATATTGAGTTTTTTTTAAAAGAAAAATGACAAGATTTCTTTAAATTTCCCACGCAAAAAATAAACGAATACTACAGCCATAGTTCTGCAACGCATTTATTAGAATCAGGTACCCATTTACGGTATATTTCAGAACTCCTAGGGTATAGTAGTCCAAAAACCATAATGATCTACATACACTTAAGCAGCGCTTCTTTAAAAAACACCACTAATCCCTTTGGCATGTAAGAAATCTTTTTAAATTTGTGTTTTAGCAAAAAAATAATAGGCAATAAAAAAAATAGAAACATGCGCATAACATTCCTATTTAGAATATACCATGTTAAATTTATGTGTCTATATATTAGTTAGCCGAAATACCTTGACATACCGCTAAAAAAAGCCGATGAAAAGTATAAAATCTCTTATAAAAGCACTTCAAAAAAACTACTATCTGGAATTTTTAATTGAACCAGATTCAGATTTGGTAGATTTTTCAGAACACGAAGTATTAGTGGAATATGAACGTGCAAATTATTATAAAAAGAAATTAAAAGTAATTGATTTAATACAAAATGACGTGTTAAAGGAAGTACGTGATCTATATAAGAAATCCTTGTCTGAACTTTACATTAAACTTGCAAACACCGATGCAAAAAATCTAAACTCGTGATTGACATTTTACATAGAAGCTATAAATCTCAATCTCAAAACACTTAGATCTGATTTTTACATTGACGATAAAAAGTCAAGATATTTTGCAACAATTGTCGATTGTAAAGAAATGCCAACATTGGACAAAAAATATATAAAAGATGATCCTGATGATTATCCTGTTGATGGTAGGTTTTTTAAAATGATTGAGAGAATGTATGGGGTATATGAATATGAAGCTGGTGAGCCAGTGCCTAATATATATTATTTGGGATTCTTAGCCAAAAGATTTAAAGTACTGAGTCGCTTACCATTTTGCCTTTTTCACATATCTACTAAATTTATCCATGATTTGGAAAGAGCAAAAGAATTAATTCGATTAGAAGAAGAAGCTAAACAAACACTCTCAAAAATAAAATGGACAGGTAATAAAACTCATATTGGCTTTATATTAGGTTCACTTGCTTTAGAAGGATATATTCAAGCTCCGGAAGCTCAAAATGGGGAAGTTAATTACACAGCTTTTTCGAGATTAATCAAACAAGTTTTTGATGTTGATGTAACACCAGATACGTTACGAAAATATCTTAATCCAATGGATGAGAAATTTACTGAAAATAAAACAAATTTTGTAAGTAATGGCTTCTTTTTACCGAATAAAAAAATTGTCAGCTAGACGTTCCGGAACGCTGAGGAACGTTTAAATTTTTATGCATTTCTTTACTTTGACAAAAAATTAAGCAATGCAACATTCTATAAATTATAATCTTATTACTATTCTTGTATTTACAATTTTCTTGATTATTATTTTTTGGATTATGCCAGAAAAAAAATCAAGAATCGTTGTGCTACGTTTATCTGCTCTTGTAAGAGTTTTATCAATTCAAAAAATTCTTTTGGGACTAATCGAGCAATTCAAAAAATAACTTTGGCACATCGGCTATCAGCGGTTTTACATGATTGCTGTTTTCGTTGTTGTATTAATGTGCTTTTTTCATAACTTCGTTGTGTCCAGCCGAGAGTATACAGTTTCAATTTCCGTAACTAACGCAAAGCCACAGGACGTTATAAGCAATTTTTAAACCCTGCAAATGAAGAAAAACTATCGACTCGACGAGCTTGATTTTAAAAATGGCTCAGAAGAAGAACAAATTCGCACGCGAAAAGTATTTGAAGATTTGGAAGAGAAAGCTTCAAAGAATAAAACATTGCTTCAAAGAGAAAAGGATTTTTTCTGTACTTGTCTCAAACTATCACAATGGGATGATGGAAATATCAAAGATTATGAGGTTTGTAAAGATTATGAATTTAAGGATTTATATTTAACTTATTTCCATAATAATCTTGAAGGCCCATTTGTCAAAGCATATAAAACACAATTAATCGAAGTTTCTGAACAGGAAAAAATCAAAGATTTTGCATATCTAATGAAAGTCGCCGATGAATGGATAAAACAACTAGAGATTAATAATCATGGAGATCCAGTAATGCAAGAATTAGGAATTGAAACCAGAAGAGATTTAAAGGATTTAAATCAAAAGTTCTCAGGTTTGAATAAAATTTTTCGTAGACATAAAGATGAGTATAAACTTAGAAAAGATAAATTAATTTTACAGTCTAAGTTTATATATTTACTCGTAAAATCAGTAATAGAGAACAATGAAAGTCAAGATTTCGAAATTCCATTTTCAAATGAAACAATAGAATTTACAATTTACTCTTTGGTACATATCGTTAGTAGACATTACGCCCAACCAATGAAGCAAAATAATGATAAAACTTATCATTATGACCATTTCTTTCCAACAGAATTGCATATTGATTTAAGGAATATTTTACTTGAAATTGACAAATTGAATTTAATCAACATTAATCAAACGGACAACATCATTTTTAATTTTAAAGGTGTAAATTATAAACTTTACATACAGAAGAGATATAAACAAATCAAAGGAATAAAAGGAAACATACAGATTTTTAGAGTCCAGACTTTTTATCCACTATATTCCGAAAATAGTCTCGAAACGTTAAAAAATGATTACATTGAAAATAATATCAATGATGGTTTAACATTATATACTCACAAATAAAAACTGCTCATAACAGCCGTTAAGCTTTATTGCTGTCTTTGTTGTTGCCGGAATGTTTCTTTTTCATAACTTCGTTTTAGTTTCGACGAAAGAACTCTGTTCCAAATTACGCAACAAAGCCTAGCGGCGAAACGTTAGCAGGCAGGCTAAAAAGACAGAAACGATAGAAAAATATGAGCAATAAAATAGCATTAGGACTTGCTACATTATTAGTATGATTGGAATGGTTAGCACAAAAGCCCGAACCGCTAACGCGGCTAACTGTTGCGCCAAAGCTTACACGTCCACGACTCAATTTTCAGCAAATAAAACCAAAACAATATAAAACCAAACCTCTTTAAAAGTTATCTTAGGGAGTTTTTTTTACTTGTTTCAAAATGGGAAGCTCAATAACTATCTATTTTGCATCTCAACAAAACACGCCATAACCGTATGCACTGGGTACGGTGATTCACTCGCTTTATCATCGGTATAAACCACGGCTAACCCTACAAAGGGTAATTGTTTATGGCTATCGTCAGCAAAGGCAAAATCCACAAACAGGTCTTCATTTTTGTTTTTTTCGTCAAGCTTTACGTACTGTATGTTGGGTTCGGTTAGTGAAATCTCACCATTAGTTAAACCATACCATCCCGTTGCTACTTCTAAAAACATCCCTTTGTATTTTACTGCCAGTTCGTACGGAATAGTTCCTAAGTTAAGTTTGTTGGTTTTGGCATCGTATAACAAAGCGCTTGAATTGATTTTTGAGTTTTTATTGAGTGATTTGTTGGTCAGGCTCCCGTAGCTGTTCAATTCTTGCACAAGCTCGTTGAAAGTCTTTACCGGTTCGTTCCTCGCTAGTTGCAGAAAAGTGGCCATCAGCTGGTTATGAAAGGTGCCGTCTTTCTGCCGCCACAAATACGATTGCAATTGTTGCTTTAAGCTTTTAACGTATTTGGATACCTGCGCAAACCGCTCCTGACCCACTTTGATATTCGGGTGGTTCTGAGTGGTAGCCTTGGTAAACCCGCCCGAATAACGCTTTACGTATGTTTTACCGTTACGCTGACAAAAGATAAAATCTCCTAAACGTCCACGTATGTTAAAAATATTGTCTGCCTTAGCCATACTCTTGTGTTTTTTACGATACTTTTTCGAAGTTCTCTAAAATACGAAAAAAATGGCTACCTTTCAGTTTCTCAGCCATTCCCAACTTCCCTATTCCCTTTTAACCACCATTTAATGTCACATTAGTATCGCATCAATGCCGCATCAGTGCCGTGTTTACTGCATACCAAAGACGTGTCTTATCCACAGTTTAGCCTACTTAATCCTTAACATTCATTATCTTTAACAGTGTTTCGCCTAAAATTGGTACTACAAAAAAACCGCTTCAGTAAACTGAAGCGGTTTGGGAATTTGGTTAGATTGGGTAATAATTTTATTTTGAAATTTTACTCGGAAGCATTGGATTTGTTAAAATCTGGCAACTGTAAACTATTTTTTTAACCAGTAAATCCATTGGCGGATTTACAGGATAGTCTACTTTAAGACCATTGCCGTCTGTTACAGACGTAACATAAAAGATTCCTGATTTAGGCGGTTGATAGATGAATGGTGACGACATTACATTATTTGCCGTGTATGGAACTCCATCAAACAAATAATTAACTTTCCAGCCATTAATAGCTGGATCTCCTGTAAGTGTTACCCTTACCTGTTCTACAGGAAAGCCTGCCACACATGTTGAGCTTACTACAGCCGAAGGAACTGTAGAAGGTGTCGCATTTGCAGCGTTATTAGATAAATCTGGATCAAACATTAGGCTGGAAGCCTTTGCCGTATTAGTATAAGGTCCAGTAGATCTCAATGTAGCAGTAATGGTTAAAGTTCTGGATTGATTAACATTTAAATCTCCTATTATCCAATTACCACTTGAACTGCTATAGCTACCGCCATTTGTACTCACAGAAGCTGAGGAAAATGTATAACCTACAGGTAATAGATCGATAACCCGTACCCCAGCCGCATTATGAGGTCCGTTATTTGTAACCGTTACGGTAAATGTAAGGTTACTGTTTATTGCGGGATTCGTCGGATTCACAGTTTTCGTTACTGCTATATCTGAAGCACCTACAACAACATTAACATAAGCTTCATCACAACTTCCTGTATTACTGCATATTCTATATCGAAAACGGTCAAGCCCAATATAACCCGTATTGGGTGTATAGGTAACCGTATTATTTGCATTCACAATCACGGTGCCATTGGCAGGTCCTTCATTAGGAACAATTTGTAGCGAACTTAAAATTACCGCACTGGGTATTAAATCGTTTGCCAGCGCATTAATAGTGATGGGCGTATTTACATTCGTGGTGACATTATCATTATTAGAAACTACAATTGACAGAAAACGGTAATTAAAGGCAATAAATGCAGGGTCAGAAGATCCACCCAGTTCATACACCAATTTTCTAGGCAAAGTATAGTTAGTTGCGTTTAGACCAAAAACCGAAGCATCAAATGCAGATAATCTTATATCTCTTTCCGAATTAACGTAAGTTGTACCTCCTGAAGTTCCATCATCTGGATGAAAAAAGTCATACATTCCCTTACCTAGTATAGGTAAATCGGTTTGTTTTATCGATACTTTGTTACCAATCATTGTTCCTGATGCATTTTCAAACCAAACATTATCAATATTAGTGGCTATAGGTTGAGCTATCTGAGACACCAAAATATCAGGTATACCATCACCAATTTCTTGAGGTCCGGAGATTACGGTAAAAGGAAATTCCATTTTTACCAAATTATTATTACTATATTTCATATTAGTAACACCACTGCCAATATTCAATCCATTCACGCCATCATTAAGTACATCTGATAATTTTGCAGGTACGGAATAAGGATAAGGAAGTAAAATTATACTGTTGTGCTTACCATCTTGCATTTCACCTAATTGTGCAAATCGACTTTCCCCACGTTCAATAGCTATATTAACTACTGGTAATGCTTGATAGATTCGTGGTGAGTAAGTAAATCCTAAATTACTTAACAAAGGATCATTAACTCCTGTACTGTATATTACGTTATTGAACTTAAATGCCAATAGATCATGAGAATAATCTATTTTCACCTTGTTTACAGCTCCTTCACCAGAATGCCAAAAACCGTTGTAATCGGTATAAATATGTGTAATGTTTTGCGAATAAATTAAATTAAAGCATAATATTGTTGATATGAGTAGTTTAAATTTAATACTATCGGATTTCTTTCTGTAATTACCTATCATTTTTACAACGCATTAATTGTTTTTAACTACAAAAACGATATTCATGAATGTTTTTTCTGATGCATTCGAATTTTTTACCCTATATGTTAACACACCATTTTGGTCAATTACTAGATTTTCAAAAATATTGGTATCGTAATAGGTAATATAATATTCCAATTGTGATGCAAGTAGGGTAGGTATTCCCTCTGTCGAACCGGAACTGCTTACCATAGGTGTTCCAAACTGATTAATATATTCATTATAAAGATTTCGATTAAATGTCCCAACAACTGAAATATCAAATACAATAGATGGCATGTAGAAGAATTTGGGCATTACTGCTTTAACCTTCTTTACTACGTTCGTTGCCGGATTCACAACCATTATGTTATCAGCTACTACACCTGTTTGTAAGCCCGCGATAGCTAAAGTATTTGTTGCCGTTGCTGTTATGGTTGTAGCTTCATTTAAAGCTCCTCCCAACCCAACATGATCATTATAGGTTCCTGTGGTATTAACCTTTATACCATTATAGGTATTAACTTGTAACGCACCACCAGCAGCTTGTGTCAATCCGTTCCCAGCCACATTTGCATTTAAATCTTCTCCTTGAATAGATCCATTTGCAATTTTAGCAGAATTCACGGCACTATCTGCAATACCTAAAGTTACATCGGCCAAAACAGTATTTGCTAAAGATGTTCCTGTACCAACAGTACTGCCTGCTGTTACGGTAATTCCTGATCCTGTTAAGGTTTTTCCGATACCTGTAGAGGCTGTATTTACACTTAAAACACCTCCAGAAGTAATGCTTAAACCAGAACCAGCGCTTACTACTCCTCTTGTACTAGTAGTAGCAGTAGCTACATTTACCGTATATGCTGTATTACCAGTTGCGTTTGGTGTTGCCGGGTTTGGTGTTACTGCAGTATTTGTACCTGCAACAACCGTTGTTGTTTTTTGAATATCCTGAACAGCAGCTGCATTTAAAAAAGCTCCACCATTATAAGTAATTAAATTTCCTGTAGCTTCGCTTCGAACATTAGCTGTTTGATTAGTTGCGTTTTCACGAGAATAGGTAATAACACCCGTTACTCCATCTTGACTTATACTTGTTAATGTTTCACCAGTTTTAATTGCTGGTGAAAGATCAATAGATGCTGTTAAACCGTTTGCATTTGTACTTAAAGTTGACCCACTTAAAGTGTTCGAAAAATTATTAAGAATACTTGCTGTGGGAGCGATACCGTTTACAGTACTTGTCAATGTATTGCCCGATACTCCTAAAGTATGTGTGGTTACTGCTGTGACTGCCGGACCTAAATCCAAACCTGTTGATGCAATTCCGTTTACGGTACTTACTAATTGGTTTGAACTATTTAACGTCAACCCATTACTGTTGATGATACTCACCGCAGATCCCGTTGTTCCATTAACTGTAGTAGTTAATGAATTATCTGTAGATGTATTGCTTACACTGGTTATTAATGAACTTTTATCTGCCCATACAGTAGCACTTGAACCATTTGTTGTTAAAACCTGACCGCTTGTTCCCGGAGTTATTTTATTAGCATTAAGTGTTCCTCCAATATTGTTCAATGAAAGGTTTGCTTCATTAACGTCTATCGAGAATGCTTTTAAAGCTGCTCCCGCAGGTGTTCCTGCTAATGTAACTTTAGTACTAGCCGCCGTAACATTTCCACCTGCAATTGATGAACCGGGAACTGCATTTGTATAAGTTACTACACCATTTGCACCTGCCATAGCAACCCTACCTGCTGTGCCTGTTCCTGCCGTAAGTTTTTCTGCGGTAACATTTCTGTTGGCAATATTCTCTGTTTGCACGGCATTATCTGCCAGTTTAGTATTTGTTACAGCATCATTACCCAATTTTGATGTTGTAACACCTAAATCGGCAATTTGAATCGTTGCATCTCCCAACAATTTATCAGTACCGTTTGTAGATCCTGTAAATTCTATTCCACCTTGTGTGGTTAATGTTCCTTTACCTGTAATTGTAGCTGGTGATATGGCTGTCGGTGTCCAAGCTGTTCCGTTATACGTTAACACTTGATTGTTTGTTGGTGCTGTACTAGCAACAGATGTTCCCTGTATCTTGCCAACCACAGTTGTTCCTAAAGTTCCGGTTACATCACCTGTCAATGCCAAAGCCGAAGAATCGTCATTCGCAAGTAGACGTTTCCAAGAGCTGTTTGGTGTTGTTCCATCGGTTGTCCAATAGTAATAACCCGGTTTTATGGTTGTTCCTACCGTAGCCGTATTATAAACCAATAAAGAATTCGTTTTTTCAATATTTGTTGCCGTTTCACCTTTAACAGGTAAAAAATCTGTTAACGATGTTAATGTAACCCGTGGAATTAAAAGTCCTTTAGATTCTGACTGCAGATCAATTACCGCTGCTTTACTAGGCTGATTGGTTCCAAAACCTTGTTGTGCATATAGCCCGTTGGCACTTAAGGTAAGTGCCAACAATGCTAAATTTATCTTTGTTGCTTTTTTCATCAGCAATAGTTAAATGAATGTTTAATTAGTTTCTACCTACAATCTGCCATGCTGTACCGTTAGATTTTACAATCCAAGCTTGGTATGGCATAGAACCATAAGTGTCTAATATATTTAAATACCCTGAATGAGCTTCGGTTGTATTAGCAATCTTAATATTGATAACCTGACCTTCTGCCGATGCTGCCGATGGGAAAACAATAGTTTGGTCATTACTTCCTAAAGTAACACTGATAGTAACTTCAGGTGTATGGAAACTATACCCTGCGTTAGCGGCTACATTAGCATCTGTTCCATAAATAACTTTATCTACAGTACGTAAAATTCCGCCAGTAGTTTCTGCAACAATTATTTTATTTTTAGTAGCTACAGTTGGTGCAACATTTATTAATCCATTAATCGCTAATGTATTTGCAGGTAATTGATCAACACTATTTAAACCAGTCTCAATTACTGTAGCTCTTTTTAATTTTCCACCTAATTCAATATCTGTATTGTCTTTATTTAAACCATTAGCTACGCTTACCAAGCTGTTTGGTGATGACCAAGTTGTTGTTTCTGATCCTAATGCGCCTATTGTAGTTAATATCTGCCCTGCTGTTCCCGGTGTAATATCAATTGTTAAAGCTTCTAATAAAGCGACATTTGTTGTTCCTGATGCAGGCGTTACAGTAATAGAACTTGATGAAAGTGCTGCTCCATTTATATCGGTTCCTTGCAGTTGAGAAGGCACCCATTGTCCTGCAGCACCACCCGTTCCATCTACGTATTTTAATACATTGTTCGTTGAAGTTGGTGGTGTAGCCGAAACAGCAGTTCCTTGAATAGCTCCTACTTTTGTTGCATTTAAAGATCCCGTAACATCGCCCGAAAGATTCACATTTGCTTCGTTTACAGATAAACTACCATCTGCATCAATAGCAATTTCAGGATTTGTATCGGCTTGTTTTACAACACCTAATGTTGTAGCAGAAGCTGTTGCTATTGTAACATTATAATCTGTACCTCCCGTAGTTGTATTTAGCGTACCCGCATCTTTAGATAATGGAGCTGTAAAGGTATAATTGTCTTTATTTGCTAAAGCTGATTGTGCTATCCATTTTACATCGCCATTTGTATCTGTAACCATTACCATGTTCTCATCACCATCAAGATTATTGTCGGTTGATGAATTTGGAGCTTTGATATCTGTAGTTGTAATTGTACCGTCTTTAATATCAGCAGATTCAATAGTTCCGTTAAGAATATCTGCAGATGTAATGCTTTCTGGAGCAATTCTTAAATGTGTAGCCACTAAAACAGCATCTGTTAAACTTTGTGAATTACCGGTTGCACCAATAACAATTTTACCATCGGTTGTTAAGTCCTCACCTGCTACCTCTGCAACGGTCTTGTATGTTACAGTACCATTACTATTTGCTACAGGTACAGTGTTAGCAGGTGCTGCCGTACCATTTTCTGAATCTTTCGTCGACAATTTATCAGCTGTTACAGCGCCTGTTGCTAATTCATTAGCACCCACTGCACCTGTACCTATTTGTAACGCGGTAATAGAATTATCTTTGATCTTTAAATAGGTTGGTGTTAAAACGGATCCTTCTAATAAATTTGCAGTTGTCGCAGAAGCTGCATTGTTATCTGCTCCAACTCCAATAATATTATCGGTGGTTAAATCTTTACCTATTGCGGTTGAAGGGTCTACATATTTGATTTCATTAGTGCCAGGTGTTATTTCTACAACCGTTGCAATTTGTCCAGGTGCTGCTGTACCTGGATTTAATTTTTCTACACCAATTGATTTATCTGCAATACCTAACTCAATATCTTTTAAAACAGAATTTGTAAGTTCTGTTGTATTATTAATCGTGATTATTCCTCCTGTACTAGATATTTTTTTTGCTGCTAAAGTTCCTGCATCAATTGTATCTTCTATTAATGTTTTAGGAGAAACTTCTTTTAAGATACCGTCTGATCCCATTACCACAATATTTTGCGTTGCAGGATCAAAAGCTGCATTATCTAAAATATCTAAACCAGTAATTGCTAAGCTATTTGTTGCACTATTTGTAGTAATTTCTGTAGTTCCTGGCTTGGTTAAAGCTCCACCAATACTAACGTTTGTATTACCTAAAGCGTCAGTTGTTACATTGATACCGTTTACACCTTTGATAAAATCGTCTGGATCAACCCACTCTGAAACAAATGGTTCATCTGCAGAAGTTGCAGGATCGGTGTTTGGAACACTAACCAAAACTTGTCCGTTACCGTTCCCACCTGTAACACTCACTGTGTAAATAGTTGTTAATCCAGCATCATCTGCTACAACCTTTACATTATTTCCTTCTTCTACTATTACTTTCTTTTCTGTATTTGAAGAAACAATACGAACCCATTTTCCTTGCCATGCAGTTTCGTCTGTTGTATTGTTTCGTTCCCAGTAGTAAAAACCAGGTGTTACATTGTTTGCTACTTCTGTTCCTGTAAGGGTAGATGTTACCTTATTATAAACCAACAAACCGTGGGCTGGTGCATCTACAGGTGCCGCTACTACAATGCTTGATAAATCTAAACGCGGAACTAATAAACCACGTTGCGATGACACGATATCTACTGCTGCAGATTTATTTGGTGTATTGGTACCAAAACCTTGCTGTGCCAATGCTTTTGTCGATGCTAACATAGCAAATGCAACAAATGCTGATAGTAATAATTTTTTCATATAGAATTGAAAATTTTTCTTTTATTTTTATTGTTGTGTGTTGATCTTATTAAAACTTTTCTATTATTTTCCAGATAGTTCCATCTGATACTAAATTCCAACCAGAATAAGGTAATGCTGTGTATAAACCTCCGGGCACTCCTTCAATCTGACCTATAACGTTCACAAAGTTGCTTTCGTTATCGTCGTACTTTTTAATAGTAAATTTTTTTCCTTTATTGTTTGCAGGATTTGGTAAAGCAATAGTAATACTTGAAACACTTGCGTCGCCAAACAAAACTACGTCTGCCAGCTTTGCGCTATAATCTTGACTTACCTGTTTTATGGCATGCATGGTTTCAAAACTTACAGCCAATTCGCCATCCTGACTAATTTTTACAGAAGGATTTACAGTTGCTTCTTTTACAACTCCTAAGTTAGATGGCGTTGTACCTTGCGCGCCTTTTGCAGTGGCAACATTTACTTTCCAGTTTGTTTTGGTGGAATCTGTTGGGTCTATGCTAGATTCTACTGTAGTGTTTGTTCCATCAATTAAACCAACTGTTTTTAAAACAGTACTTAAATCAGTTTCATTAATGATACGATTCCATCTATTGTCTAACCAATAATAATAACCTCTTGATAGTGTTCCCGAAGGATTTGTGTTGAATACCAATAAAGATTCAATGTTACCGTTTGAGATGGTAACTGCGTCTGTAATACTTTTAAGCGGAATGCGCGGTATTAAAATCCCTTTATCTTTTGCAGCTATTTCTAACTGTGCAGATTTGTTCGGACTTAATGTACCTATACCTACTTGTGCATTTATTACTGTGCTGCATAGCCCCCCCGCTAACAACAATAATATTTTTCTCATATATAAAAATCCTATGATTAAATATTAAACCCGTCAACAATGAAGACTAAGTTTTTAATTTAATCAAATTTTAAAATAGCTTTTCTTTGTTAAAAAGATCGGCTTGCTTATGTTGCTTAATTAAAAAATTACAATTCTAAAAAGTTTAAATTTTTAGTTCCCCAATTGTAATTTCAGTATTCTTAAATAAATCATTTCGGCACTTATCTTGATTGCTAAAAGACGGTATAATCTTTTATATTACTTTAAGCTAATACACTAAAAGTTGCCTTTTATTTTAAGATTCATTTACGTGGCGAATTTCGATATATATTTTATTATCTGATGTTTATAAGCAGGTAGTTATTAGGTAGTATTTTAATTATTTTACACTACCCACTGTGTAGTTTGTTTCAAAAACATTGATTTTAAGCAACTTAAAAACCAATTAATAATTCTCTTAAAAGTGAAAAACTATATATTAATTACGTTTGTAATTATTATTTTTGTTGAAAAGATTTTTTAATGAAAAACTTAATAGTTTCTATACTACTGCTTTTCAGCACATTTATATATTCACAAAAAAAACCGATTGAATCTTTACAAGAAAAAATCATCCAATATAATCATTCGGAACGATATGATCTGTCGGTAAAACTGCTATCAGATTTCATAACAGATAAGCAAAATTCTGCCGATGACAAGTACAATGCTTACATCATAAAATCGAACATTTATAAAAATCTTTTTAAATATCAGCATGCCCTTAAAAATTTAGAAGCGGCTTTACAAGAGGGTAAAAAAGGATCTAATCCTACAACCTCATCACAAGAAATTAAGGCAGAGAAAGCTTTAATCTTTTTTGAAATGCAAGATTTTGATAAAACTAAAATACTGATGAGCGAATTAGCGCAATCGGGTTATAAAAATTTATCAAGCAGATATCTGCTTTTTCTATATGTACAAGAGGGATATTTCCTTTTGAAAGATAAAGACTATTCTGCCTCTGCAAAAAAGCTAAACGAAGCCGTAGAAATTGCTCAAACTAATTATCCTGAAGAATTGCCTATTATTTATGGTAAACAAATTGAATTATACAATATCATTAAAGAAGATAAAAAAATGGATCAAGCATACCAACTTGGGATTGGTATTGCCAGAAAATATAAAAATTTAAAGTACGAGTTTTATCTGAACGAGGTAGTTAAAAATATTTACACCAGCAACAACGATCCTAAAAATGCTTTTATCTATCAAAAAAAATGCGATTCACTATTTGCGCTATATAATTCAAACAGCAACGCTAGTAAAATAGAACTTTTAGAGCAAAAGATTCAGAACAAGGAATTTGACAGTCAGTTAGAAAAGAAACAACAGATACTAGTATATCTCTTTTTCTTTAGTATTTTGCTTATAATAGTTGTATTCTTTTTGATAAAAAAATATAAGTCATATAAACAAAAGAAGATACTTGTTGAAAAAGAAAACTTTAAAATTCAAGATGAAATAGAACGCTTAAAAACGTTGGCACAAACACAGATAGATCCTAAAAAAGATATTTCTACATATAATTTTACAGAACGTCAGTTGGAAGTTATACAACTTGTACAAAACGGTAAAAACAATAAGGAAATTGCTGCTGATTTGTTTATTTCAGAAAACACCGTAAAATATCACTTAAAGACTATTTACGCCATATTGGAAATAAAACACCGAAGCGAATTATCGAATTTCAACCAAACCAAAAAAGATCAATCATAAGTTGTTTTTTATCATTTGTAAAAGACAAACACATTGAAAAGACCGACCTTTGTACTACTAAAATTTAAATCATGAGTTGGATTATTTTAATTGTTGCCGGATTATTCGAAGTTCTTTTTACAACCTGTTTGGGAAAAGCCAAAGAATTATCGGGCACTGAAGCTTACGGCTGGTATGCAGGTTTTGTAATTTCACTTATCATAAGCATGGGATTACTAATGAAGGCTACCGAAACGTTACCCCTTGGAACTGCTTATGCTGTTTGGACAGGTATTGGAGCTGTGGGAACCGTAATTGTAGGTATTCTTGTTTTTAAAGATCCTGCTACTTTTTGGCGCGTGTTTTTTATTACAACGCTTATTGGATCTATTATAGGTTTAAAGGCCGTTTCAGCACATTAAAAAAGACTTCTCTTCAGAAGTCTTTTTTAATTTTTGTTATATATCAAACCCAATGTTAACTCCCCGTTTTAACTGAATTTACATATAAAATTTTTATATCAGAATTTTTATTAAGAACTATTTAATTGACCGTTATCAATCATAATTGGTTATTTTGTCATTCTGAACTTAACGAAGTAAAGTGAAGACCCGAACTTGCGAATAGGCGAAGCAATCTTTTGATTATCAAATAGATTCCCCCTTCGTGGGAATGACAAAAAGATCGAAAATAATGTATTATGATACATTACGGTCATACATAAAAAACTATCACAATTATCGAAAATATTGGCTACACAATCATCTCTTTCGTTGTTAATATTAACACAAATGTGTTAAAAAGGTTATAAACAGGTTGAAGATACTTACTATAATGAATACCTTCAGCCTGTTATTTATAATAGTGGATAAATCTTTTAAATAAAAGATTTTAAATTACTATCCTTATAAAACGTTGCACAAATGGTTTAACAAACAAAGCCTGTGACGCATTATGCTAACAAAACCAAAAAAAACAACTTAGAAGTATGTGAAGCTTTAACGGTCATTACTTCTGTATAATTCACTATACATGAAATTTAAATTATTTGCTCTTTTTAAAATTAGCCTGTTTTTACTTTGCGTAACAGGATTTGCCCAGCAACCTGCAAATTTTGGTTTCGAAATTCTTTCTCCAACCGACCCAGTACCACAGTATTGGCAGGCAATGGGAACAGATTTTAAAGTTTTCCCAGATTCCATTCATAAAGTGTCAGGAAAGTATTCTGTATCTGTAAAATATATGTCAGACGAAGGAAAATTTGGAAGTATCGTCAATCAATTTCCAAATAAATACAACGGAAAGAAGATCACTTTGGAGGGATATATAAAGACCAAAGAGATAAAAGATGTTACTGCCGGACTTTTTATCCGCTTGAACAAAGAGCAAACAATGGTGGCCGTAGATACCATGGCTGGACGTGAAGTTAAAGGGACTACAGATTGGCAAAAATATTCAACAACTATTGATCTTAAAGGTGCTGATTATATTTATGTTGCTGGCTTTGTAAAAGGACAAGGTCAGGCTTGGTTTGATGATTTTAGGGTTTTAATTGACGATGAACCGCTTCTTGATTTTGAAACGATGTCTAAAGAATCGTTTAAAGCAAATACAGACCACGAATTTGATGAAAGCTCTAAGTTTAGTATTGAAAATTTAAGCACTCAAGAAATAGATAATTTATATGCATTGGGCAAAGCATGGGGGCAGTTGAAGTACACCAATACCAAAGTCGCGAAAGGTGAATACAATTGGGATTATGAATTGTTCCGAACTTTACCAATAATTAAGGAAAAAGATTTTAATAACAAATTAAATGAGTGGGTTACGCATTATGGTGAAAACCAAAATAGCATTCCTCAAAATAATTATTATCTTGATTTTTATCCCAACGCAGGTAATCCTATTTTTCGAAATGAAAAAGCGTATGAGCAGATGAATTTTGCTGATGATGGTTACCGTCTTTTGGCTTTGTTTAGGTACTGGAATATGATTGAATACTTTTTTCCTTATAAACATTTGATTAAAAAAGATTGGGATCAGGTTTTAAAACAGTATATCCCAGAAGCTTTAGAAGCAAACGACGAACTTTCTTATCAGTTAACGCTGATGAAACTATTGGCGGAAGTTGAAGATTCCCATGCCGGAATACACAATCCGTCACAGGTTGCGTTAAAACACAGAGGAGGAAAAGTACCTCCTTTACAAATTAAATTTATAGAAAATAAAGCTGTTGTCGTTAAAATGACCGATTCTTATCCACAATTATCAAATATAAAGATAGGCGACGAGATAATTGCAATTGATGGTAAAAAGACAGAAGATCGCATAGGTGAAATTGAAAAATATATTTCGGCATCAAATGATCCGACAAGACTTAGAGACATCACATACCGACTCTTGGCAACTAATAAGGAGGAAGTAATGCTGACATTGTCAAATGAAAAGGGACAATATAAAATGAGCATACCTACTATTTTTGCAAATGAAATGTACAATTTGTTTACTACAGACCAACCTTCATATAAGGAACTGGATAAGAATATAGGGTACATTTATCCAGGAACTTTAAAGGAAGGAGAAATTACAGAAATTATGACTTCTTTTATGAACAAAAAAGGAATTGTGGTGGATTTACGTTGTTATCCTTCAGATTTCATTGTATTTAGTATGGGAAATTTCTTAATGCCAAAACCAACTTCTTTTGTGAAATTTAAAAATCACAATCAAAAAGAGTTAGATGGTTTTTATATGACCGAACCTTTAGAAGTAGGTATTGATTTTCCAGATTATTACAAAGGTAAAATTGCCATTTTGGTGAATGAAGAAACACAAAGTAATGCCGAATATACAGCAATGGCATTTCAGGTAGCTCCAAAAGCTAAAGTGTTTGGTAGTCAAACAGCTGGGGCCGATGGCAATGTTTCGGAAATAATCCTGCCTGGCGGGTTTAAAACTTATATGACTGGAATTGGTGTTTATTATCCCGACGGAACAGAAACCCAGCAAATTGGAATTAAAATAGATGAAACCATCAAACCAACTATTCAGTCTGTGAGAGAAGGTAGAGATATAGTGCTTGAAAAGGCATTGGAATATTTGAATTAACTGTAATCGGTAGAACCCTGCCACGTAGAAATTAAAAACCAAATACAATAGTAATGAATAAGATTTTAAACAAGAGTATTACATTTTTTTTCACAATGTGTTTTGTATTGAACACTACTTCTTCTTTCTCGCAAGAACTAACAAAAGCAG
>Ga0308157_10003469_pt1 | contig 22890 bp, 22 predicted proteins | sample PhyBR1_FD_201035 | JGI IMG/M metagenome (GOLD analysis project Ga0308157, IMG submission 201035) | Phyllosphere microbial communities from UC Gill Tract Community Farm, Albany, California, United States - DLSLB.R1 | ecosystem: Host-associated > Plants > Phyllosphere > Unclassified | place: USA...
CGTCATCCGTCTCGACGTCGACGTTCGCGATGTCGCGACCGGAGCAGAAGACCTTGCCCTCTCCGCGGATGAGGAGGACGCGGACGTTCGGGACCGCCTCGGCGACCTTGGCCACGGCGGCCGCGATATCGCGGAGGTTGTCCGCGTCGAGGGCGTTGCGGGACTCGGGTCCGTCGAGGACGAGCTCGGCGATCGGGCCGCGGTTCTTCAGTTGGATCTCGGTCATGGATGCTCCTTTGCGTGTCCTGTCAGTGCGGTGCGGCCGGTGCCCGCCGGGCGGACGCCCGTGGTCACCAGGTGTAGAAACCCTGTCCGGTCTTGCGGCCGAGTTCACCGGCGGCGACCTTGTCCTTCAGTATCTGCGGGGGTGTGAAGCGCTCACCGATCTCCGCTGCGAGGTGCTCGGCGATGCCGAGGCGCACATCGAGGCCGACGATGTCCGTCGTCTTCAGCGGCCCGGCCGGATGCCGGTAGCCAAGGGTCATGGCCCGGTCGATGTCCTCCGCGCTGGCGACGCCGTCTTCGACCATCCGCATCGCTTCCAAAGCGAGAGCCACGCCGAGGCGGGAGGAGGCGAATCCGGGCGAGTCCTTCACCGTGATCGCCGTCTTCCCCAGCCCCGTCACCCATTCCTTGGCGACGTCGACGAGCGTGGGATCGGTGTGGGTGCCGACGACGACCTCGACGAGTTCGGACACGGGCACCGGGTTGAAGAAGTGCAGGCCGATGAGCGCCTGCGGCCGCGGCAGGGCTGCGGCGAGCTCGTCGATCGACAGCGCCGAGGTGTTCGTGCCGATGCTCGCAGCAGGAGCGTGCTTCGCGATGGCAGCGAGCACCTCCTGCTTGAGTTCGACGATCTCGGGCACGGCTTCGACGACGAGGAGAGCCTCGTCGAGCAGAGTGGGATCACGGTCGACGACGACGGTTCCGGGAACCTCGATGCCCTTCGACTGCGACTTCTCGATCGATGCGTCGATGCGCTCCCTGGCGGCGGCCACGGTCTCGTCCGTGTTCTCGATGACGATGACGCGGGCGCCGGCGGTGGCAAAGGCATGCGCGATACCGGCACCCATCCGTCCGCCGCCATAGACGCCGACGACGTCGGGAACGCGGGCCGGTGTGTCTGTCGTAATGTCGCTCATGCGTTGTCGCCTTCTCCTCGGGTGCGCGTCTCTTCCTGCTGGTCGATCGCTTCGGTGGCCACGGCTTCGGCGCGTGCACGCTCGGCCGCTTCCGCCTCGGCGGCCTTCTTCGCCTTCTTCGCTTCGCGTTTGGACAGGAACGCATCCATGCGGGCGAACTTCTCTTCGGTCTCGAACAGCACGGCCTGGGCCACATTGTCGATGAGCGGATGCGCCTCGCGAGGGGCGTGGAACGCCGACTTGCTCAACCGCACGGCCAAAGGTGCGAAGCTCGCAATCCGATCCGCCAGCGCCTGACCGGCCAGTTCGAGATCCTCGGGGTCGACGACGTCGTTGAGCAGACCGATCGCCTTGGCCTCGTCGGCCTGCAGGGTCCGCCCGGCAAGGAGGATCTCCTTGGCGCGGGGTTCGCCGACGAGTTCGCGCAGACGCCATGCGGCTCCGGCGGCAGCGAGGATGCCCAGACCCGTCTCCGGGTTGCCGATCTTCGTCGACGGGGTGCCGATGCGGAAGTCCGCGGCGAAGGCGAGTTCGGCACCGCCGCCGAGGGCGAATCCCTCGACGAGGGCGATGACCGGCATCGGCAGTTCCTGGATGCGGGAGAATATCTTCGAGTTGATCCCGGCCAGAGCATCATCGCGGCGACGATTGCGCAGCTGCGAGATATCGGCACCTGCGGCGAAGACACCGGAGGTGCCGGTGAGGATCGCAACCTTCGGTTCGGCCTCGAGTTCGGCGCACACGGCGTGGAGGGCATCGACCATCGTCTGATCGATGGCGTTGCGGACCTCGGGCCGGTTGAGCCGGATGATCGTCCGGTCGGAGTGGCGTTCGACGAGCAGCGGGGAGGCGGAATCGCTCACACCGGCTGTACCGCCGGCTCCCATGCCGCCGGCGCTCACACGCGCTCCAGCAGCAGTGCCGATCCCTGACCGACGCCCACGCACATGGTCGCCAGTCCGCGCTTCGCATCGGCCTGTTCCAGACGGTTGAGCAGGGTCAGCGTGATGCGGGTGCCCGAGCAGCCCAGCGGATGGCCCAGCGCGATCGCGCCGCCGAAGCCGTTGACGGTCTCCGGGTCGAGTCCGAGGTCGCCCATGCACGCCAACGACTGGGAGGCGAAGGCTTCGTTGAGTTCGACGGCGTCGAGTTCGCCGACCTTCCACCCGGTGCGCTCGAGCACCTTGCGAGTCGCGGGGACGGGTCCGATGCCCATGATCTCCGGGGACACACCGGCATTGGCACCGGCGACGACGCGGGCGCGCGGGGTGAGTCCGTGCTTGTTCGCATAGTCCTCGGACACGAGCACGACGACGGCGGCACCGTCGTTGAGCGACGAGGAGTTTCCTGCGGTGATGAGTCCGCCGGGTCCGTGGATGGGGCGCAGCTTGCCGAGCTTCTCCTGGGTCGAATCGGCGCGCGGGCCTTCATCGGCGGCGACGTCGCCGATGGGCAGAATCTCCGGGTCGAAGCTGCCGGCCTTCTGCGCGGCCAGGGCCTTCTGATGCGACTGGTAGGCGAATTCGTCGAGGGCCTCGCGGGTGAGCTTCCACTTCTCGGCGACGCGTTCGGCCGTCTGCGGCATGGACAGAGTCGTGTCCTCATCGAAGGCGGGGTTCGTGAACCGCCATCCGATCGAGGTGTCCCAGGTCCGGCCCGGCTTCGACCAGGCGCGTGAGGGCTTCTCGCTCACCCAGGGAGCACGGGTCATCGATTCGACTCCGCCGGCCACGACCACATCGGCGTCTCCGGCGGCGATCATCGCCCGCGCCGTCGTGATCGCAGTCATCCCCGAGGCGCACAGACGGTTGACGGTGAACCCGGGCACGGACTCGGGAAGTCCGGCCAGGAGCACGGCCATGCGCGCGATGTTCCGGTTGTCCTCACCGGCCTGGTTCGCCGAGCCGAGGATGACCTCGTCGATATCGGTCGGGTCGATGCCCGCCCGCTCGACGACGGTCTTCATCGTGGTCGCCACGAGGTCGTCGGGCCGCTGGTCGGCCAGTGCACCCCCGTAGCGTCCGATGGGGGTGCGCAGTCCGTCCAGAATGAATGCCTCGGGCATGGGTCTCCTCGCTGAAGAGTTCGGGTTGGTGACATGGTACGGGCTTGCACCCGTTGGTGTGCGGGCCCGCGCCCGCTGGGGTTCGGGACGCTTACGAGTCGAAGTCGACGACGACTTCGTCGCTGACGGGGAACGTCTGACAGGTGAGGACGAAGTTGGCCTCGACCTCGGCGTCCTCGAGGGCGTAGTTGCGGACCATGTTGACCTCGCCGCCGCAGATCTTCGCGCGGCAGGTTCCGCAGACGCCGCCCTTGCAGGCGAACGGCAGATCGGACCGGGATTCCTGCGCGGAATCGAGGATGGTCTTGCCCTGCGACATCGCCGAGGTGGAGCGTTTGCCGTCGAGGATGACCGTGACGTCGCTGGTTGCGCCTTCGACGACCTTGTCCGCGTGGACGACCTCCGGTGGCGGTTCGTCGACGTAGAAGAGCTCGAAGTGGATCCGCTCCTTGGGCACGTCGAATTCGGCGAGCACCTTGCGGGCATCTTCGAGCATGCCGAAGGGTCCGCACAGCCACACATGGTCCATGCTGCCGATCGGAACGATCGCAGAGAACAGATCTCGCAGCTTCTCCTCGTCGAGGCGGCCGGAGAACAGTTCGACATCGCGGGGTTCGCGGGAGAGCACGTGAACGAGGTCGAGCTGCTGGTTGCGGGCGTCCTTGAGGTCGGCGAGCTCCTCGGCGAACATCACGGTGTTCGTGTGCCGGTTGCCGTAGAGCAGAGTCACCGAGGCTTCGGGGTTGGACAGCACGGTCGACGCGATGGAGAGCATCGGGGTGATTCCCGATCCTGCGGCGATGCACAGGTGCTTGCCGCCAGCCGAAGCATCGGCGCGGAAGCTGCCCGAGGGCGGCTGCACCTCGATGACGTCGCCGGCTCGGACCTCGTTGACCAGCCACAGGGAGAAGAGTCCTTCGGGGACTTCGCGCACACCGATGCGCGGGGCGGTTCCGGCCGGGGCGCAGATCGAATAGGTGCGGCGGTGCTCCTGACCGTCGATGATGCGACGCAGGGTCAGGGACTGTCCGGCCGCGAAGTCGAAGAGTTCGCTGTATTCTCCGGGCACGTCGAAGGTCACGGCGGCCGAATCCTCGGTGAGGTGGTCGACGGATTTCACGATCAGCGGGTAGAAAGCCGACCGGGAGCGTCCGTCGGAGGCTTCGGTGGCGGGGGCCGCCTCGGCGGTCTGATCGATCAGATCGGTCATCAGATCTCCTTCACATGGTCGAACGGTTCGAGGCAGACGTTGCACTGGTACATGGCCTTGCATGCGGTCGCGCCGAACTCGGAGGACAGCCTGACGTCGTCGGATCCGCACAGCACGCAGGTCACGGCCCGGCGGGTGGGCATGAGCGTCAGCGCCACCGGGCCGGAGTTGCGCGGTGCGGCTCCGGGCGGGGAGATTCCGGCGTCCTTGAGGGCCTTCTTCCCACGTTCGGTGATCCAGTCGCTCGTCCAGGCAGGCGTCAGGGACACGCGGACCTCGGCATCGGGGAATCCGGCGAGGAGGAGTTCGCGTTGGAGGTCATCGCGCATCGTCGCCATCGCCGGGCATCCCGAATAGGTGGGGGTGATGATGGTGACGACGTGGCCGTCTTCGATCGTGACGTCGCGCAGCACGCCGAGGTCGAGGAGGGTGAGCATCGGCATCTCGGGGTCGGTCACACGTTCGGCGGCGGCCCAGGCACGGTCGATCGCCTCGGCGGCGGTGTCAGTCGTACGAGTATCCATGTCAGCTGTGCGGGTGTCGGTCGGGGAGGTCTCGAGCATGGCGGTCACCACTGCCCCTCCGGATGCTCCCGGGCGACGACCTGCATCTCGGCGAGCAGCTTCGACAGGGCCTCGGTGTGGAGTCCGTCCCGGCCCTTGCCGCCGTGGACGCCGACTCCGGCCAGACCTCCGCGTTCGGGGCGGTCGATTCCGGCCGCGGCGAACACCTGGTCGAGGATCACGGATGCCTCATCGGCCACTGTCGCGGGGTCAACGCCGATTCCGGCCTCGGCCACGGAGGCTTCGACCGAGTGGGTCTCGAAGAGCTCTGTCCACAGCGGCCACAGTCCATCGAGGGCTGCCACCAAGCGAGACTTCGATTCTTCGGTGCCGCGGGCCAGGGTCACGACCCAGCGTCCGGCGAAGTCGCGGTGGTAGGACATCTCCTTCACGCCCTTGGCCGCGATGGCCGCGAGCACGGTGTCGCGGCTGTCGACGAGGCGTTCGAAGATCGACAGACGCCAGGTGGAGTAGATGAGGATCTTCGCGACCGCCTCGGCGAAGTCGCCGTTGGGCACCTCGGCCAGGCGGACGTTGCGGAAGCCCAGGTCGTTGCGGAAGAACGCGAGGCGGTCCTCATCGGGCACCGGGGAGCCTGCGGGCAGTTCGGGCACGAGCTCCGGATCGGCGGCAGCGGCGCGGGCGAGCAGGAGTCGCGCCTGACCGAGCAGGTCGAGGGCGATGTTCGCCAACGCGATGTCCTCTTCGAGGTCCGGGGCGTTCGAGCACCATTCGGAGATCCGCTGGGAGAAGACGAGCGCGTCATCGCCGAGCATGAGGCAGTACGCGCCGAGGTCCTTCGCGTCGACGCCGTCGGGAACGGTCGTGTCGACTCCGGCCAGGGGGTCTTCGAAGTCGGTGCCGAAGGCCCAGTTCGCGTCGTTGACGAGCAGTCCGGAGTACGCGTTGTCGTGCGTATCGTGTTCGACGTTCGTGCCGGCTTCGTCGTGTTCGACGTGGATGGTGGGTTCGTTGTTCGCAGTCATTTCTCGCCCCTACTCACATATGGGGGACATCGGAAGGGATGTCGTAGAAGGTGGGGTGACGGTAGACCTTGTCGCCGCTGGGGGCGAACATCGGGTCCTTCTCGTCCGGGCTCGAGGCCGTGATGTCGGAGGCGCGGACGACCCAGATGCTCACGCCTTCGTTGCGTCGGGTGTAGACGTCGCGGGCGTGGTGGACGGCCATCTGGTCATCGGCAGCGTGCAGCGATCCGACGTGGACGTGGTTGAGTCCGCGCTTGCCGCGCACGAAGACCTCGTAGAGCGGCCATTCGCCGCGGGTCGAGCCGGTCGAGCCGGAATTGTCCTTCGCCGAGGCGGCGCCGGGGTTGGTCTCGGTCATTTCGCTGCCTCCTCGGCGGTGGTGGATTCATCGGCGGCGGGGGTCGTCTCTGCCGCCTCGGCGTTCTGGTTCTCGGCGAAGGCGAGCGCTGCTTCGCGCACCCATGCCCCTTCGTCCCAGGCGCGCTTGCGGTGGGCCAGACGCTGGGCGTTGCAGGGTCCGTCGCCCTTGACGACGGCCCAGAACTCGTCCCAGTTCGGGGTGGAGAAGTCGTAGTGTCCGCGCTCTTCGTTCCACTTGAGGTTCTCGTCGGGGAACGTCACGCCCAGCGCCTCGGCCTGCGGGACGGACATGTCGACGAACTTCTGACGCAGCTCGTCGTTGGTGTGGGTCTTGATGCCCCAGGCCATCGACTGCTCGGTGTTCGGGGAATTGTCGTCGGGGGGTCCGAACATCATCAGCGCCGGCCACCAGAAGCGGTTGACCGATTCCTGGACCATCTCGCGCTGGGTCTCGGTGCCGCGCATCATCGTCATCAGCAGTTCGTAGCCCTGACGCTGGTGGAACGACTCCTCTTTGCACACGCGGATCATCGCGCGGCCGTAAGGGCCGAAGGAGGTCCGGCACAGCGGCACCTGGTTGCAGATGGCCGCCCCGTCGACGAGCCAGCCGATCGTGCCGACATCGGTGTACGACAGGGTCGGGTAGTTGAAGATCGAGGAGTACTTCTGCTTGCCGGCGACGAGCTTCTCGGTGAGTTCGTTGCGCGTGGCGCCCAGGGTCTCGGCGGCCGAGTAGAGGTAGAGGCCGTGTCCGGCTTCGTCCTGGACCTTCGCCAGCAGGATCGCCTTGCGACGCAGGGAGGGCGCGCGGGAGATCCAGTTGCCTTCGGGCTGCATGCCGATGATCTCCGAGTGCGCGTGCTGCGCGACCTGGCGGATGAGCGTCTTGCGGTAGGCCTCGGGCATCCAGTCCCGGGGTTCGATCCGATCCTTGGCCTCGATCGTGGCGTCGAACTGCTCCTGCAGCTGCGCCTCGTCGAAGCGGTTGTCGTTCACTTGAGTTGTCATGACCACTCCACCCTTGGATGTGCCCTTGTCAGGACCCGGCTCGGTCAGCGGCTGCCGACCTCCTCATCGGTCCGACCATCGTAAGACCTCTGGCCCGAGGGCATCCATTTACTGACCATTTGTTCTGTATTGTTGCCACCAGTGTCGCACACCCCCGGCCCGGGTGCAATGCCGCCCACGCGAAAGAGCCGCTCAGCCCCGCCGTCCTGCACGTCGCCGAGCTGGTAGTGCGATTCGCAGACGAACACACCCCATCCACACCCCGTGACTTGACACCGGCGACGATCGGAACGATATTTATTGACCAGATGGTCGTTAATTCTCCGACGGGCTGACCGTCCGGAATCGCGGGGAACTCTCACCGTCGTCAATACGCAGCGGCGCAGGCACTCCTCGTGCATCGGCGCCTGAACCCGCGACTCGAGGAGGAGCCGACCATGGGACAGCCCGCCCACGATACGACGACCGCGGAGTCAGAGACCCCGAACACCTCCACCCCCTCCGAGGCGGCTCCCGAGTCCCCCACCGAGGCGGCTCCACAGCCCGAACCCACAGGATCCACCGGGGCAGCCCCACAGACCGAACTCACCGGTGCGGCCGCGATGTTCGCCAATGATCGCGCCTCCCAGCACCTGGGCATCACCGTCGATGACCACGGACCCGGCTGGGCGCAGTGCTCGATGACGGTCACCGAGATCATGACCAACGGCCACGACATCACCCACGGCGGCTACATCTTCCTCTTCGCCGACACCACCTTCGCGATGGCCTGCAACTATCCCGGTTCGATCACCGTCGCCTCCGGCGGAGACATCGACTTCCTCAAACCCACATACCTCGGCGATCAGCTCGTCGCCCGCGGCCATGAGGTCATCAAGCAGGGCCGCTCGGGCATCTACGACGTCACCGTCACCCGCGGCGACGACATCATCGCCACCTACCGCGGCCGCTCCCGCACGCTGCCCGCCCGCCGGTAGACCCGACCAACCCCAGAACCGCCGACCCCACGACCTCCCGACCCGCGTCCGGCTCCCAGCCGCGCCGGACCACCCCCACCGAACCACCCGTCGACGACCGAACACCGAAGAACGGTGGACCACCTCGGCGGTTTTTGGATCTGACACACAGAAGAGATTCGCAAGGAGACGATGATGACTGAGACCGACCTCGACGCCGGCGAACGGATGAGCCTGGACGAGCTGCGCTCCGATCAGCTGAAGAACCTCAAGACGACGGTGACCTCGGTGTACGAACGGGTGCCGTTCTACCGGAAGGCCTTCGACGACCTCGGCGTGACTCCCGCCGACATCACGAGCCTCGATGACATTGCGAAGCTGCCGTTCACGACTAAGCAGGACCTGCGCGACAACTATCCGTTCGGGCTCTTCGCCGTCCCGCAGGAGCAGGTCGCGCGCATCCACGCCTCCTCGGGAACGACGGGCCTGCCGACCGTCGTCGGGTACACGATGGGCGATCTCGATCGGTGGGGCAGCCTCATCGCGCGGTCCATCCTCGGTGCCGGCGGCAAGCGCGGACAGATGATGCACAATGCCTACGGCTACGGGCTGTTCACCGGCGGCCTCGGCGTCCACGGGGCGGAGCGTCACGGGTTCACCGTCGTCCCGATCTCCGGTGGTCAGACCCCGCGCCAGGTGCAGCTCATCCAGGACTTCAAGCCGGACATCATCACGGCCACCCCGACGTACCTGCTCACGATCCTCGACGAATTCCACAAGCAGGGCATCGACCCGACTTCGACGAGTCTGAAGACCGCGATCTGCGGCGCCGAGCCGTGGACGGACGAGATGCGCAAGGAGATCGAGAACTCCTTCAACATCGATGCCGTCGACATCTACGGCCTCTCCGAGGTCATGGGACCGGGCGTGGCCTGCGAATCCGCGGTGACGAAGGACGGCCCGACGATCTGGGAGGACCACTTCTACCCGGAGATCGTCGACCCCTTCACCGGCGAGGTGCTGCCCGACGGCGAGGAGGGCGAACTCGTCTTCACCTCACTGACGAAGGAAGCGCTGCCGATCATCCGCTACCGCACGCACGATCTCGCAACGCTGCTGCCGGGCACCGCGCGCCCGAACTTCCGCCGCATCTCGCGCATCACCGGCCGCTCCGATGACCTCATGATCATCCGCGGCGTCAACGTCTACCCCGCGAACGTCGAGACCGTGCTCTTCGAGTTCGCACCCCTGAGCCCCCACTTCCAGCTCATCCTCACCCGCCCGGGTCGGATGGACGAGATGACCGTCGAGGTCGAGGCCCGCGAAGGCGTCGGCGCCGTCGAGCTCGACGGCCTCGACAAGCTCGTGGCCGCCCGCATCAAGGAGCGCCTCGGCGTCTCCTGCGCCATCGACATCAAGATGCCCGGGGACCTGCCGCGCTCGGTCGGCAAGATGAAGCGCATCATCGACCGCCGCGAGGGCGTGCGCTGAGATGAGGCGCAGTGCATGCGCTGAAGCGGCGCTGCGGACGCGCGCCGAGGTGAGTGCTGTGACTTGGATCGCGGCACTCACCGAGGTGGCCGATTAGACTGATGCGCATGCCCGAATCGTCCTCACCTGCGTCGACAGCTCCGGACTCGACGACGTCGTCCGCGGAATCGACGACCGCCGCGTCGACGTCCTCGACGACCCCCGCCGAGGCGACCGCCCCCAAACGCTCGCGCCGCGGCCGTCCCGGCTACGACCGGGAGACCTTGATCAACAAGGCCACAGAGGTCTTCGTCTCCCGCGGCTATGACGGCACGTCGATGGACACGGTCGCCCGTGAGCTCGGCATCACGAAGTCCGCGATCTACCATCACGTGAAGTCGAAGGAAGAGCTGCTGCACCTGGCGATCAGCCGCGGCATCCGCGCCCTCGATTCCGCTGTGGAGACCGAGAGCCTGCGAGAGAACGTCACCGCGCTCGAACGCCTGCAGCTGGCCGTGCGCGCCAGCGTCGTCATCCTCATCGAGTACCACCATTCGGTGACCTTGCTGCTGCGCGTGCGCGGAAACTCACCGCTGGAACGCGAAGCCCTCGAGGCCCGACGCAATATCGATGCGAAGGTCCGTGCGCTCGTCGAGGCCGCCATCGCCGAGGGCGGTCTGCGCTCGGACTTCACTCCCGGCCTCATCACCCGTCTGCTCTTCGGCATGGTCAACTCGATCACCGAGTGGTACCGCCCCAGCTACCCTGTCGACCCCGACACCATCGCCGAGGCGGTCACGACGATGGCCTTCCAAGGCCTGGAGGCCTGAGGGTCGGGTCCTGGCACCCGAGGCTCAGCCTTCCCCGATCGCTCCCGCAGTCAGAACCCAGCCGAGTGTCGATTCGATCTCGGACAGCAGCTCCTGCCTCGGAGGCTGATAGTCGCCGATCACCCAGTCGACGACGATCTGAATACCGGCGCCGACGAGCAGGTCCCCGAGCACTCTCCGACGCGTGCCGGTGAGTACGGTGCCCGAGACGGCCACGCAGAGCGCATCGGCGAGTTCGCCGCCGATCACCCGACCGTGCCGACGGTAGAGCTCGTCGATGCGCGCACTGACTCCGAGCACTTCGAAGAGGTGGACTCGCGCGAAGATCGGGTTCTCTTGCGCCCAGCCGAGAAACCCGCCCATGAATCCGCGCAGCACCGCCATGGCCTCGCCACCGGGCGCCGCCGCTGATTCGCCGCCCTGCGCCTCCGTCATAGTCTCAGAGCCCCCTGCATCGGCCGCACCACCAGCGAGCACCACGGCCCGCAGATCGGCCACCACCCGCTCGTAGACCTCGACCAAGAGATCCTCCAAGGTGGCAAAGGATTCGTAGAAGTAGCGCTTGTTCAACCCTGCGGAATCGCAGATCGCGCCCACCGTGGCCGCCCGGTATCCCTGAGTCCCGAACAGTTCGATCCCTGCCGCGATGATCTGTTCCCGCCGAGCACTCTCCCGCGCTTCGCGGCTGGCTCCGGCGTAGGGGCGTCCTTGAGTAGTCACAGTGTGATCTTGACAACACTGATCGCCGAATGCAAACTGGTACGGCATCGTGCCAGAAAGGGCGGGAATGACCTCCACCAATGCAGACGACGGCCCCACGGCCTCGGCGGGACTCGGCTCCCAAGCCACAGCGAACACCTCGTCCCTCAGCGCCGCTCAGCGCGAACGTGACCTCGCGGCCGCCTCGGCGAATATCTCCGACGTCGTCGTCATCGGCGGTGGGTTCACCGGCGCCGGCGTCGCTCTGGACGCGGCCAGCCGCGGACTCTCTGTCACCCTCGTCGAACGCGGCGACCTCGCCTCGGGAACGAGCAGCTGGAGCTCGAAACTCGCCCACGGCGGACTGCGCTACCTCGCGAAGGCCGACGTCGGAATCGCGTGGGAATCCGCCGTCGAACGCGGCCGGCTGATGAACACCATCGCCCCGCACCTCATCCGGCCGCTGCCGATGATCTTCCCGCTGCATCCGGGGGTCGGTCGCGTCGAGGCGGCCATGACGAACACCGGCTTCCACGCCGGCGACCTCCTGCGGATGCTCGCCCGCACCCCGAAGGAGCTTCTCCCCCATCCCCGCCGCGTCTCGGCCGCCGAAGTCCGGCAGCTCGCCCCGACGACGGCGACCGACGGTCTGCGCGGCGGGCTGCTCAGCTGGGACGGTCAGCTCATCGACGATGCCCGGCTCGTCGTCGTCTTGGCCCGGACCGCCGCCGAACACGGTGCGGGTGTCATCACCTACGCCGAGGCGACCGCCATCGAACCCACCCGCGTGCACATCAGGGACCGCCTCACCGGGGATGAGCACACGCTGCGCACCCGACAGATCGTCAATGCCGCCGGCGTCTGGTCGGACACTCTCTCGGACGAGGTCGAACTGGCACCGAGCAAGGGTTCGCACATTCTCGTTCCGGCCGCCCGCCTCGGCGACCCACAGGCCGCGATCACCGCCCCGGTGCCCGGTCACTTCGGTCGCTACGTCTTCGCCGTGCCGTGGCCCAACGGTCTGGTCATGATCGGTCTCACCGACGATCCGCACCACGGTCCGATCCCGGACCGCGCCCTTCCCGACGGCGATGAGGAGGCGTTCCTCCTCGACACGATCAACGCCGTTCTCGAAGACAAGCTGACTACTGACGACATCGTCGGCGGCTACGCCGGCTTCCGCCCGCTGATCAAGACAAGCGACACCTCGAGCAGCGCCGACCTCTCCCGCAAGCACGCCCTGCTGCGCGACTCGCGGACCGGGGCGCTGACGATCGTCGGGGGCAAGCTCACCGCCTACCGCCGCATGGCCGAAGACGCCGTCGACGACGTCGTCAAGGTCGGCGGACTGCGCGCCGGAGCATGCCGGACGACCGAACTCGGCCTCGTCGGCAAGGGCACACCCGCACCCGGCCTGCCCGACCGCCTCGTCGCCATCTACGGAACCGACGCAGCGAAGGTGGCAGCCTACGGCGATGCCGACCCCTCCCTCAACGAACCCGTGCGCGAGGGCATCCCGCTGACCGGCGCGGAGGTCCGTTTCGCCGTCGAACACGAACTGGCGCTGACGGTCGAGGACGTCATCGACCGGCGGACCCGGTGGGGACTCGTCGACGCCGACCGCGCTGACCTCTATGACGCTGTGGCCCGGCTCGCTCCGGAACTCACCACCGAATCACGACACGAAGGATGACGACCATGGACAAGCCGCGTATGCGCTGGTGGGGCTGGGGCGAAGACGGCCACGACGGCCCGGTCAAGCCCGGGGCGAAGGTGATACTGAGCAAACACTGCGGGTGGCCGGCCGGAGTCGACAGGCCGCATGTGGCGCTCGAGGACGTCGAGCTGCCCGAATCAGTCCTGCCGTCCGCAGTCAGGGCCCGTTTCGCCGAGGCGGTGGGCGAGGAATTCGTCCGCGACGATCGCGCCGTCCGCGTCTCCCATGCGGCCGGGCGCAGCCTTCCCGACCTCATCCGGCTGCGCAGCGGCGAGCTGGTCACCGCTCCCGATGCGGTGCTCTACCCGGCTTCGAACGCCGAGGTGGACGCTCTCCTCGCGCTGTGCGCCGAGGAATCCGTGGCGGTCGTTCCCTTCGGTGGCGGCACCAGCGTCGTCGGCGGCATCGATGCCGTGCGCGGCGAGTTCGCGGCGGTCGTGAGCATCAGCCTGGCTCGCCTCGACAGGGTCATCGACATCGACGAGGAGTCGCTGACGGCCACCGTCCAGGCAGGAGTCTTCGGACCCGACCTCGAGGAGGCGCTGCAGGCTCGCGGCTTCACGCTGGCCCACTATCCGCAGTCCTTCGAGTTCAGCACCGTCGGCGGCTGGGTCGCCACCCGCTCGGCCGGTCAGCAGTCGACCGGGTACGGCCGCATCGATGAGAACGTCTGCGGTCTGCGCTGTTCGACCCCGAGCGGTCCCGTCGAGCTGCGCACCACCCCGGCGACGGCGGCCGGACCGAATCCGCGCCAGCTGTTCGTCGGCTCCGAGGGAACGCTGGGCATCATCACCGAGGCGACCCTGCGGATCCATCGCGTGCCGAAGGCAGTGCAGGGCGACTCCTGGTTCTTCCCGGACTTCGAATCCGGGGCTGCGGCGCTGCGGGAGATGGAGCAGTCGGGACTGCACCTCGACATCGCCCGTCTCTCGGATGTCAACGAGACCGCGTTCGGTCTCGCGCAGCTCGGCAGCGAGCTGCAGCGCAAGGGCGTTCTCGCTTACCTGCGCGCCCGCGGCCTCACGACTCCCTGCCTGCTGGTCGTCCGCTACGACGGCACCCCCTCCGATGTTCGTGCGCGTCGCTCCCAGGGTCGTTCGATCGTGCGCAGGCACAAGGGCGTCAACCTCGGCGCGGTTCCGGAGACCTCGTGGGAGAAGCACCGCTTCTCGACTCCGTACCTGCGGGATCAGCTGCTGCGTGAGGGCATGATCGTCGAGACGATGGAGACCTCGGCCCCGTGGTCGAAGGTGAATGACCTCCACGGCACGATCACTGCCGGCATTGAGAAGGAAATGGCCGATCGCGGCACTCCTGCTTTCGTGCTCTGCCACGTCTCGCACCTCTACGCCACCGGCTGTTCGCTGTACTACACGGTCTTCGCCAAGCAGGAGGTCGGGGCGGAGATCGCCCAGTGGAAGGCGCTGAAGTCTGCTGCCAGCGACGCCATCATGGCGGGCGGCGGAACGATCACCCATCACCATGCCGTCGGCACCGACCACGCTCCATGGCTGCCCGCCGAGGCCGGTCAGATGTGGCTGCGGATGCTGCGCGCAGCCAAGGCCGAGGTCGACCCGACCGGCATCATGAATCCCGGCAAGCTGATGAACGGACCGGATCGACTGTGAGCGGCATCGAAGACAAGGGCGCCTTCGGCACGGGTTCCACAGACCGGGGCTCTGCACGGCCGGTCGCCGATCCGGCGGTCGTGCCCGTGATCCTCAATCCCACGGCACGGCGCGGAGCGGTGCTCAGACGCATCGATCCGCTCGTCCACGCTTTCGCCGCACACGGTCTCGAGGCACGGCTCGTGAGAAGCACGAGCGAGGAACATGCGAAGGAACTCGCCGCAGCATTCGCCGCCGAGGGCGCCAAGGTCGTCGGCGCACTCGGCGGTGACGGGATGGCGCGTACAGTCGCCGCCGGCCTCGTCGATACGGACACGGCGCTGGGCGTCATCGCCGGTGGCCGCGGCAATGACCTCATCGGCAAACTCGGCATCCCTAAGCGCGTCGAAGAGGCTGTGGCCACGATCGCCGACGGCAGCGATCGAGTGATCGACGTGCTCGACCTCGATGGCACGATCAGCCTCGGCAACGTCTGCCTCGGCCTCGACTCGACCGTCCAGCGGCATGCGAACTCAACCAGGATCGTCCGGGGCCATTGGGTGTACCTGTACGGGATCCTGCGTGCGATCCTGCCGCCGAGGAGCATCGACCTCGAGCTGACAGTCGACGGACAGCGCCTCGACTTCCGGGGCCTGACCGCGGGGTTCGCGAATTCCGGCCGCTACGGGGGCGGGCTCACACTGTCACCCGAGGCGGCGATCGACGACGGACTCATCGACGTCGTCCTCCTCAAAGAGGCGTGGCTGCCGAGGCTCGCCGTCGAGCTCGTCGCGTTCATGTCCGGCAAGCACGGCCGTCACCCGAACATCCATCTCAGCCGGGCTCGCGAGATCCGCATCGACACCCCCGCCGGGGCCGCGCCGGTCGAGATCGTCGCCGACGGCGACGCGGTCGCACAGACCCCGGCGACCGTGACGATCCGCCCTTCTTCGCTCAGGGTCCGGGCGCCCCGGACCTCATGAACGACGTCGCCCCGCGCCGAGGATGCACATCCTCCGCGCGGGGACATCTACTCAATCGACATACTTGAGTCCTGCTGCTTCCAACGATGCCCTCATCTCGTAGAGGTCGAGCCCCAATACTCCAGCCTCGAACTCCGCGCGTTTCTCCGCTTCGCGGTCTTCGCGACGCCGCGATGCTTCAGCAACGGTCTTCACTCGATCCTTTGGGACAACGACGACTCCGTCTGCATCCGCCATGACGACATCACCTGGATTGACCAAAGCATTGGCACAGACAACAGGGACATTGACCGATCCCAGCGTTGCTTTGACCGTGCCTTTGGCATGCACGGCACGAGCGAACACAGGGAAACCAAGATCTTCGAGTTCCTGTGAATCGCGGCACCCACCGTCGATGACGAGCCCCTTGGCTCCACGGGCCTTCATAGAGGTGGCGAGCAGTTCGCCGAAGAAGCCGTCGGTGCTTTCTGTCGTGCAACCGGCTACAACGACATCACCTTCGCGAATCTGTTCGGCGGCAACGTGAAGCATCCAATTGTCTCCGGGCTGAAGCAGCGCGGTCACGGCGGGCCCGCACATCGAGGCCCCGGAATAGATCGGGCGAAGGTAGGGCCGCATCAACCCGACGCGGCCCATGGCTTCATGGACAGTCGCTACGCCGAATTCACTGAGCGCAGCAATGTCATCGGGATCGGGACGGTCGACTGTGGTGTGGACGACTCCAAGGTCATACATGGTGTGATGTTCTCCTGATTGCGGATCTGAATTCTGGGGATCGGGCTAGGCGAGGCGCCTGACGATTCACAGCCCCATGGTTTCCAAGCGGCGGTGCAGCCTGGGATAAATGCGGCGCACGTTGTCGCTGTAGATCGCCTTTCGCTGTCCGTCGGTGAGTTCTGCGGCTTCGATATATGCGACAGTGTCATCGAAGTAGCGGTCGGTCATCAGATCGATCCCACGTACCGCGCCGACCATCTCCGAAGCGAAGAGAACATTCTCCGTAGGAATGACTGACAGCAATTCGTTGATACCGGGCTGGTGATAGACACAGGTGTCGAAGGAGACATTGCCGAGCAGGTGATCGTCCAATGTCGGCTTGCCTAAAGCTTGAGCCAGACCTCGGAATCGTCCCCAGTGATACGGCACGGCTCCGCCTCCGTGGGGGATCACAAATTGCAGTTCAGGGAATCGGGAGAACAGATCTCCTTCGATGAGCTGCATGACTGCGGTCGTGTCGGCGTTGAGATAGTGAGCACCTGTCGTATGGAAGGCAGGATTCGCCGAGGTGGACACGTGGATCATCGCAGGAAGTCCGTGCTCGATCATGGTCTCGTAGATTGGGAACCACTGTTCGTCGGTCAACGGCGGCGACGACCAGTACCCCCCGGACGGATCGGGGTTGAGATTGATCGCCACGACATCGTGTTCGTCAACTGCTCGGTTGATCTCACCGACACAGCTCGCTGGGTCGACTCCGGGCGACTGCGGCAGCATCGCTGCGGGGGCGAATCGTTCGGGGTAGAGGTCAGCGACTCTGGCACACAAGTCGTTGCAGATGCGGGCCCATTCCGAGGAGATCTCGAAGTCTCCCAGATGGTGCGCCATGAATGAGGCCCGTGGTGAGAAGACGGTGAGGTCGATCCCTCGCTCATCCATCAGACGTAGCTGGTTGGCTTCCAAAGATTCGCGAATTTCATCATCGCTGATCGACGGTCCCTGACGCTGCCCTGATGTGCCGTCCTCGAAGGCAGAGAGCTGTTGTTTCCGCCATTCGCCGAGCTGCCCGGGCGCGGTGGTGTAGTGCCCATGACAATCGATGATCATTCTTGTGCCTTTCGTTCAGTGGTGCGTCTGAGACCGGTCTAGCCGTGAAGGTAGAAATCGCCGGACATAAGCAGACGTGCGGTACGGGTGATTCCGGCACCGGTGATATTTCCGGCTGAGTCGCATTCCAACGCGACGTCGAATCCTCCGCTGGGATGTTCGATAGTGAGAGTCTGCGTTCCTTCGGCGTCAGGAGACGAAACGTCTGCACTGTCGGCAGCAGCTGCCGTCGCCGCAACAGTTCCTGGGAGTCGTGCGGCAGTCGCGACGGTCAGTGCGGCCAGGACGCCGATCGACTCGTGGACACGGTGAGGTATGAAGCTGCGTGTGCAGATCGTCCCACCTTCGACAGGTGCTGCGATCAGAGTCATCTTCGGGAAACTCTGTTCGGTGACATCGCCGAGCCCCATCAGGCGACCGGCCTTCAGCCGAATGTCTTCGAGTTGGCGTTTGAGGTCCTCATCGCCGCTCAGATCTTCCACCGTCTCGTAGCCCGTGCGACCGAGGTCCGCAGCACGGATGAGAACCAATGGCTGTCCGTTGTCAATCAGCGTAGTCTCGACGACGTGCCCGGAATCAAGAGTGATCTCATCAATGAGATTGCCGGAAGGAATCATCGATTTCGCCACCGAACCTGCAGTGTCGACGAATCGAATGTCGATTCTCGATCCTGTTCCCGGAACTCCGTCGATGCGGGCGTCCCCGGAATAGGCCACATAACGCTCACCGCCGGGCTCCGCTTCAGGTGTGCACACGGTGATCTTAGAGATCAAACCCGTATTCACAGACTTCACAACCGCAGTCGTGTGATCATCGCTGGGCGTGAGCAGCCCGGACTCGATGGCAAAGGGCACCACGGCCGCGAGCATGTTCCCGCAGTTCGCCGAGGTCTGCACCAAGTCGGTATCGGGAGTCATCTGGGCGAAGGTGAAGTAGAGATCGACTCCCGCGTCGTGCGAAACGGACACGATTCCGGCCTTGCTGGTCAGCGGGTGGCCTCCTCCGATGCCATCGACCTGAAGCGGATGGGGGCTGCCCAGGATTGAGGTGAGAACGCTGTCGCGTTCCGCAGGATCGGTCGGCAGATCCTCGGAGCGGAAGAACGGTCCGCGGGATGATCCGCCGCGCATGATGGCACCTGGAATGCGCTGCTGAGAAGATCGGGATCTCATGCGCGGACCTCTGAGCTGCTTGAGGCAACATCCGACATCCTCTGCTTCCTGGTCGATCGCCCCAGCACGGCAAGGACCAAGGCTCCGAAGAACCAGGTGCCGGCGATGAAGACGAACACCGACGAATAGCCGTTCGAGGTGTAGATCGCGGCTATGATCAGCGGCCCCGCTGCATTCGACAGACGTCCGATGCCGTAGGTCAGTCCGGTGCCCAAGGAACGGGTTCGCGTGTCGAAGAGTTCCGGAGAATAAGCGTACGCCAGAGAGGTGTAGCCACGTTCGAACATGTTGACAAGGAAGCCGAAGACGACGATGAGAATCGGGTTGAAGGTCAATCCGTAGAGCAGGCCGCAGACGCCAATGACGATTCCTGCGATGACCAGCAGCCATCGGCGTTCAAACCGGTCGGTGAGCAGTGCCGCGAGCAGTGAGCCCAGGGGTGCTCCAACAGTGGTGAGAGCCACGTAGAAGATCGACTTCTCAATAGCAAAACCCTGATCGGCGAGCAGGGTCGGCGCCCAGCTGGAGTAGCCGAAGAAGCCGACGGTCTGAGTGATCCACAGCAGGCTGAGCACGATGAGCGGGATCGCATATTTGCGCTGGAAGAGCGTTCGGAAAGGTGTCCCGTGCGAGGGCTTCACCTCGGTCACAGCGTTCTGCGCCGGCGGGATGCTCGCGCCGGTCGCTTCGATCCGCTTCTCCAGATCGGTGAGTACTGCGGCAGCTTGGGCTATTCGGCCTTTGCTCTCCAGCCATGCCGGTGACTCGACGAGTGTCCGGAATCCGAGGAAGACGATTCCGCCAAGGGCACCCCAGACATAGACGAGCCTCCAGCTCGAGTCACTGAGCGGGACGATGAAGCTTGCGATGAACGTCGTCACCGGCGTTCCGCAGATGCCGATCACCATCGCATATGCGAGGTAGCGGCCGCGCACTTTTGCAGGAAAGAGTTCATTGACGTAGATGACGGCGATGACGGTCATAGCGGACAGTCCCGCCGAGGTCAGGAAACGCAGCACACCCATCGACAGACCGTCCCAGGCGACAGCGGTCAGCAGAGAGAAGAACGAAAACCATCCCGTGGTCAACAGAAGGCCCATCTTGCGACCCCACTTGTCACCGATCCACCCGCCGACAAGCGACCCGATGAACATGCCGACGAAAGAGATCGAGGTGATGTAGGCGACCGAGTTGACACTTAGCCCCCAGACTCGTCTGATCTCCGGAGCTGTGGCGGCAAAGGTATTGATGTCGGCAAACTCGAAGAAGTACGCGACGGCGATGAGGACGATGATTTGGATATGGACCTTGGTCACAGGCAGTCGATTGATCCGGTTGACCGGATTGGCTGTAGCGGCATTCTGTTCTGTCATCGGGTCTCCCCCGTCCAGTAGAGAGCCTCCGGGTTGTCCACCAACAGCTGTGTCAGTTCCCGGTCGTTCTCTGTGATCTGCGAAAGGTAGTTGAGCATGACGGCGTCGTCAGGCATATGGGATTTCAGGTTGGGGTGGGGCCAGTCCGTCCCCCAAAGAGCTCTGTCTCCGAACTCGGCGATGACCTTGCGAGCGAAAGGCACGATATCTTCGTAGACGTCCGCGGCGCCCTCGAGGGCGAAAGGACCGGTCTTGCTCAGCCGCTCCGGGCAGCTCACCTTGACCCACGATCGTGTCCGTTCGACGAATCGGAGGAAATCGGAGAAGTCCTGCGAGGCCGTACCCTGGCTGACATCGGGTCGCCCCATGTGATCAATGACGAGAGGTACACCGAGTGAGGCAAAGGTCGACTCGAGTTCGGGGAAGTCCTGCGGTTCGAAATAGAGGACGATGTGCCAGCCGAGGCCGCGGATCCTATCCGCAACGTCCTTCAGCTCATCGAGCGGCTGGTTCTGCACCAGTCGCCGGACGAAATTGAATCGGACTCCACGCACCCCGCGATCGTGCATCGAGTTCAGTTCTGTATCGCTGACCTCCGGCCCGAGAGCGACGACTCCTCGAGCCGATTCGTCGAAGTGGTCGAGAGCATCGAGCAGAGCCGCATTGTCACGCCCATGGCAACTGGCCTGGACAATGACTCGGCGGTCGATGCCGAGGTGCCGGTGCAGATTCTCCAAATCGGCTTTGTCGGCATCACCCGGAGTGTATTTGCGGCTCGGCGAGAATGGGAAGTCGGCTGCGGGACCAAATACGTGGCAATGCGCGTCGACCGACGACTGCGGCAGTGACAGTCGCGGGGCGGCCAGAACCCTCTTCCACTCCAGCCAGAAATCAGTAGTGACTTCCGTCAACGATGTACCTCCTTGTACCTGTTCAGGTCTGTGTCGCCGAGTATTCGCTCGGCTTGGAACTGACGAAGCCGATCATGTCGACGACCAACCGTGAGCGAGCTTACATGTTAATCATATTGTTGACAATTCTGTAGACAATTTTGTTGTACAGATCAGATATCCTGAGCGGGAGTACCGAACGCTCGAGCAGAACATCCTCCTCTCGAGCGAAAGAGCACGACGGACCACGAAAGGACCTTTCCCCTCCGTGACACCCTCAGCACAACAGGCTTCATCCCCGGAGAAACGCAAGTCCATCAGCGCCGAAAAACTTGCAACCCGTCTACGCGAATCGATCATGGAGGGTCGACTCGTTCCCAATCAGCGCCTTGTGGAGACGGACATTGCGGAAGAGTACGGAGCTTCACGTGGGAATGTGCGAATCGCTCTGTCCGAGCTGACCGCCGAAGGACTCATCGAACGCATCCGTCACCGTGGCGCACGTGTAAGGGCGGTGTCCATCGAAGAGGCCGTCGAGATCATTGAGGTCCGCTCCGCAGTCGAGGGTCTCTGCGCCTCGAAGGCGGCCGAAAAAGCTACCGATTCGCAGATCGAGCAGCTCCAAGCGATCGGAAACACCATGTCGGAGGCAGTTTCGACGGGCGCCCTAGACGTCTATGCCGACCAGAACCGACAGCTGCATGCACTGATCATTGAAATCAGCGGACAGTCCACTGCTGCCGACACCATCCGCAGGCTGAGAGGCCAGGCTGTCCGACATCAGTTCCGCCTCTCAGCTCGCGAGGGCCGTCCCACGGTGTCTCTGCCACAGCACGTGGCGATCATCGATGCCATCTCGGACCGCGACCCCCGGGCCGCTGCGGCAGCGATGCATGACCACCTCAACAGCGTCGCCGAGGCGATCGCAGAGTCAGACTGAACGGCTCCGCGGCCGGCTCAGCGCGCATCGAACTCAGATTCCACAGACAAATCGCCCCGCGCCGAGGATGCACATCCTCCGCGCGGGGCGACTCTTACCTGCCTGTCCGGCCGGCAGGGCCTTCAACCCAACCGAGCCCTCAGTACTCCTTGGCCACCAGGGTGAGCACATCGTAGTTCGCCACGGGTTCGTCGTTCTGGTTGACGACCTGCGCGTCCCAGCGGACCTCACCGTATTCGTCGGTCTCACGCGGGGTGATGCGCTTGGCGGTGAGCGTCACCTTGAGCTTGTCACCTGGGGAGACAGGCGTGATGAAGTTGAGCCCTTCGAGTCCGTAGTTCGCGAGCACCGGGCCCGGGTCCGGCTGGACGAAGAGTCCGGCGGCGAAGGACACGATGAGGTAGCCGTGCGCCACGCGTCCCGGGAAGAACGGGTTCGCGGCGGCCGCCTCCTCGTTCATGTGGGCGTAGAAGGTGTCCCCGGTGAAGTTCGCGAAGTGCTCGATATCGTCGAGCGTGACCTCCCGCCATTCCGAATCGAGTGTGTCACCGATGCGTAGGTCCGCCAGCGACTTCGTGAACGGATGATCGCCGAGGCGGCGCTCCGATCCATTGACCCATTCCCCGCCGATCGCGGTGAGCATGTCCGGGGAGGCCTGGATCGCGGTGCGCTGCATGAAGTGTGTGATACCGCGCAGTCCGCCCATCTCCTCACCGCCGCCGGCCCGTCCGGGGCCGCCGTGGATGAGGTTCGGCAGCGGCGAACCGTGACCGGTCGACTCTTCGGCATCGTCACGATCGAGGACGAGCACACGGCCGTGCCATGGGGCGATCTTCCGGACGAATTCGGTGGCGAACTCACGGTCGTGAGTGACGACGGAGCCGACCAGCGAACCGCGGCCACGGGCGGCCAGGCGGACGGCCTCCTCGGTGTCGGAATAGGTGATGATCGAGGTCACGGGCCCAAAAGCCTCGATGTCGTGGACGGCATCGGACCAAGCGTCATCGGCCTGGAGGACGGTGGCCGCCACATAGGCACCACCGTGTTCGGCAGCCAGACGATCGGATTCCTCACGCCCGCCGGTGAGCACGCGGG